>Ga0334888_1003773_pt1 | contig 14497 bp, 14 predicted proteins | sample GraSluR1_MG_FD_207227 | JGI IMG/M metagenome (GOLD analysis project Ga0334888, IMG submission 207227) | Sludge microbial communities from methane-producing bioreactor in Wageningen University, Netherlands - Granular Sludge_3_08-R1 | ecosystem: Engineered > Bioreactor > Anaerobic > Unclassified ...
ACCTTTAGTATAAATTAGTCTGAGTAACTTTTCTAGCGTGATTTTTAGGAATTTAAAGTTTTTTTAATGTGATTCCAAATTTTAGTTTGTGCGTTTTTATCTTGTGTCTTAATTTTTAAATCAACACTCATTTGCTTCAGCCAAGTAATTTGTTTTTTAGCATAATTTAATTCATCTTGAGCCCAGACTTGAATAGTCTCTTGGGCAGTGAGTTTATTTGCTATGTACTGTGTGATGGGTTTTACTCCGAGACTCGTCATTACTTGAGCTGTAGGCTTTAATTTAAGTGAAAGTAGATGTTTTACCTCCTTGATGGCTCCGCCATGAAATCTTTGTTTAACTCTAGTTAAAATTTTTCTTTGTAAAGTTTCTAACTCAATCTGTAGTGCAATTGACAAATATTGTTCAGGCTCATTAAAAATTGGTCTGTTTTTTTCAGCTTTGGGTAACTTTTTTTCAGATTTGGCTACTTCAATGGCTCTAATTAATCTTCGTGGATTGGCTCGATCTGACGCATTCATTAGCCCGAGTTTTTTTGGGTCTGCTTTTTCAAGCAACTCTTTTAACTCCTTAATGGATTTTTGGGCTAGTGATTTTCTCAATTTTTGATTAGGTTTAATGTAAATGTCAGGATCGTTATTAAACAACTGTTTGTGATAAAAAGTAGTCCCACCAACTATAATTGGCAGCCAATTTTTTTTCCAAGCTTGTTTGATAAGGTCAATGGCCATATTTCTAAAATGTGCTACCGACCAGTCTTGTATTGGACTGACAATTGAAACACCATGCAAAGTTATTGGCATATCATTATGCTTGAGAAAACGACAATAATCTGAGGATTTTTCTAGATTCTTAAATTTAAAATTTGGAGGAATATCAGTTCCTGTTAAGGTTTCTAATCCTTGATATACTTGTCTGGAATCAGCTGAAATTATACAGATTCCATCTGCCATATTTTTTTTAAGAATTTTTTCTGCTAAATATAAGGTCAAGCTAGTTTTTCCAGCAGCAGTTGTGCCTAAAACTGAGATTAATTTTTGTGTTGTTTTCATTGTTTAAACTATTTTAGGACGATGTTTCAGGTGAGGACGATTGATAATTTCTTCTAGAATTTGCCATCTCTTAGTTTTTGTTTGTACAGAAACATCATCTTTATATAGTTTATCTGCAGCAGTTCTAGGTCTGGGAGAATACTTATTGATAAAAGCTACTTGCCAGCCGATTTTTTTTGCTAGAGTAACAGTTTCTTGAAACTCTTGTTTAGTTTCTCCAGGAAACCCAACAATTAAGTCAGTTCCTAGAATTATCTTTGGATCAGCTCGGCGCAGTTTTTTAACAATTTCTAAATAATTCTGAGTAGTATAGCCGCGATTCATTCTTTTGAGAACTGAGTTGCTGCCGGACTGAATTGGGAGATGTATGTAGCGATCTATTTTTTTATTTGATCCTATTTCTTCAATGAGCTCATCATAAAAATCCCAAGGATTGGCTGACATAAAACGAATTTTTTTTATATTTTTAATTTGGGATACCTCCTGCAGCAACTTTACAAAAGGCGGAGTACCCTTGGGTTTTAAGTACTGTGATTGATTACTTGGTAAATTTTGTCTTTGAAATTTATCATCACTCATTAGCATTTTTCGCAAACTAACTCCAACTTTTTCTAATCCCCAGGAGTTAACGTTTTGGCCCAGTAAGGTGATCTCATTGTAGCCACTGTTTGCCAAATTTTTCACCTCAGCTATGATCTCATCCATTGGTCTGGACTTTTCCCTTCCTCGGGCAAAGGGCACGATGCAGTAGGTGCAGAATGAATTGCAGCCTGTGGAAATTGGCACAAAGGCATGATTTTTGTTGGTTCTTTTGGGCTGAATATTAAACCCAACTTCGCCAATATCTAAGACTTTATCAATGGCTGGCTCCATTTGGCGCAACTTTTCTGCTCCATGGTGGATCATGCAGCCTGTTAGTATAATTTTTGGTTTAGATTGTTGTTTTTGTTGGTAGCTCTCTTCGATTTTATGAATAAAATCTCTAATGCGATCCTCTACTCTTTTTCTGACCGAACAGGTGTTGATGATAATCAGATTAGATTTTTGCCATGATGAAGCTAAAACAAAACCTCGACTTTCTAAATCACTGGCAATACGCTCACTGTCTGCCTTATTCATTTGACAGCCATAAGTTTTGATGTAGTAAGTTTGGGCTTGTTGGTTATTCATGATAAAATTAAGCAGGTTTGCATATTTTAACATTTATTACATAAAGGATAGCAATGACAAAAGAAATTAATCAAAACAAACTTCCAGAATTTGATGAAATAGATTCTCAACCTGGTCAAGTTGAAAAAAGACATATCACTGATTCCGAAACACGCAAAGGAACTCATGTTTTGCCAGCAAAGCAATATATATTTTTAGATAAAAACAAAAAACAAATTTTAAAAACACTGGAATCTGTTTATTGCGAAGTGGTAGAGAGAGATAAATTTAAACCTACTTGCTGGATACGAATTGCTGACTATACAAAGGCGGTTTTTGTTGGCAGTAATGAGGAGATTACCCTATCACCTGAAACTGAGTATATGGTTGAACTTTGGAATTTGATTGAGTTGTAGTGATAGCTATTCGTTAAATTGATCGACACGGTACCGAAGTGGTCTAACGGCGAGGTCTGCAAAACCTTCGTTCGCGGGTTCGAATCCCGCCCGTGTCTCAAGAAGATAGTATTGATAAATCTCAAAGTTTGAAGAAAATTGACAACCTTTAATTTTAAAGGCGGGATGAGAAGTCAAGCAAGTTTGAGCGACAGAATTACAATCTGGAAAGATTTACCCTAAATTAACCTTCTCCAAAAATATATAATTCTTCTTCAGCTCTAGTGACAGCAGTGTATAACCAACGACGCCACATTTCATCGTCCATTTGCTTAAATCTTTGTTCAAATAAAATAACCTTTTTTGCTTGACTACCCTGAGCTTTATGCACAGTCAAAGCATAGCCAAAATCAAACAAGTCACCTTTTAATCCTTTTTTTCGCAACTGAGTGTAGCTTAAAGTTTTAGAAGCCTGAAACTGCTCAATGGAAATTAATCCCTGAAAGGGATTCTCTACATTATCCATTTTAATCTCAGCATAATACCAGTCTGCATCTTCTTGGTTAATTGACAAAATCGTGCCTAACATGCCGTTATAAATTCCCTTGCCATGATTATTGCGCAAACAAATAACACGATCGTTAGCTTCGGGCTCATCTTCAAAAAATCCTAGACTGTTGCGGATAGACTGATTGAGTTGCTTCCTGCTAAAGTTATAGCCGGTTAGGACCATAGTTTCGGGGTCATAGTTATTGAGTAGTTCTTCTGCTAGTTCTTGAGCCTGAATATCACTCTGATTAATTTTTATTACTTGACGACCATAATTTTTTGGAGGAATTGTACCTTTTTTACGAGCGATAATTGAAACTTTAATGATTGGGTTTTTTTTAGCTTGCCTATGAATTGTCTCAAGCTTTAGCTGGGGGTTATCCATTAAATGAAAACTATCATTAATGGGAGGCAGCTGACCATGATCTCCTACAGCAATAATAGGTATTTGATAAGACCTGAGATCCTGCCAAATATCGCTGCTTACCATTGATGCTTCATCGATAATTATCAAATCGTAGTCAATTTTATCTTTTTTTTTCCAGCCAGTGATTCGGCCACCTGTGGAGACTATGGGAGAGTAAATCAGTGAATGAATTGTTCCGACAAAATCCTGTTTATAAAGAGTGTTGCTTTGTTTTAAATAATTTCTTAAGACTTGAGAGGCTTTTCCAGTATAAGATGCAAAAGCGACATTGATCTTTTTGTTTTTTAGAAAAATAATTCGACGGAGGATTGCGATTAAAGTAGTTTTACCTGTTCCTGCATATCCACCTAAAGTAATGTAATTACCACGCTTATAGTTAGAGCGGAACCACTTAACTAGTTGATTTAGTGCCTGTTTTTTATCAGAAGAGAGTTGCATGTGAGATTATTGTAGCAGGTAGAAGATTAAATGATGAAGAAGGTTTTTTGCGCACTAGCGTTCAAAAGCTTGAGCTTAGCTGGAACTAGGTAAATTTATCTAGATTCATGATAAAATCTTATATACTCTATTAATTAATCAAAAGCATAATGACAGAAAGAGAGCCAAAACAAAAATATACACAAAATAATGAAACTCATCAATTTAGTGATACTGAAGAAGCTCAGTTACCAGAGGAAGTTACTACAGAGTTTGTAAGAAGGGTTCTACTAGAAATTGATCTTGAATGTACCTATGAAGAAATGTTAGATGCGTATGAGGCAACTGAAGAGGATTTTATTATTGATGCTTATCAGTTTGGAGAGGGTCAAATGGAAGAAAGAGATTCTATAGAAACAATCATAGAAATAGGGTTATATAACATGGCTTTTTCATTGGGGCTAGCTTAGCTATATGGTGAAATTAACAACAGAGATTTTCTGGAGGTTCTCATAGTTAGAGAGACAAAATGATCGAAAGAAATACTACAAAAGAAGCTGTAAGACCTAAGTGTTGGACTATAGACGATATGAAGCGATCACTGCTGGAAGCTTTAAGGGGTAGGTTTCTTCTCACTTGCGAATATCCAGATACAATTTTATTAAATGAAACATGGATGGATATACTCGAAGATTTGCATAAACCAGGAAAAATTCAGCGTAATATTAGAAATATATTTAGGCCGATTTCTCCTCTGCGGACTTCTCCTATAGAGTATGGATTTACAGTAGTGACAAATCGTAAGAAAAATACTGTCTTTATTCCAACTAAAAAATCTGTTGGAGAAAAAACTCATGTCTCTTTTGAAGATTATGATAAAAAACATTTTCAATATTTGCTAGGAATTTTACACTCTCATCCATCAGGACAACTTTTTTCCTCAGAGGACATTTTGCCCTTGATGACAGGAGCTAATTTTTTTGCTGGGGTTGTTACGTCGTCAAAATACTACTTAGCTTTTAAAGCAAAAGATACGAAAGGCATGGGTTCAAATAACTTTGTAAATAGAGGTTATTTACTCGCTATGGCACGAGCTCATCTAATTCTTACCTCACGCAATCCATCGAAGGATACCCGATCATTTGGAATGACTAAAAGTATGTTTAGAGAACTTAATATGCCACTTTATGTTGGAAATAGACTTCAATTTAAATTAAAGAGAACTAGGTAATCTCTTGATTTCAATTAACCCGAAAAAGTAATAGAAAAGCCAGCTTTGCAGCTGGCCAGGTTATATTTGTGACCCCACGGGGACTCGAACCCCGGTTGCCAGGATGAAAACCTGGTGTCCTAGACCGCTAGACGATGGGGCCTATTTCAATTTTAATCAAAATTCGGCTGTTATATTTTTAAAATGCTCAACTTTGCCTGCTGATATGGCTATGATATCAAATCTAAACATATTATCCAACTTTTTCTTGAGTAAAAATTGTTGCGCGGCTTTTTGTAAATTTAAAAGTTTTTTCTGATTTACAGCTATAGATGGATTACCAAAATTACTATTAGATCTTGCTTTTACCTCGACAAAAACTAGTTCATTATTATCCTTGTCAAGCGCGATAATATCAATCTCCAGCCTTTTAAATCTATAGTTTGTTTCTAGAATTTGATAATTATGTTTTAAAAGAAATGAAACAGCTTGTTCTTCTCCCCTTTTTCCTAGATTATTTAGCTTCTTTTGAGTCAGCTTGCTTTTCATCATATTCTTTTTTTTCTTTGACTCTTGAAGCTGCCTTCCCTTGTTTTTCTCTTAGATAATATAGTTTGCTGCGCCTTGCTTTCCCGTGTCTTTTAACTTCTATTTTTTTAATTGAAGGTAAATAAACTGGAAAAATTTTTTCGACTCCAATATTATTAGCTCCGATTTTTCTAACAGTAAATGTTTTATTTCTTCCTCTGTTTTTAACAGCTATCAAAATTCCTTCAAAAATTTGAGTTCTTTTAGATTCGCCTTCAGTAATTTCTTGATGAACACGAATTGTATCGCCAATATTGGCTATAGTATTTTGGTGCTTAAATTTTAATGACATATTTTCCTCAAGTATTCTAAATTATGGCAGAATGATATTCTACTCAGAACCACTTAATAATGCAAGATAGGATAGCAGACTTAAGTATAGCAGGTTATCTTTTAGAATTTTTTACTGCTGCTTTAAGATATTCAATAAAAATTGGATGTGGGCTAAGTGGCCTGGATTTATATTCAGGATGGGCTTGAGTTGCTAAGAAAAAAGGATGTTTATTTTGAGGAATTTCGATCATCTCAACAAAAAAATCATCAGGACTTGTGCCTGAAATGACAAGGCCTTTCTTTTCAAGTTGTTGGCGGTAATCGTTGTTAAACTCAAATCGATGGCGATGCCTTTCATCAATCAAGTTCTTATTTTTATCTTTAAAAGCGTGGTGTTTTTTATAGATTGAATGAGCCAATGTTTTGGGCTTTAATACGCAGTCGTAAGCCCCTAATCTCATGCTAGCGCCCTCACCTTTGATGCGCTGATATTTCTTTTCAAAAGGTATTTTATGAATAATGGGATGCTTTGCATTAGAATTTACTTCTGTGGTGTGAGCGTCTTTCAGCTCAACTACATTACGGGCAAATTCTATAGCTGCCAGCTGCAATCCATAGCAAAGACCTAGGTAAGGCACTTTGCTCTCTCTAGCATATTTAATGGCTTCAATTTTTCCCTCTACTCCTCTCTCCCCCCAGCCAATAGGAACAATGATTCCGTCAGCTTGATCAAGTTGTTTTTGAGCAGTTTTTTTATTTTTTTCCAGATCTTCTGCTCTAATAAAGTCAATATTAAGATTGTATTTATTATGCCAACTAGCGTGATTCAGAGACTCAATTAAACTAGTATAAGAATCTTTCAACTCATAATCTCCAGTGGAAATGTATTTGGCAATAATAGCTATATTTACAGTTTCCTTTTTTTCAGAAAAGATATTTTCAACCATATCTCTCCAATTTTTAAGAGAAGTTTTTTTGTGAGGCAGGTTTAAACTTTTTAGAATTTTTTGATCAAAATTTTGGTTGTGAAAAATTATTGGAATTTGATAAATGCTTTCAACATCAGGATTTGAAATAACATTTTCTTGCTTGATGTTGCAATAATAAGCCACTTTTTCTTTACGTTTGTCATCAATCATTTCTCGAGCTCTACCTATAATAAAGTCTGGTTGGATTCCCATTGAGTTCAGTTTTCCTACAGATAATTGAGTTGGTTTTGATTTAAGTTCATTGAGATGAGGAGGGGCAGGAAAATAAGTTACGTGAATATGAGCGACATCTTTAGGATTTTCTAGCTTCATGATACGGTTGGTTTCGTAATAGATAACATTTTGGTATTCACCTACTGTGCCACCAAGCTCTATTAAAATAATGTCATAGCCTTGGGCAGCTTTTTTAATGCGACCGATAACTTCCAAAGGTACATAGGGAATGGTGTCTACTGTTGCTCCATTAAATTTTAAATCTTTTGCTTTTTCAATGACTGAAGAATAAATTTGACCCATAGTGGTGAAATTTTTGTAACCTACCTCTTGGTTTAAGAATCTTTCATATGATCCTAGATCAAGATCGGCTTCTAATCCGTCTTCACATAAAAAGACATCACCATGCTCAATCGGGTTGATGTTGCCTGAATCTAAATTCAAATAATTTTCACACTTAATATTTGTAACAGAGTAGCCCTGTTCCTTTAGAAGAACGCCTAGCGAAGCAGCAGTTATACCCTTACCTAAGCCAGATAGAACTCCCCCTGAGACAAAAATGTATTTTGAGTTTGATTTGGAAGATTGTTTTGGTCCGTGTATTATCACGGGTTCTTATTTTAATACGGATAAACTATATTTTGGAAGTAGCAAAAACCACAATAGATTGTAGTAATGAAAATTCATTGCTACAATTAATTTATGGTTAATGTTTCTACCAAAACAGGCGACAAAGGTAAGACAGGACTAGCTAATGGTATTAGAATGTCTAAAGCTGATCCTTACTTTTCTGCTATTGGGGATTTAGATGAGCTAAATTCTTGGATAGGAATAGTTGTGTCTCACTTGGATGAAAAATTCAAAAATGAGCAAGAATTTTTATTATATATTCAAGATCAATTATTTGTTTTAGGTGCAGAAGTTGCTTTAGCCAAAAAAAAGAAAGTAGAAGAAAAACTATTAATTTTAGTTGAGGAACATTGTGTTCGATTGCAGAAAAAGTTAAAAAAAGACTGGCATACTAAATTTTTACTTCCTGGAGGAGATCCAGCTGCTGCTTGGATAGATGTAGCTAGAACTGTGTGTAGGAGAGCTGAAAGGAGTTTGGTAGGTTTAAGCAACAAACAGCCTATTAGACCAATTATATTAAAAATTTTAAATAGACTATCAGACTACTTGTATGTACTGCGTTGCTATATTAATTACGAAACAAACTATAAGGAAAAAGAATTTGGGGGTAAGTGAAAATTAATGAGGCGGTGCTAAATTAATAGATTTAAATAATATGATTTTTTTGAAAATAGTACCGCCAGCAATAAATAAACAAGAAAAGATTCAAACAAGGTTGTTTTTTTAATATTTAAATTTTCTAATTAAGCCCACTACTTTTCCTTGAATTTGCACATTAGTGGCATAAATTGGACTCATATTAGCATTAGCAGGCTCAAGCCTAACCCTGGTCATTTCTTTGTAATACTTTTTTAAAGTAGCGAGACCATTATCAAGCAAAGCGACTACAATTTCGCCATTGTTAACTTCTTGTGTTTCTTCAACAACAACATAGTCGCCGTCTTGGATATGATCTTCGATCATGGATTGTCCTTTAACCTCAAGTACATAGGCTCGGCGTTTACCTGTAATTAATTCAGGAGAAACCCTGAAGGTGGCATCTTCATCTGGATAGGGTTCAATTGGAGATCCGGCAGCGATGAAGCCCATGAGGGGTAAATCAACACTTTCAGAATTATCAAGAAAAGTTTTGTCAACTAATTCTATACCTCTAACCTTACCGTTGTGTTTTTTAATCACATTTTTACGATCAAGGGCTTCTAGGTGTTCATGAACTGTTGCCAGAGAAGAAACGCTTATTGCATCTGCAATTTCTCGTAAAGTTGGTGCGTAGCCATTTTTTTGGATATATTGCGCGATATAGTCAAGTATTTGTCTTTGTCTTTTATAGAGAGTTACTGCCATAATTAGATTTTTGTAATTTATAAATATAATTAAATTTCTTTTCGGGTTTAGTAGAACAAAATTATATAAAAACCCGAACTAATTTAAGAATAACCGAATGGATAGCGAATAAGCAAGTAGATATAACTATAAAAAAATATAACAAACTTGTATAGATGCAGTTTGTGTTTTATTTGGAAGAGATTTATTTATGAGTTATTTTTTTAGTAAACTTAGCTATTTTGCTGAGGAGCTTGTTCTGGAACATCAATTTCTTCGTTGATCTCTATCATTCGATTATATTTAGCAATTCTCTCCCCTCTATTTGGGGGACCAAATTTAACATAATCAGCCCCAATTCCTACAGCTAAATCTACAATCAGCGTCTCATTGGTTTCACCCGAGTGATCTGCAACTACAGTTGACCATTGAGCTTGTTTAGCTACTTTTGCCGCCTGAATAGTCTCACTAACTGTGCCAAAGTCTAAAAGTTTTATACTTAGAGTGTTGCAGATTTTATCTTTAATTGCTTTTTGAAGTTTTTCTCTGTCACCCCTGATAAACTCATCACCAACTATTTTTGTGGTATCTCCTAATTGGTCAGTAATTTTTTGCCAAGATTTTTGATCTTCTGAAAAGAAAGGGTCCTCTAAGTATATAGTCTTATATCTTTCTCTTAGGTTTAAATAAAATTTAAGTAAATCAGAGCTGTTATATCGATCGGGCTTATCTCTTAGTTTGTAATGATCATCAATCACAATATCGTCTGCAGCAGCGTCAAGTCCAAAGAAAACATCTTGAGCAAAAGTATAATGAGTGGCCTTGATTGCCTCTAGCAGTAGTTCATAAACCTCTGAGTTGCTATTCATTCTAGGTAAGTAGCCGCCCAAAGGTCCTGTACAAACAGAGCCACCCTTGGATTCTATAACTTCTTTAATTTTTTCTTTTAATGTTGAAGCCATGGTTATTGATTTTTGAAAATCTATATGGCTAGCGGGAATTAATTCAAATTCTTGAAAATCTAAATTATCGTTGCCAAAATCTCCGCCATTAATAAGAGGGTAAATGCAGCTGGGCGTAGTTAAAAAATCTGTAAGTTGATATTTTTGTTGAACATAACTGTAAAGAGGAAGGTTAGTACTTAATGCACCTGCTTTTAGAACCGCCATAGATAGGCCGAGCAATACATTGGTGCCCAGTTTAGACTTGTTATTGGTTCCATCCATAGTCAGGAGGCTTTTATCAAATTCCCCTTGTTGCAAGCATGACTTTCCCAGTAATTGAGGAGCAATTACTAAATTAATGTTGTTTACAGCGTTTTTTACCCCTTTGCCGGCAAATTCTTGTTCATCATTGTCTCTATTAACAAAAGCTTTGGGATTTTCATAGTTCCATTCATTGGGTACATAGACAACTACTGATCGACCATCATCAATCCACAAAAAGATTTGTAAAGTTGGCAATCCTTGACTGTCTAATACTTCTCTGGCTTTTATTGCTCTAATATTTGACATATCTATGTTGACTCTTTCAAGACGTTGAGACCTGCTCTTGATCAATAATAAATTGTTTTGTTTTTAATGCTAATTCAGGACGAACCACAACTCCCTCAATTCCTAACCCAACAGCTAATTCTAGCAGTTCTTGAGAAAAGTACGGTAATATAAAATTTATTTTAATAGCTTCGTTGTGTTTTGTAATTTTTTCAACTAGGTTTTTAAGTGACGGGATTAGCAGTTGATAATTAAGACTATATTGATTGTAAACATCACTAAAACCAGGATCAACTCCATATAATAAAGCATGTATATTTTTAAGATTTACTGATACTCCGGTTAAGGGCACATTAAGATATTCTTCAATATTAAATAGATTTTCAGGTGTTGTTAATTGCAGCCAAATTGGAGGTTGGTAAATAGGAGAGTCTAGAGATTCTTCAATTAACAAATAAAGTTGCTTTAACTCAAAACTATTTCTGACAAAAGGAAGCATCAAGCTGATGGGTTTGTCAATTTTACTGTTAACTTTTGTAATAAGCGAGAGCTCATATTTAAACCAATCAGGCTGATTAAGGTATCTTAGGGCCCCGCGAAATCCCAAGAATGGGTTTATTTCTTTGGTTTCATGTAGTTCTCCCCCATCAAGCTTAGCAAGTTGATTCGAATCAAGGTTGAGGCTTCTGTAAATAATTTGGGGTTCTTGTTTTTTTAAATTGATAAAGCGATGGTAAAAGCCTACAATTTCCTTAGTGGCTCTTTGCTTCAATTTTGAATTTTGAGTTTTTAAAATTTTATTAGGATGCAGGCCTGTTTTGATAAATAAATGCTCACTTCTCAATAACCCTACTCCATTTGTTAAGGATATTAGTTTTTCATCAACCTCATCAAAATTATTAACTGAAAGATAAAGCTTGGTTTTGCTTGTTTTGGTTAATTTACGGTCTACTGCTTGCTCTGATTTAATCTGATAGACTCTGCCTGTCCCTGCATCAAAAATTATGGACTGGCCGTCTTTCAGGTTTTGGAAAGCATGTTTGGCGTTAACAATGGTGGGTAAATGATAGTGTCTAATCTGATTAAGTAATCGTATATTGGTTATTTGATTCTCACAGATAATCCCAGAACAGGTTTGAATTAAGGGATAGTGTTGATTTTCAAGCTTTTTAACAACAGCAATGGTTCCAGGATTAATTTGTTTAAGATCTTGATCGTTTTTAATTAAAGAGCAACGACCACTAATAAAGCCACTAGTTATACTCTGACCGATTATGATGGCTTGAAACTTTTCTTTATCCACTTTATTTTCATAAGAGTGAAAATAGGGTTTAATCTTTGTAATGACGAGTTGATCATTAACTAATTCCCAGTGAATTTTAATTTGATCAGTACGTCTTAATTTAATCTTTCTCACTAAATGCGCTAACTGCTTGACGTGTTTGGATGATAGGCTGATTTGATCCTCAATTTCTGGAGCCTTTTTTTTTACTAATTTATCAGCTTCTCGAACAAATATTTTTGTTTGATTGGATTTTAGCTGGGTACTAACTTGCCAATTTCTTTGATCAACCAAAAAGGTGTCCTGATCCTGCTCAGACTCAGGTGTCTGATAAACTCCAAAAACCGAAAAAATTGAAATTTTTGATTTATCCCCGTTATTAATGTTTAAGCTATAAGCTATCCCTGAACTATCAGGCTGGGTTTGGGATTGCACAACTATTGCTATAGGAAATAAGTTGTTCTCCTTGATGTCAGTTGGATCTATGTTACGTGCCCAAAGTAATAAAATAGACTCCATCATGTTAGCCTCACCTTTGATGTTGTCTTCGCGTTTATAGTCGAGTTTTTTACTGTCTACTGGGCTGGCGGTAAGTCGAATAAAATCTTTGTCTAGTTTTTGTGAATATAATTCAAGAATTTTTTTCGAAATAGAGCCAGGATATGCTTGTTGTTTGATAAGCTCTTGAACTTCAAAAGTGGCTTTATTTAACTCCTCTTGAGTTTGAAGGTTGATGTTATCTCTTATTTTTTTAAACTTTAATTCTAAATGGTTGTGTTTAGCAATGCTTTTAAGGGTACTAACAGGGATACAGTAAGTAGGAGGAAGAGGTATTTGATTGGTAGTGAGTCTATCTAAGTCAAGAGTATAAGTCCCGACTTCAGCTTTAGGGAATTTTAAAAATTGGTGAGCAGGATTAACAACAGGCATATTTACTTTCAAAATCAAGATTAATGGAATAATTGCCGATTAATCTACTCTTATCATAGCTGAAAATTTATTTTGATAAAAGAGAGGCGTAGCTCTCGGTGCCAGAAGTATCCATTAAGCCTTTGATTAACTCATTGAGTCAGCTGTTTTTTAAACCAGTCAACCATCGGAATTTCGCTGGGATTTATTTTAAGTAGAATTGATAAGTAAAAATTGGTGTAAGCCATTAAAGTAATAAGCTCAAAAATTTGAGTTAATTTTGTTTCACTTTCTAGCTCAATTTTTAACGCTTCTATATTTTGCATACCCATAGCTTCTTGTGTTAACTGCATTCTTTTTTGATTTTTCTCATGATACAGTTTTGAGTTAAAAAACAAAAAGATATTGTCAAGCTTGTTACTTTTTGGCAGCCTGAGTCCTTCTAAGAGATGGTGATTAATTTCCGGAATTTGATAAAAATTAGCAAAGGTTTTTGCGTTTTCATTAAATTGATTTGAAGCAACATGAGCCGCTCCGGTGAGAAACTCTGCTGCCACCAAGTTAGGCTTGCGATCGATTAAATTATAGCTCAAGGTTTTTGCAGGATTATCTTCAGTTCCTTCCTCAACACCACACTTTTGCATGGTAAAAAGAATAGTTTTGATTATCTCTTCAATCTCTGCTTGTTTGATGGTTATTAATTTAATTTTGTTTAGCAACCCCATTAACCCAGCCACAGCATAACCGATCGCCATTCTGGGCTGATTGGATGGATTGTGCTCTGTCTCAATAATATAACTTCCATAATTATTTTCTTGAGCAACCTCAGCCAGTTTTCCTCCCTGAGTGATGACTAAAACTTGTGCATTATTTTCTTTTACTTGATCTGCACAACTCAATACTTCTTCTGTATCTCCTGAATAGCTTGATAGAATCACAAGAGATTTTGAATTGATATATGCAGGTAGAGTGTAATCGTTAATGATATTAAAAGGAATTTTAAGTTGATCCTTGAAGGCATGTTTTACAACATCAGCTCCTAGTGCTGAGCCTCCCATGCCCGCTACTGTAATATTTGTAGGAGTGGTGGTTAGGCTAATATCTAAGTTTTGAGTGGTGTTCCACGCTTGCCTAATTTGATCGGCCAACGCCTCAATTGATCCGAGTACGTTTTTTTTATCTATTTTTGATATTTTATCCTTAGAATCAATTATTCTTAATTGGGTTTTTTTTGAGTTGTTCATTTTATTTTTTTAATAATTAATAATTTTTCTTAAAAATATCTATGATTACTTTTACGGATTTAAACCCAATTTTTTCTGGTATCTCATTAAGATCAATCCAGTGCAGGCTAGCCACATCATCGGCTGGCTTAATTGTTCCTGAAATTATTTTAGCGTGTACACCAATAGTGAGAGTTGGCTTGTCCTCATATTCAACTGGCGCTGAGCCAATAATTTTTAGGAATTTTACATTTAGTCCAGTTTCCTCTTTCATTTCTCTGATAGTGCACTCCTCGACACTTTCATTGATTTCAATAAAACCACCCGGAGTATCCCACCAGCCTTTTTTTGGTTCAATGCTTCTTTTAGCCAACA
>Ga0334888_1003794_pt1 | contig 14431 bp, 8 predicted proteins | sample GraSluR1_MG_FD_207227 | JGI IMG/M metagenome (GOLD analysis project Ga0334888, IMG submission 207227) | Sludge microbial communities from methane-producing bioreactor in Wageningen University, Netherlands - Granular Sludge_3_08-R1 | ecosystem: Engineered > Bioreactor > Anaerobic > Unclassified ...
CTTCTTCCATCTCGCGAAGGTGCGCCATTTGTCTTTGGTGGAGCGACGCCGTGAGAGACGCCAGCGGTCCGGCGATGGCGCCGAAGTCGACACGATTGGCTTGCTCCACCTGGTCGATCCATTGCCTGCGAATGGTTGTGACACCGTGCAGCGCGCCGGCGATGGCCCCTGCCATGCTGGCGATGGAGTCGCAGTCGCGCCCATAGTTGGCGCCGCCGAACACGCTCTTTTCGAAGTCGCCGCCGGTGGTGACGAGGAAGCCGAGAGCGATCGGCACTTCTTCGATGCTGTGCATCCGGCTGGGGTTCCAGTCGTTGCTGCCGTTGCCACGGTCGTGGAAGTCCTCGGCTGCGCCGTCGTACGGCCTGATGGCGGCGCGCAGCGGTTCAATGGCCGCGCGCCAGTCGTTCTGGGTGCGGGCGCAGTCGACGACGGCGGCGATGGCGGCGCGCGTGCCCTCCTTTGCCAGCGACAAGGCCACAGCGACGATGGAGTCCACGCTTGCGCCAGGGCGGAAGGCTTCGGCGACACATGCGGCCATGACGCCGGTTGCCTCTAGTCCGAAGCTGTGCTGGTGCGCGCTGAAGATCTCGATGGCTTCGCGGTAGGCCGCCTGCGGATCGCAGGCGTTGACGATGCCCACCGGCGCGGCGTACATCGCAGCCCCGCAATTCACCATGTTGCCCAACCCGCCGATGCGCGGGTCGACGTTGGCGAGCCGCAGGCGGATATAGAGCCACTTTTCCGGGTAGAAGAGGCGATCGAGCAGCAGCATGTCTTGACCCCGTTCGGGCACATAGCGCGGGCTGTCGGCGATCGGCGGCACGATCTCTTTGGCGAAGCGGTAGACGTCGAGGTGATCGCCTACATCGAGGTAGATGCGGCTGAGGATCTGCACCATGTGCGAGTCGTCGGTGTAGCGCCCGTCGCCTTTACCTAGCGGCGAAGGGCCGTCCCACGGTTCGACGAAATCGGTGATCCAACCGTAGCGTGCGCGAATCTCTTCGGGGTTTTTCCCTTCCGGCGGCGCGCCCATGGCGTCGCCTACTGCGCCGCCGATAAGGCAGCCAAGGACCTTCTGAACCAATAACGGTTTTGACGCGTAGCTGTCCATAGGAATCGCTTTCTAGGGGACAGTGATCAACCCTTTAGGCCGCCCTGGGTAAGGCCGGCGATGAAACGGCGCTGTAGTGTCAGGAACAGGACCAGTATGGGGGCAATCATCATGACTGCGGCAGCGCTGGTCAGCGACCAATCCCGGCTGAAGCGACTGGTGAAGTTGTAGTAGCTGGTCACCACGGTGAAGAGGTGCTGCTCAGTCAGGAAGACGGTGGCGAGGAGGAACTCATTCCATACGCCAAGCCCTACCACCAATCCGACTGTCAGGAAGGCCGGCCAAGAGAGCGGCAAGATAATCACGGTGAAGACCTGCCATTCGTTAGCCCCGTCTACCCTTGCGGCGTCTTCAAAGTCCGGCGGGATGCCGACTAGGTAGGAACGCAGCAAGAAGATAGCGAAGGGCGAATGAACGGCCACATAGATGATGATCAGGCCGAAGAGGTTGTTGACCAGCCCCAGATTGCGCCACAAGAAGAAGAGCGGCACCAAGAATAGCTGTACGGGCAAACTCGACCCTACTAATAGATATAGCATGAGCAGGCCGCCGCCAGGCAACTTGAGGCGGGCCAGCGCATAGGCCGCCATACCGCCCAGCGCCAAGACGCTGGTTACTGTTCCGACGACCAGGATGAGGCTGTTGCGGGTAGTGGTGGAGAAGTTGCCGATCTCCCAAGCTTGCGGAAAGTTCTGCCATTTGAACTCGGTAGGCGGCCCAAGCGGGTTGCGGCCGATTGACGCCGCATCTTTGACCGAGTTGAAGCCGACGATGACGACTGGACCAAGCGCAAATAGCACCAGGATGACGATCAGGATGTAGTTGGGCGCAAGGCTGATGTCGCGCCCTCTGCGGAAGAAGCGTTTCATATCTCCCATCCTCGACGGCGCAGGTAAAGGAACAGGCTGATGATCAGCCCGGCGAGGAAACTCATCGTCAAGCCGATAGCCGATGCGTAGCCCGCCTCAAACCGCATAAAGGCTTCCTTGTAGACCAACGTCCCTAACACCTCCGAGGAGCCTGCCGGCCCGCCTTGGGTGAGGATCCAAACATAGTCGAAGACCAGGAATGACCAGATGGCGACCATGAGGAGCATGAAGACGATGGTGGGGCGAATGCCGGGAACGGTAATGTGGCGAAATTCTTGCCAGCGGCTGGCTCCGTCAATGCGCGCCGCCTCGTATAGTTCGGGCGGAATGCCCTGCATGGCGGAGAGGAACAGAACCATCAAAAAGCCCCAGAAGTGCCAGTTGTCGACAAAGGCGATTGAGAGCAACGCGGTTTGCGGCCTGCCCAGCCAGGCGACATCCAATCCGGGGATGCCCCAATCGGAGAGAAGCGCGCCGATGCCGAGCGTGGGGCTGAGCAGGTTGCGCCAGATGCTTGCAGTGATGACGGCCGGAAGGACATAGGGGATGAATAGCGCAGTGCGGAAGAACATGCTGCCGCGGCGGATTCTAGCCAGCATGCTGGCCGCAAAGAGCGAAACGGCAAAGGGGACGGTAAGAAAGAAGGAGAGCCAAGCGATATTGTTCAGGAACGCTCGCCGGTAGTTCATATCTTGGAAGAGAATGCGGCGATAATTCTCCAAGCCGATGAACTCTCCCGCTCCGATTCCGGACCAGTCGGTGAGCGAGTAATATATAGCGCTGAGCGACGGGCCGATTACGACGACAACGTTGATCAGCAGGATCGGGAGCGCGAACAGCCAGGGCACGAGATATTTGCGATAGCGCCGCCCCCAGGGCGAGCGGCCGTCCTGTCGAGAGACCGGCGCGGGAGGCGAGGGCCGCACAGCTTGATCGGACGTAGCCACGCCATCTCCTTTCATGTGGACAATTCTCTCTAGGCGAGCGGGTGGTTGGGGCTGCTCCAGTGCGAGCAGCCCCAACCTAAAGCGTTTAGGAGGAGACCTCTCGTTCGGGGATGGGCGGAATATCGCCGGCTTCCAGCTCCTGCTGGAACAGGTCCTGTAGACCTTGCAAATATTGTTCCGACGTGATCTGTCCGGCCCAGACTTTCTCGATCTCTTCGTAGATGTAGACGTCGCTCTTCGGCGGCCAGAAGGTCCACGTTGTATAGCCGTAGTTGCCTTCATCCGACGCTTGGGTCAGACCGGCAAACGCTTTGGCAAAGCGCGGATCGAGACCGGTCAGTTGCTCTTCAGTAAGCGTGACGGGGGCCGGAGCGACGCCACACTCGACCAGCAAGGTGGCCTGAGACTCCGGTGAGAAGTAGTAGGTCAAGAAGTCGGCGGCCGCGTCCGGGTTGGGGCTGGCCGCGTTGATGGAATAGGTGGAGCCGATGCCAAGGTCGTAGATATCCTCACCCGTAACGGAAGGCACAGGGATAATATCCCATTCGTTAGCGTTGCCGGCGGCTTCTCCGAAGTAGTTGGACATGTTGTCGAGCGCCCAGGTGCCTTCGATGGTCATGGCGGCGACGCCGTCACCCAGCATGACGCGGCGTTCGTCATCGGTGCCGGTGTAGTAGCGATCCAGCCCGCCCATGAACCAACCCTTCAGCTGCATGTCGGTGAGGTGGTCGATGGCTTCGACGAACTCAGGATCAGTCCACGGCTTCTGGCCGATGAGGGCGAGATAGACGTTATCCGGTCCCGCTACATGGTTGAGGAACTCGCCGACAAACCACTCATTGGCGGCGCGCCATTCGCCATTTGTATGGGCGAAGGGGATGATGCCCGCGTCTGCGATCTGTTCGGAGAGGGCGACCATCTCGTCAAAGGTAGCAGGAGGGGGCCAGCCGTTTTCCTCGAATACGGTCTTGTTATAATACAGGATCAGCGTTTCCAGTTCATGCGGCACGCTGTACAACTCGCCGTCCACCAGGCCAAGGCTCAACGCCCACGGGGCGAAGGTGTCGGCCCAACCCAGTTGATCGGCATAGTCGCTGAGGGGGAGGAGTTGTCCGGACTTCGCCATTTCGTAGACGAATGAGGGGCCCGGCGTGGTGACGATATCGGGTCCGCCGCCGCCGGCAACCGCCGTTCGCATGGCTTCCCAAACATTTGACTGCAACACGGTTTCGACCGTGACGCCTTCCGTCATCTCGTTATACGGTTCGATGACATTGGCGATGACGCATTCGGCCTGCTGCGAGCCGCCGGTGCCGACGCCGATCCAGTGCGTTAGCTTGATGGGCGCGGCCGCCCCCGCCTCACCGGCAGGCGCAGGCGCTGTCGCCGGTGCGCAGGCAGCCAATACGAGGGACAAAATGACAAACACGAAAATGGTTCTCGGTACAGCGGTCTTCATCTGTATTCTCCTTTGAATAGTGAATAGATAGTGGATGAAATAAAGAGTTTGTGGTGTCGTGCATAGGACGAATTAACGCCATAAGGCGAGAATGGAATTCGAGATTTCGGTTGCGCTTGCTTTTGGTAGGAGGCCGGCACGGCCGGCACTGTGTGCGAATGCTGTGTGCGCGATCAATCGACCAACCGATCACTGGGCGCGTAAAGATCAAGCGTGACCGGCTAAAGCTTACTGGCTCACCTGCCCGAGGGATGCAGCTCGCAGGCAATGGCGACCAGCCACGCGGGCCAAGTTTGCAGACAGATGTCGTGCACTGGTTGAACTGATTGATATGATCATACCACAAGTTGTAGGTGTCTTACCACAAGTTGTGGGCGAAAACGAAAACAGCGGAAAATGGGTCTGTGCGAAACTTCGGGCCAGCTTGCCGCCCGCTTTTGACAGATGCGCGCGGCTTGCATAGACTGGAGTGCGAAGAGTGGGGATATTCAACGCTTCGCGTGTGCGAGACAGCCGGTCTGCGCCGTTGTCTCTGCCGGGTCGGCGAGAGCAGTGCGGGCCGGTTGCGTTTGTCGTTTTACCGTCAGCCAAAGAATGCGGTCGCCGCACGAGTTACAAATCGGGGAAGGATGAGGGGAATGGGTTCACGATTTTCCGTGTATAGACGGCTGCTGGGCTACTTACAGCCATACTGGCCCTTTGTGGCTGTAGCGTATTGCGCCATGGCTGCGGCAACTCTCATCAACCTATTCATTCCCCAGATCATCAAAACGGCGATCGACCGCGGCATTGAGCAGGGTCAGGCAAGAGCGCTATATGTGGCAGGCTTGCTGATTCTCGGCATCGCCGTGTTACGCGGCGTTGTCTCCTTCAGCCAGCGATACTACGGCGAGTGGCTGACGCATCGTGTCGCCTATGACCTGCGCAACCACTTCTACCTGAGTCTCCAGCATCTGCCGTTTGCGTTCCATGACCGCGCGCAGACGGGCGATTTGATGAGCCGCGCCACTAGTGATGTGACGGAGACGGAGCGTTTTGCGGGCATCGGCCTATTGGACCTGGTTGCGACGATTATTTTACTCGTTGGGGTTTGCGTCGCCATGTTGCTGGAGAATGCGATGCTAGCCGGTCTGGTGATGATCCCGCTCGCCGCGTTGGTCGCCACTGCGATCTATTTCGGCAACACCATCCGGCCGCTGTTCAAGCGCATCCAGGAGCAGATGGGCGTGCTTTCGTCGGTGATGCAGGAGAGCATGACGGGGATCGGCGTGGTTAAAGCCTTTGCCAGAGAAGCCTATGAGTTGGAGAAGTTCGATGTTGAGAATGACGAATGGTTTGCGCGGCGATACAAATCGATTCGGTTATGGGGCAATTTCTGGCCGTTGTTTACGCTGATCCTCTCAGTCGCAGTGCTGTTGTTGCTGTGGTATGGCGGGCCACAGGCGATTGCGGGCAAGATGACTGTCGGCTCGATCTTCGCCATGATTTCGTATGTGTTAATGCTGAATGCACCCGTGTCGCGTCTTGGCTTTTTGGTCAATATGGCGGCGACTGCTAGCGCCAGCGCTAGCCGCGTCTTTGAGATTATCGACACGCAAAGCGAAGTCGTCGAGGCGCCTGATGCCGCCGAACTCGCAGACGTGGAGGGTGCGGTGCGCTTCGAGCTAGTGGGCTTCGCCTACCAATCCGGGCGCAGCGCGTTGACTGACATTGATTTCGAGGCGGCTCCAGGCCAAGTGATTGCGTTGATAGGACCGACCGGCTCGGGCAAGTCGACCATCACGAACTTGATCCCGCGCTTTTATGATCCGACCGCAGGCCGCGTGCTGATCGACGGCATCGACGTGCGCGGCGTAACCCTGAAGAGCCTGCGCAGCCATATCGCCACGGTATTGCAGACGCCTTTTCTTTTCAACGACACGATCGCAGACAACATCGCCTACGGCAGCCCCGATGCGACTCTAGACGAGATCATCGCCGCGGCCAAAACCGCCGCGGCGCACGAGTTTATCGTGTCGTTCCCAAACGGATATGACACGATGGTGGGGGAGCGTGGCGTCACATTGAGCGGCGGCCAGAAACAGCGAATCGCCATCGCCCGCGCTGTGATATGCGATCCTCGCATCCTGATCCTGGATGATTCGACCAGCAGCGTCGACACGGAGACGGAGCACCTGATCCAACAGGCGCTCGCCAATTTGATGGTTGGGCGTACGACCTTCGTGATCGCGCAACGTCTGCTTACCCTGAAGAGCGCAGATCTGATCCTGGTTCTGGATGGCGGTCGAATCGTCGAGCGCGGCAGGCACGACGAGCTGATTGCGGCGGACGGTCTTTACCGTCGCATCTACGACCTGCAACTGCGCGATCAAGAAGAGTTTACTGCCGCGCAAAAGCAATCGGCATCCGCCGCTGGTTCGAGAGCATGATGATGACTACTCAGACGAAACATCCCGTAGACGACTATCGGTCCGGCGTAGACTCCCCATCGCTTGTGCCGTCGCTGTTCGGCAGGCGGGCCAGCGCCGAGGAAGAAGAGCGGCTGGCGCGCGAGGCGAAGATTCGCGACCTGTTGCCGGAAGAGGAAGAAGACGATGTATTGGGGAAGGCGTACGACTCCGGCCTCTTGCGTCGCCTGGCGGCTTATTTGAGCCCCTATGGGACGCAGACGATTGCCGCTATTGTCCTGATGACGGTATCGTCGATCCTGAGCGTCGCCGGGCCGTGGATCATCGGCAAGGCTGTGGATGACGGGATTCGAGCCGGATCGAACGCGCAATTACGGCTATGGGTGATTGTGTTTATTGTGGTGATGACATTCGAATGGCTCACCAACCGCGGCCGCATCCTGTTGATGGCTTTCGTCGGCACCAAGATCGTGGCGGATCTGCGCAGCGAGTTGTTCCGCCACCTACATACGCTGTCGCTCAATTTCCACAACAACTACAGCGTGGGCAGGTTGATGAGCCGGCTGATCAGCGACGTGGGCGTGCTGCAGGATTTCGTCACCTGGTCGATAACGGGGCTGGCGCGCTCCGCTTTCATGCTCGTCGGCATCACCATTGCAATGTTGCTGATGAATTGGCAATTGGCGCTGGTGACGTTCGCGGTGATGCCTCTGATGATCCTGTTGACCAACTACTGGCGCAAGCGAGTGCGTGCCGCCTATCGAGCGACGCGTGCTCGCTTGTCGTTGATCAACGGCTATCTGAACGAGTCGATCTCCGGCATCCGTGTGACGCAGAGCTTCACGCGTGAAGGAGCCAACTTCCGGCATTTTGACGAACTGAACCTCTCCTACTTCGACGCCAATATCCAGGCGACGACGCTCACGGCGCTGTTCTTCCCGGGCGTGGATTTTATCGGTTCGATGGCGACCGCACTGGTCGTGGCGGTCGGCGGTTGGCTGGTATTGGGCGAAAGCCTGACGGCGGGCGTACTGATAGCATTTGTGTTGTACGTAGACCGTTTCTTCGACCCGATCCGCGAGCTGGCGCAGCGCTATAACACTTTCCAGGCGACGATGGCCGGGTGTGAACGCATCTTCTACCTACTCGACACGAAACCGGATATCCGCGATAAACAAGGGGCAATAGAACTGCCGCCTATCGCCGGTGCGGTCGAATTTCGGGGCGTCGAGTTCCATTATCACCCAGACGAGCCGGTATTGCGCGGCATCGATCTGCACGCCGAAGCGGGCGAGCGCGTGGCCTTGGTCGGGGAGACAGGCGCAGGCAAGAGCACGGTCATCCGGCTGATCTCGCGCTTCTATGACGTAACCGGCGGCGCGGTGCTGATCGATGGCGTTGACGTGCGCGACGTGACGCAAGCCAGCTTGCGCTCCCAGTTGGGGATCGTGCTGCAAGATCCGTTTCTGTTCAGCGGAACGATTGCGGACAACATTCGTTACCCGCGGCTCGACGCGAGCGAGGAGGAAGTGCGCGATGCTGCAGAGGCGGTCGGTGCGCACGAGTTCATCAACCAACTGCCTGAAGGATATGATACAGAGGTGGGTGAGAACGGCGTGAACCTGAGCGGCGGGCAACGGCAGCTGGTGTCCTTTGCACGCGCCCTGCTCGCCAAACCCGCCATCTTGATATTGGACGAGGCGACGAGCAGCGTCGATACGGCGACGGAGAAACAGATCGAATATGGCCTCGATCGTTTGATGAGCGGTCGCACGACCTTCGTGATCGCACACCGTCTCAGCACGATTGTCCAGTCGGACAAGATCGTGGTGATGGACCAGGGGCAAATCGTCGAGATGGGTAAGCACGACGAACTGCTGGCGAAGAAGGGCCAGTATTACAACCTGTATACCATGCAGTGGGCAGCACAGAATGGCGCGACCGGAGCGGTCTAGACTGTGCGACGTTTCGGCCCGCCATGATGCGAATCCTCCAAACGCTACGAACGGCAGTTCTTGCCGGACTGGTCTTTGCCGCTATTGCGATATCGCCGGCGGAAGCGGACGCGGGCGCCTTTGATCTTGGCTTCCACGTACCCCAGGGTGATTCTCTCCATCTTCAGGCAGCCGCAGAGGCGGGCGCCGATTTCGTCGTGGCAGTGTTTAGCTGGCGCGATATCGAACCGGCGGAAGGTTACTGGTATTGGGAGCAACCCGACGCGGCCATGCGCGGCGCGCAGCACTACGGGCTGAAGGTGATTGCACGTCTCGACCGCGCGCCTGACTGGGCGTTGTCCGGCTCAGCGCGAACGCCCTGGCGGTTGGACGCCTATGCGCGCTTTGCAGCCCAGACAGCCGAGCGCTACGGTGACCGTTTGGCAGGGGTGATCGTCTGGAATGAGCCGAATCTCGCCTTGGAATGGAATGGGCAGGAGCCTGATCCCGCCGGATATGCGAAAATGCTCCGGGCGGCGTATCCTGCGGTGAAGGGCGTGGCTCCGGATCTGCCGGTTGCGATGGCCGGGTTGGCGTTCACTCTGGGTGACGGGACAAGCTCCACTAATGATCTCGATTTCCTGCAAGCGGTCTACGCCCACGCGGGCGGCGACTTTTTCGACGTAGTTGCGCTTCATCCATATGGCTTTGGCCTCCCGCCCGAAGCCGAGCCATCGGCGGACGTCTTGAACTTCCGGCGTCTGGAATTCCACCGGCGCATTATGGCGGAGAACGGCGATGCCGCCAAGCCCGCCTGGATCACAGAGATGGGGTGGCGTACGTCTGCGCCGGACCCGGCCGATGCATGGCAGGTCGTAACGCCGGCGCGACAAGCCGGCTACTCGGTGCGGGCGATGCAGTGGGCGGAAAGCCACTACGCTTGGCTGGAGCGGCTTGCGTTCTGGGAGATCAACGGCGGAGTAGACAAGTACGGTTATGCGCTTTGGCAGGGAGCAGAACAAACGACGGCGACCTACCGGGCGATCGCGGGCTGGGCGGCGACCCGTCCCCGGCAGCAGGATGAGGCTCCGGAGATGAAGACGCTGGCAGACGGCGCGCTGGAGATCGACATCCTTGCCGCGGATACGATTGTAAGGCTCGGAGGAGTCGGCACGCTCCATCCGCACTGGGTACATTTACAACGGGGTGAAGGGGTGTCCAGCCTGGCGTGGTCCGGCGAGTTCTACATACCCGCAGACGAAGAGGCGGATTATGAACTGCTGATAGAGACGATGCAGATCGATGATCCGCGCAATGAGCTTTACATGAACGGTGACTTCCTTGTCAGCTTGCAGCGGCGTCCGCGACTTGACTCCACTAGCACATGGGTGACACAACGTTTCCAAGTCCCGGCCAGCATGATTCGGCCTGGCCCGAACCTGCTCGAAGTGCGCAGCGGGCCGCGCAACCCTGTTCGTCAAAGCGGTGCGCATCGGCATGATAACTTCCAGGTGCGCCATATCCGGCTTGCACTCGCCGAGCAGGACTCTACGCCGCTATGGGCCGGGCGGCGGCAGATCGAGTCGCCGGGAAGCTGGGGCGAGATTAACCGGCTCCGGCTCTATCTGCCAACGGATGAATCTGCGCCTTCGTTGTGGGTAACGTCCAACGCGAACGGCGGACTGTGGGCCTCTTCTTTGGCGGAAACGGACGGCGACCTGCGGCTGGAGAACCAAGCCGGCAACCGTGCCGATCTAGTCTTTGTCGATGTGCTGGCGACGGAAGCAGGAGAGATCGCCGCGACCGACCGCGGGCTGTATTGGCGCAACTCCGGAACACTCCGATGGCTGCCCGTTCCGGGCGCGCCGGAGGCATATACATATTCCGTGGTTCAGGCGCGAGGCCGCCTCTACGCCGGCGTAGAGGGCGGAGGAGTCTGGTCATCCGTTGCACCAACCGGCGCTTGGCAATCTGATGGGCTAGAGGGGCTAAGTGTGCTGGACTTGGCAGTCGGCGAAGACGCTACGGTGTATGCGGGGACAGATGCCGGTATTTTTCATAAGAGCGACTGCGACTGGCTGCGCATGCCGGATCTGCCCGCTGATGCGTATACGAGCCGGCAAGGGGCGGTTACAGGCGATTTCGTCGGGCGGCTGCATGTACTCGCATCCGGGGCGCCGGTTGTAGTCAATCAGAATCACGCCTGGGTATGGGAAGATGGGTGGAGACCCTACGGGCCTGCTGAATTGCAGGGGACGATCTTTGACGTGAGCATTGGCGCTGACGGAACCACGCTCCTGGCGAGCGACCGCAAAGGGCTTTGGGCGCAGGATGGTGCGGGCCAGTGGCGTCGTCTGGACGGCGGGTTCCTCGACGGGCTGGAGGTTGTGGGCGGCCTGATGGTGAACGACGTGACCTTCGCCGCCACGACTAACGGCTTGATGGCGCACGACCCCGGCGGCGAGTGGTCGGTTGTGGAGGGTATGACCAGCGTAGTGACCGACATCGAGATCATCCCCGGCGCACAACGCCACACGGGAAACGAACGAGGCATATGGGTGGCCGGCACGCAGACGGGGGTCTACCGCAGCATTGATCAGGGCGGGACTTGGGAGCGCATTAGTCCGCCGTGGGCGGTGTGGGATCTGGCATTAGCGGGGGAACGGCTTTATGTGGGGCGACGACAGGGCCTAGCCTGGACCGATACGCTCCTCGCAGAGCTGCCTACATGGCACGAGACCGCGGGACTCGGTGGCGTGACGTTCTTCCGCATCCACCCAGACCGTTTCGACGCTGACGTATTATGGGGCGGAACGTGGGGGAACAACATAGGCGTCAGCACTGACAGAGGCTCGTCCATCGCGTCGTTGAATAACGGCCTGGAAACGCTCAGTGCGCTCGCCATCTGGCAACACGAAACGCCAGGGCAATATACGATCGGCACAATTGAGGGGCTGTATCGGACTGATGACGGCGGCGAAACGTGGTTCAAGCTCCCCGGACCGCTGGCGCAGCAGACGGTCTTTTCGGTGCTGCAGACTGCGGACGGGCTACTTTGGGCCGGAGCGACGGATGGGCTCTGGCGCAGTATAGACTATGGTACGGCCTGGAGCAGAGTAGAGGATATGCCCGTTGCGACTGTCTTGCAGGCGGGACATGCCGTGCTTGGAGACGGTGCGCTGTTGTGGGCGGCAACGGAAGGCCGGGGGGTGTGGATCAGCGAGGACGGCGGGCGCACTTGGGCTCTTGCCGGTCTGGACGGCTTGACAGTATTCACGGTTGCGCCGGATGGTGAGGGTTCGCTGCTGGCGGCAACGGCGCATGGGTTATACGCTATGGGGACGCTTCTCGACGGTGAAAACCGCTGAGTTGTCTTTGTGCCCCCGGTCGTATTTGTGGAACGTTGGAACGGTGTTCGTTGGTCATGGGAGGAGGGAGCATGACGTTAGTCGAGTTTCGCGAGTCGACGAAGCAAGTGCAGCCGCCGGCAGGCATCAGCGCCGCGCTGCAAGCCATGTGGCACGATGCCAAGGGCGATTGGGTGAAGGCGCACTCGTTGGCACAAAGCCAGGACGACGCAGATGGGGCTTGGGTTCATGCCTACTTGCACCGCGTGGAAGGCGACCTCGGCAACGCCGCGTACTGGTACCGGCGAGCTCGACGAACGGTCTGCGCTGATGCGCTGGAAACCGAGTGGGAGAGCATCGTCAGCGCCCTTCTGCTGTAACAGGCGCCAGTGACGGTGTTGGGTAAAAACCACGCCGCGGTCCACCTCTTACCTTGCCGGTGGACCGCGGCGTGCGCCTGATGTCTCGCGGTGACTATTGATATAGATGCTAACGACTGCCGACCGTGACCGGCAGATCCAAAAACTGATTGCTGCGAATGAGGCGCAACGTAGCGTGTGCGCCGGCCATTTCGCTAGTGAGCAGAGCATGGAGATCGTCGACATCGCTCACTGCGTTGCCCTCTACGGCGACGAGGATATCCCCCTGTAGCACGCCCGCGGACTCGGCGGGTCCGCCCGCTTCGACGGACATGATCATCAGGCCCGTCTGGCCGCCTGCCTCGGTCTGGAGTCCAGAAGCGATCCGCACCGGCTGCACGCCGACGCCCAGATAGCCGCGCGGGATGCGGCCATGTTCGAGGATTGTTTCGACCGCTCTGCGGATGGTGTCAGGAGGCAGCGCCAGTCCGACGCCGCGCACGATACCGGAAGTGTTCAGCCCCGCTGCGCGACCATTCGCTGCGACCAGCGGCCCGCCAGAGAAGCCCGGATACATGACCGTGTCTGTCTGGATGTAGCGATCGATCTGGCCGCCGGCGCCGGTGCGCCAGGGACCGCCGAGAGCGCTGACAACGCCGGAGGTCGTCTGGATCGACTTGCCGGGCCGGGCGACAGCCATGACCAGGTGGCCCACGCGCAGTTCGTCGGTCTCCGCCCAAGTTACAGGGGTGAGGCCCTGGCGATCGACGTGCAGGACAGCGAGATCTGTGGCTGGGTCGCGGCCGACGGGCGAGGCCGCGACGGTCTGACCGTCGGCCAAGCCGATCTGGATATTCTCGTCATATTCCACGACGTGGTTTGCGGTGACGATGTGGCCGGCGGCTGACCACACGATGCCGGATGCAGGCAGGCGGCGGCGCGCTTCGATGCGCACGACCGACGGGCTGACAGCCTCCAGCATGGCTGCCAGCGCATTCGAGAAGTCAACTAATGCGTTTGGCATGGCGGTTCCTTTCTTGTTGTGTCGCCCTGCTTTGCGGCGAGGGCGAATATGGCGCCGATATGCCAAGCATACAGTACGCGGGCGGAAGGCGCTTCGCCTGAATGGTTAGGGCAGAACCAACCGAATGGCTAGGTAGGGCGGCTAGATGTGGATGAGACCGGCCCGCGTAGCGCGCACGACGGCTTCGGTACGGCTCTGCACGCCAAGTTTGCCGAAGATGGCATTGGCGTGGAATTTGACGGTGTGTTCGGAGATGTCGAGGCGGCGGGCGATTGCACGGTTGGGGAGACCTTCCGCCATGAGTTGCAGCACCTCGCGTTCGCGGTCCGTCAGCGACTCGACGGAGGCGGTGAGGCCCTCGCTGCGTATTACGGGGATGTCTTCCGCGATTTCCGGCGAAAGGACGTAAAGGCCGGCCACGACGGCACGGAGCGCCGCCGCAAGCGCTGACGGGTCGGCTGAGCGAACGAGTACGGTTCGCAGACCCGTTTGCCACAATGCCTGGGCTTGGTCGCTGCCGCCTGCCAGCGCTATGAAGGGCAGAGCGCCATTTCTTTCCGCCGGAGCGCCGCCTGCTGCTTCAATCTCTAGTAGCGCATCGGCGACCGGCTCTGTCGACCAGGCGCAGTCCCATAGAATAGCATCCGGGCGGTAGACATCTAGGGCGGCGGGAAGCTCGTTGAGAGAAGCGATGTGGCCGCAAGGCTCGATGTCGTCGAGCGCGGAGAGGAGTGCGTCTAGCCCGGCGCGAGCGAGCGGGTCGGGTGAGATGATAAGAACGCGCAATACGTCTGCCGGTCGGGTCACGGGCGAACTCCATGTATGGACGCCGGCCTCACAGGCCGAGCGCATTGGTGCACACGCGATCACATGGTACACCTCGGGCGGACAGCGGCAAGTAAGCATTGCCCATTGCACGGTGGCGAAAGCATCTACAGAAAGAAAGGGGCGCTGCACACGCGTGTGCAGC
>Ga0334888_1003819_pt1 | contig 14340 bp, 8 predicted proteins | sample GraSluR1_MG_FD_207227 | JGI IMG/M metagenome (GOLD analysis project Ga0334888, IMG submission 207227) | Sludge microbial communities from methane-producing bioreactor in Wageningen University, Netherlands - Granular Sludge_3_08-R1 | ecosystem: Engineered > Bioreactor > Anaerobic > Unclassified ...
TTGACCGTGCTCCAGACACCGGCGATCTGTCAAGAGTCACTATTGCGTTCGCAGTCGTGTGCTGATCGCGGGCCGGCCGCTCGTTGCGCCGGCGCAACGCGGCTCAGTTCCGCCACAGGCGCGGCGGCCGATCCCAACCCACCACCGCCGCCGAGACGCGCCAGTACCCGAAATGCCCGCTCTCATCGCGCGGGCGCATGTCCTCGATCACGAAACGAATGACATGCTCCCCCGCGGTCAGGTGGTCGGTAAGATCAATCTCCAGCGGCAGGACCTCGTCGCCCGGACACCAGCCGCTGCGGCTGTAGTCGCTCGACCAATAGCCGTCGGTCCAGCGGGCACAGTAGGGATTGCGCTCCCGGAAACGGCGGCAGTCCTCGCGCCACGGGTAATATCGGTGCACCACGACGCCGTCGACAGCGATCACGTTGGCTTTGGAGACGAACTCGTCGTCGTCGCGGCCGTCGGTGCAGTGGCCGGTGCTGAAATAGCGCAGGACCACGCGCGCGAGGCCCGCCGGCACCGTGACCGCGGCCTCGGCGCCCGCGGCGTGGTCTTCGGCGTTGAACGAGTCGGTGTAGAAGATCGGCTGCGCCCAGACCGGCGGCGTGTAGAGCGTGTCGGGCGCGTAGGTGAAGGCGACATCGATGCGCCAGGCCGGGCTCACCCACGTATCGACGAAGGCGCGCAGGCGGCGCCCGCTGCGCAGCACCGGCGCGAGATCCGACACGTCGACCACGTGGTCGGTGCGCCCGCCGTAGCTGGTCATGAAGCGCACGACCTCGAGGTCGGGCAGGCCGTCGACCGCCAGGCGCACGTTGCCGGCGCGATCCCAGCGGTCCCAGACCTCGCGCTCGGTCTTCGGGACGGGGTGCAAGGTGACCAGGGCGTGGATGCGGCCGGCGGGCGGGTCGGCCGGCAGCGCGACCTCGGTCGCCACGATCCGGCCGTTGTCCTCGTGCGTGAGGCCGGGCGCGGTGAATTTCGCGGTCGAATCGGGGTTGAAGTGGATCATGGCAGCGCGGAAGACGGGGGCGGAAACAGCCGCAGGGGAAGGTGCATGGTCGGCATAGGCAGCAGCGGCGATCACGGTCGCGCCGGTCGCGGCAGCCAGCATGCAGGCGAAAATCGTCATGCATTTTAGTGTTGGCGCCACCGGACTCTCCTTCGTCGTCGTGGGTATCGGACATGGGAGCCCCGCCATGGTAGCGGCCAACGCACGGCGTTGACAGCACGAAGCGAGGCCACCGCGCAGAGGCCGCTCCCGGGAGATCAAAATAGAAGGCTAATGGTCATACACCATCGGCGACGCGATCGTCCCGTGGCCGCGCCATAATGAAAACGTAGCATCACATGATTGTAGTATGATAGAATCACCAGGTTCGCGCTTGCCGGGGGTCCGCTGTACCAAGGGGGATACCATGCGCCACGTCGCCGTCGTCGCCGTCACGTCCATGCTCGTCTTGGTGGTGAACGCCAGCGCTCAACTCGAGTTGCTGAGCGCCCGGCAGCCGGACAAGATCGAGACTGCCGCGGTGCCGAATATCCCCAACCCGGAGCGCCAAGGTGGCGACACCGTCGCGACCGCCGTTGTCATCCCCGCGCTGCCCTATTCGACCACCGGCACCACCACCGGCTACAACAACGACTACGACGAGGCTTGTCCTTACAGCGGCAGCACCGCGCCCGACGTCGTGTACGCCTTCACGCCGGCGACGGACGCCAGGGTCGATGTCGACCTTTGCGGTTCGAGTTATGATACGAAAGTCTACATCTACGACGCAGCGCTGAACGTCATCGACTGTAATGACGACTTCTACTTCGCCGCGCCGTGTGGTGTCTATGTCTCGAAACTCGAAAACGTTCTTCTTGCCGGCGGTCTGACATACTTCATCGTCATCGACGGTTATGGAACCCACCATGGCGAATATGTGCTCGACGTCGACCTGTTCGATCCAACGCCTCCTTGCTGGGTGATCCCGTATTGCAACGCGATCCGCGAGAATGAACCACCCCTCGTGTACGGCTATGTGGATATGCATAATGGCGGATGCAACAGCGTGGAGTATGGAACTCCGTTTAGTGAGTTCTATAATATCGACCCGTACCATGAACTGGACGAATTCGCCGGGACGCTCGGCTGGTATCAAGGACCCGGCGGCGTTAATTACCGCGATACGGACTGGCTGCGAATTTACTGGTATTTCGAGACCCTTCCGATCGAGATCGAGACGGAGCAACCCATTAATGTCTTCTGGATTGCGCCTTCCGCCTGCGGCGATCTTGACATCCTGGAGATCTTCCAGCTGGATGCCTGCGAACGGCGAATGGTGACGTTGACGGGCTCCCCCAACGAAATGTGGCTCGTCGTTGTCCCGCCAACTTACACGCCTCCCCCGTCATATCCCGGCGGCGAGTTCCAGTACCGTATCAGTGGCGGACCGCTCCCTGGCAGTTGTTTGGCGCTGGGACCAGACAGCGACTACACGTTCAGGTGCCAGCAAATGCTGGTCAACCATCACGCCGTCAGCTTGTACAATAATACGTGCTTCAACGACGTGGACCTCGGCAGTCTGTGTGGTGGCTCCCATACTCCGGGCGGCGACGCCATGGCGTCGGTTTATCTGGAAGCCGGCCAGGTCATCAGTGTCCTGTGGTTCCCCGAAGTCATTGCGGCCGTCGATGATCGACCGACAGATTATTCGGGCTGCCTGGCCTTGATCTCCGATTTTCGAGGGGATTCCAAGGCTTGTATCGATGCGTTCTGCGCCCATTATCCCTGGACTACGGGGACGCTCACCGCCCAAGCGTCTGGCTGGCATTGGTTGGTCGTCGACAGCCCCTCTACCTTGATGTCGAACTATCAATGGGGCCAGCTCAGATTCGACTACGTCGCCCCGCCGCGACCGCCGGCCCATGACGCCTGCGAAGGCGCCGTTGCCATCTCGCCAGGCGCTTTCGAGATCTACGACGATCTGGCCGACGCCACCAACCAAGTTGACCCCGGTCGCAATGGCTGCATGGGTGATCTCAGTGTCTCCTACACTGGCCGGGACCTTGTCTATCGGGTCTCGATTCCCGAGAACTATACCCTCGACGCTACGTTGGTCCCCGACGGCGGCTGGGATGCGGCGTTATATTTGATCAACGATTGCGCGGAGCCTGTCGGCGCCTGCGTCGCGGTCGGTCAGTTCGAGAATGGCGGTGTCAGGTTACGATACACAGCCCAGACCCATGAGGATCTCTGGCTCATCTGCGATAGCTTCGGTCTGGGCGAGCGCCCGTTCACCCTGATCGGCACGCTCGATGTGACAACCGACGTCGCACCGGACGCACCCCCGCGGCTCGATGTGTATGCCGCCCCCAACCCGTTCAATCCGTGGACCAGGGTCAGCTACTCGCTTCCGCGCGGAGGCCGGGCCAGACTGCAACTATACTCGCTCGACGGTAAGCTGCTGCGTACCTTGATCGACCGCGATCAAGCTGCCGGCCGGTACGATGTGATGTGGGACGGGCGTGATGAGAGCGGCCGCGTCGCGGCCAGCGGCGCCTACGTTGTGCAGCTGGAGGCAGGCGGTCGGAGGGCGAACGCGCGCGTGTTGTTGTTGAAGTGATGTGGAAAACATCACCCGAGTAGGAACTGAGTCGACTGACCTATGGGATGGTCGCGACGCACGCGGCAACGCCGTCGCGAGCGACGCGTATCTCCTGCATCTGGAGTCCGGCGGGCGAATTACAGTATGCCAATGGACGTCACTCAAACTGTACTGAAGTCGAGGACCCCGCAATTTATCTCGACGTACCGGCGTGTTTCGCGCTGCGCGGCAACGCGCCAAACCCGTTCAACCCGGCGACGAACATCTCCTTTGACGTACCTATCTCATCGCACGTGAAACTGGTGGTTTTCGACGCGGCGGGACGGCGTGTCCGAACCCTGGTCAATCAGGAGCTTGCGGCCGGCGTCTACACGCATAAATGGGATGGCTGTGATGACAAGGGACGATCCGTCGCGTCGGGGGTGTATCTTTACCGGATGCAAGCGCGGTCGTTCGCAAAGAACAAGCGGATGACACTGATTCGCTAACGAACCGTGGTTCCGCTGAGAGCGGGAGAAGCCGGCACAAAAGTCCCTGGCAGATGGACGAATACCGGTGGGGGATTCTTCTCCCGCAGCCTAAAGAATCGCACCGCCATGACGACCTGAGTGGCCAGAGCGAGAACATCGAGAGGCATATCGCTTCTCACCTTCGCTCAGCCGTCTCGAACCTGATTGCAAACGGCTGCAAAGGGTCTCCCGCCTCGCTGATGAACGCCTGTTTACTGGCAGAATTCAAACCCAGCTCATACCGTACGCCGGGCTCCAGCCTGACCGGAATGGTGAAAATCGTCCGGGTAACGTCGTAGAACACGCCACCGACGACCTCCGGGAACTTGTCTTCCAGCACCATCACCGACCACGTCTTGTCGCGCATCGGCCGATCAAACCTCACGACGATCGCTCCGAGGTCGGGATCAACCTCGCGGGCGCCGTTGGCAGGCACCGTCGCGACGACGCGCGGCGACCCAGACGTCAGTTCTGCCTGCTGCTGCCGTTGCTGCGATTCATAAGCGTCAATGTGCGCGTCGATGTTTTCGGCGTAATCGCCGAAGAAACGCACGATCTCGGGGAAGAAATCGGTCAGGGTTGCGTATCTGGTCCGGGTGTTCTCGTACTGTTCGAGCAAATCGGCCAGTCCGTCCAACCAGTAGAATTGTCGCTGCTGCTCCTTCGCAACGAGCTGTCGCGCCGCCTCTTCGCCGAACGTCGCCTGGATCCAGCGCACCACGCTGGCCCGTACCAGCGACTCCCTGATCATGGTTTCCCAATGGCCGTAGGCCATACGGGTCATACCGTCTTGAACGCGGCTGAACAGCACCCGGCTCGGCCCGGCCAGTTCGGCAGCATGTCCATCGACGAGCGGATTGCAGTAGGAATGGCAGAACTCGTGAACGACCGTGGACATGACCTGATCGTCGAACTGCGGCTCGCCGCGGTCATCGGTCCCCGTTGCGCCGAGGACGCAGTACAGGATCTCCCGGTCCTCGGCGAGCTTGATCCTGGCGCCGTAATTGGCCGGACCGTTGAGCAATCCGAGCGCGAGTTCGAAACGTGCTCCCGGGCGGGTGCCGAAAAATAACTCGCACCAGGCCACGATGTCGTACTCGTCCAGGACGGCCTGCATCCGGGAAGCGGCCGTGTCATAGAGATCCTGGTGCCTGTTGAAGAATGACGTAAATCCTGTTTCGTCAACGAACCGACGCGCCGCCGCGAGGAACCCGCGGGCCAACTCCGGCGTCCAACGGTCGTCCAGGGTTGCAGGTTGCGGCGCCAAGGGGATCGATTCCTGCAGCGACGTTGCCTCCGCAACGTGGAAGGCCATCGCCATCACGGCGTCGTAGCTCACCCCTCTTGTCTGCCGCAGTTGTCTTGCGAGACGAACGGCGTCGTGATCGGCAAAAGGTACGAATGTTCGATCGACATCCGCGTTGTAGATCGCGATCTGGCCCCGATTGTATTCGGGATTGCCAGCCAGGCGGAAGATCAGACTCATCAACTCCACCCGCGCGTCGACTGAGACGGGGATGTGCGTGGGAAAGCCGACTTGGTACTGAATCTGAGCGCCACTTGCGCCGCAGAATAAAGCCCCTACTGCCAGAGCAATGGAAATCCGAACTCCGAACCGTTTCATAAAGCAACCCACGGCTTACCTCCTACCGCACCGGCGCGGGCGCCGGCGGGACATCCCCCGAACGCCCGGGCATCTGCTTGGCGACGCTCGTCGCCAGCGCGATCATGCTCGCGACGTCGCTGAGATTGGCCGGCAAGACCAGGGTCGTCGACGACCGCGCCAGCCGGCCGAACTCGCCCACGTACTGCTCGGCGACGCGCAGCGCCATGGCCTGGTCGCCGCCCGGCGCGTTGAGCGCCAGCGCCACCTGGCGCAGACCCTCGGCCGTCGCCGTGGCGACGGCCAGAATCGCCGCGGCTTCGCCCTCCGCCTCGTTGATCTGCTGCTGCTTGTTGGCCTCGGACTCCTTGATCACCCGCTGTTTCTCGCCCTCGGCGCGGTTGATCTGCGCGTCGCGCTCGCCCTCGCTCGTGAGCACCGTCGCGCGCTTTTCCCGCTCGGCGCGCATCTGCTTCTCCATGGCGTTGAGCACGTCGCGGGGCGGGTTGATGTTCTTGATCTCGTAACGCAGCACCTTGACGCCCCAGGGGTCCGACGCCTTGTCCAGTTCCTGGACCACCGCCATGTTGATCGCCGCGCGCTCTTCGAACGTCCGGTCGAGATCGATTTTGCCGATCTCGCTACGCAGGGTCGTCTGGGCGAGTTGGGCAATGGCGAACACATAGTCGACGATGCCATACGACGCGCGCTGCGGATCGAGCACCTTGAGGTAGAGGACGCCGTCGACACCGACCTGGACATTGTCGCGCGTGATGCAGATCTGCTCCGGGATATCGAGGGCGATTTCCTTGAGGCTGTGTTTATACGCCACCTTCTCGACGAACGGCACCAGGATGTGGAAGCCGGCTTGTATCGTTTTGCGGTACTTCCCGAGATACTCCACGACATAGGCCGACTGCTGCGGCACCACGATGGCCGTCCTGGCGATGACGATCAGCACCAGGACCACGACCACGACGACGGCAATCAAGGTTTCCATGGACGATGCCCCCCGCTCAGGTTCAGGATTCAGCGCGGACGAAAAGTGTCAAACCGTCGACCCGCTCGACGACGCAGCGGCTGCCGGCGGCGATCTCAGTCGCTCCCGTGTTGCATGCGTCCCAGGCGGCGCCGCGCAGGTCGACGCGGCCGCGCCCCCCGGCGGCGATCGCAGCCTGTGCGGTCGGTGTTTCGCCGACCAGCTCCGGACCCATCTCGCGGTCGGCCTTCGACAGGACTTTTTTCCAGCGGCCGCGGTAGAACACCAGTCCGAACACCGCCAGGGCGGCAAATAACAGAAACTGCGCCCAGTTCGGCAGTACGAGGCCGAAGACGCCGAGCAAGCCCAGCACGACGGCCGCGAGTCCGAAGAACACGAGATAGAAATCCGCCGAGATGATGACTTCGGCCGCCAGCAGGATTGCTCCCAGGATGATCCAGATCCACCAGGCCATCGCGACCCCTCTTTTCGGTTGATCGACGGTCGCCGCGCGAGTGTAGCTACCCCTTTGCCCGCGGGACTATTCGCCCGAAAACACACGGATCCTAGACGACGCGGCGGACGACCGTCAAGCCGTCAAGCCGTCAAGCCGTCAAGCCGGCAGCGGCCGTTGCCGACCGCCAGTCGCGTCGCAGGAGGTTCGCTTCGAACAAGAACTGGCTCGGCCGGGTCGCCGTGCAGACGATGTCGAGTTCGCACCTGGCTCGCGTCAAGGCCACGTAGAAGAGGCGCCGCTCATCCTCGATACCATCCCGGCCGGACGCCGCGGTCAGCGATTGGGCGTGCGGGCACTGGCCCTGGTCGACTCCGTACAGAATCACGCGGTTCCATTCGCGACCCTTGGCGGCGTGGATCGTCGCCAGTTCGACCGCCGCGGGGTCGTGCGTCGCACCGGCCGAGATCTTGTCCGGCACGGCGCAACTCACCCCGGCCCGGGCGCAGGCGAGCGCGACCTCGCGCAACAGCTCCGTCGTCCGTGCCAGCACCGCCACGTTGCCGCGGACCGCGCCGCGCAACAATGCGGCGACCAGCTTGGCGCCGGCCGGCCGGTCGACCACCGGCAGCACCCGGATCTCGCCCGGCTGTTGTGCGCCCGCGAGCAGCGGCTTGCGAAACCGGCGCCGATTGTGCTCGATCAACCGCCGCGAGGCGGCTGTGATCGCGGCGCCGCAGCGATAGTTTCGCGTCAGCGGAAAACGCTCCAGCCCGGGATAAACCTGGTCCAGTTCGATCACCCGCTGCACGGCCGCCCGTCGCCAGGCGTAGATGCATTGGTCCTCGTCGCCGACGCAGAAGAGCGAGTCCTGCGGCGCGGCGAGCAGGCCCACCAGCAGCGCCTGCGCCGGCTCGATGTCCTGGTACTCGTCCACCAGCACGTGGTCGAACCGATCCTGCCAGCGCCGGCGCAACGCGGCGTCGTCCTGCATCAGCGCCACCGGCGTCGCGATCAGGTCGTCGAAATCGAGCTGTTGGCGATCGTCGAGGCATTGTTCGTACAGCGCATAGAGGCGAGCCGCGGTGCGCGCCGCCGCGTCTTGGCCGCGCGCGTTTTCGACGGCTTGTCGGGGCCGGATCATGCGCGCGAGTTTGAACGTACTGACCGCTGCTTGCGCTGCGTCGGGATCCAGCAAGACGCCTTCCGGCTCGGCAGCTATCGCTTCGTGAGCGAGCCGCCGCCACGCATCCGGTCCGAGGGCGGCGATGCGCGGCCGCATTCGCTTCTCTTGCCGCAACATCGTCCAGCCCAGACCGTGAAAGCTGCGCACCTCGACCCCGGCCACCCCCTCGCGGGCCAGCCTGGCCGCGATCTCGAGCCGTGCGTCCTTATTGAACGTGGCGCAGAGAATCCGCGGCGCCGCGGCGCCGCGATGCAGCAGTTCCTTCACCCGCTCGATCAGCACACTCGTCTTGCCGCTGCCGGCCGGCGCGATCACCTGCACCACGCCGGTGCCGGCACGCACCGCGGCGGCCTGTTGGGGGTCCAGCCGCACCGGCCGCGGCGGCGGTTCGGCGGGCGCGGCGGCTCCAGCGATCGGGGCGGCGGCGCCAAACAGGCGCGACAGCCATCCCGGCCGGCGTGAACGGGCAGGGACGGGGGCGATCGGTGCCACCGCAGCGATCGTCGTTGCAATCTCCTGCCGCGCAATCAGATAACGCAGCCGCTCCAGGGTCCATGGATACCGCCAATGCGGGTCGACATAGTCGTCGGGCCGCAGGTCGGCGACAGCGCGGTCGGTGTGAAGCAGGAGCGTGCAGCGCCGCCGTAAGGCCGGCTCGACGAGATAGCCGTGGATCTGCTGCAGTTCGGAAACGGTGGCACACGGAACGTCCAGCACTGCCAGGCGCTGATGCCGCGCGAAGAGAGCGAGCCAGCGCGCGGCAGGGTTGGCCAGCGTACGGCGGACCGTGCCGGCCGCCTGCGCGCGGCGCACGACACGAGCGAAGTGGCGCCCCCCGATCACGAAGAACCCGGCCGCTCGCAATTGCGCGCGCGACGGCTTGACGGAAGTCCAGATCAGCGTGGGCGCGCGGCGGCCGTCCATGGCGCGGCGCTCGTGCAAACCGCGCGCCCGCCGGAGGCGCGGCCAGCCGAACGGGCTATTTCCGGGTCGATCGCGCGTCTTGAGTTGTCATTCGGCGGCACCTTGTCCTATGGTATGCGCGGCATCGCCCGCGATTCGCAACCGAGCTTTCAGGCAGGAGACGAATATCATGGCCGAGTACTCCGTCAGCCCCACCGGTGAGCAGTTCCCATTGCCGGGTCCCCAGGAAGCCGCTGCCGAGATGAAGCGCCTGCGCGCGCTCGTCAAGTCCGCGCGGGCTCGGGGCCAGGAGATCGTCGTCGTGATGGGGGTCGGGTTCGTGGGCGCGGTGATGGCGGCGATCGTCGCCGACACCGTCCACAAGAAGGGCAAGGACAAAGGCAAGTCAAACAAATTCGTGATCGGCTGCCAGCGCCCGAGCGCGCGCAGCTACTGGAAGATCCCGCTCCTGCGGCGCGGCGAGTCGCCGGTCAAGGCAGAGGATCCCGAGGTCGATCCGATGATCGCCCGCACGGTGCTCGAAAAGAAGACCCTGACCGCCACCTTCAACCCCGACTGCCTCGCGCTCGCGGACTGCGTGGTCGTCGACGTGCAGTGCGACTATCTGAAGCGCGACCTCGGCAACATGCGCAGCGGCGAGGCGGACATGGCCGCCCTCGAGGCCACCATGCGCACCATCGGCGAGAAGATCCAGCCGCAGTGTCTGGTGTTGATCGAGACCACCGTGGCGCCCGGCACGACCGAGTTCGTGGCCTGGCCGATCCTCAAGAAGGCCTTTGCCGAGCGGGGCATCAAGTCGGTGCCTCTGTTGAGCCACAGCTTCGAGCGCGTGATGCCGGGCCGCGATTACGTGGCCTCGATCCGCGACTTCTGGCGCGTCTGCGCCGGCTGCAACCAGGCCGCGCGCAAACGGGTCGAGAAGTTCCTGCGCGAAGTGCTCAACACCGAAGCGTTCCCGCTGACGGTGATGGATCGGCCGATCGAGTCGGAAACGTGTAAGATCGTCGAGAACTCGTATCGGGCGACCATTCTAGCTTTTCTGCACGAGTGGAGCCTGTTCGCGGAGCGCAACGGGGTCGACCTGATCAAGGTCATCCAGGCGATCAAGATGCGCCCCACGCACAACAACATGATCTTCCCGGGCCCCGGCATCGGCGGCTATTGCCTGCCGAAGGACGGAGGCCTGGGCTACTGGTCGTACAAGCACATCCTCGGCTTCGAGGACGGCGACAGCGTATTCAAGCTGAGCACCGCGGCCATCGACATCAACGACACCCGCGGCTTGCACGCCGCGACGCTCGTGCGCGATGCGCTGCGCAACCTGGGACGCTACATCGCCGGCGCCAAAGTGCTCATCTGCGGGGTCAGCTACCGCCAGGACGTGGGCGACACGCGCTACAGCGGCTCCGAGCTGGTCGTGCGGCGTCTGACCGAGATGGGCGCCGAAATGCATATGCACGACCCCTACGTGGAACGCTGGTACGAGCTGGAACTCCAGGACACCTACCCGGCGCCGGGACAGTCCTGGGCGCGCTTCTTCCGCAACCAGCAGGGCCTCAAGAACGCGCGGATCGAGAAAGATCTGGCCGCCGCGCTCAAGAAGGCCGAGGCGGTGATCCTCGCCGTGCCGCACAGCGCGTATCGCGACCTGGACCCGGACTGGGTCGTCGCCGCGGCCGGCGGGCCGCTCGCGGTGATCGATTGCTTCGGGATCCTCGACGACGCCAAGATCCGCCGCTATTTCGAGCTGGGCTGCGAGGTCAAAGCGCTCGGGCGCGGGCATATCCAGCGGATCAAGAAAGAAGTCCGGGCCCGTTGACCCGAACCATCCGCGAGGAACCTTCGCCGACAGCCCCGCCGCACGGGTGTGTCGGAAATTCCGCGTTTTCGTCGTGGCAAAACCCGTTTTGCACTTATTTCGTGATGTTTGGTCACCGGGTGATCTGCTATGATTAGTCGTTGCGTCGTACGCACCGCGCGACGATACCGCCCGCGCGGCCGCCCGTGGTTTCGAATCGTAGGGAGAGATCCATGTCCAGCCCGCGCCCGTTGATCCCGTCCTTGCTGCTCTCTTTGCTCCTTCTGGGCAGCAGCTTTGTTGTGGCTGCCGCCGCAACATCCACCACCATCGCGCTCTCGCCCGGCGCGGACCACGGCCGCCCGCGTGTCGACGTCACCGCGGCCGGGCGCGACGGCCTCACGCTGACGCTCGAGATTCCGAGCCTCGAAATCACCGACCTCGAGCTGGACGCGCGCAGCTTCCGCGGCCTCGATTTCTACGACGGCGGGCACCGGGGCGCCGACGGGCAGCCGGCGCTGCCGACCGTCACCCGTCTGGTCGCGCTGCCGGACGGCCGCGGCGTCGCCGCGCGGCTGATCGACCACGACATGGCGTCGCTGGGCGCGATGGCCCTGGCGCCGAACGAGCCGCTCCGCGACGGAAGCAAGGCCCACACGCCGACGTTCGACGCGGCGCGGTACGCGGCGGCGAGGCCGAGCGAGCCGGAGGTGCTGGTGGGCGAGCCGGCGCTCTTGCACGGCCTGCGCGTCGTGCCGATCACCTTCAGCCCGGTGGCGTACGACCCCACAACGGGCCGCACCGAGGTGGCGCGCCGCATGACCGTCGAGGTGAGTTTCGAGGGCCGGGACGACCGCGCCGGCAAGAACGCCGTACGCACCCAGATTCCCGAGTCCTTTGCAGCGATCTATGAGCGCGAGGTCGTAGGCTACGTGCGCGGCGAGGATGTGTACACGGGTCCGGGGTCGTATATCCTGATTTGCCCGAACAACGCGCAGGTGGTCTCGATCGTCGGCCGGCTGGCCGACTGGCGCCGCCGGCAGGGATACAACGTACTGCTGGTAACGACCCAGACAACAGGTACTTCGACGACGGCGATCAAGACCTGGCTGCAGCAGCAGTACCAGACGCTCGAGCCGCCGCTGGAATACGTCACCCTGGTGGGAGACGCCAACGGCACGATCGCGATGCCGACGTGGTCCGAGAGTTATTCGGGCTACAACGGCGAGGGCGATCACATGTACACGACCCTCGACGGCCCGGACGTGCTGCCGGACATCCACATAGGCCGCCTCTCGGCGACCACGACCACCCAACTCCAGTTGATCGTGGACAAGATCGTTGACTACGAGACCGACCCCTATCTGACCACCACGAGCTGGTTCACGACTGCAGGGCTGGCGGGCGATCCCTCGACCTCGGGCGCGAGCTGCGTCTACGTCAACCAGTTCGTCAAGGAAGGACTGTTGAAGCTGGGGTACGCGCGCGTCGATACGATCTTCAGCGGTTACTTCTTGAGCCAGATGCAGGCGACCCTCAACCAGGGCGAAACGATCTTCGGCTACCGCGGCTACTTCAACATGAGCGGCATGGGGGCTTCGCACATCCTGAACCTGTCGAATGGCCGCAAATTGCCGTTCGCGGTGACTCTGACCTGCGATACCGGCAGCTTCCGCGGCGATACGACCTGCCGCAGCGAGGCCTTCCTGCGCGCGACCAACGGCGGCGCCGTCGCCGCGATCGGCACGGCGACCTGGGGCACGGCCACTCGCTACAACAACTGCATGTACCTGGGCATCTGGAACGGCTTCCTGAACAGCCCGGATCACCGGGTGGGCCCGGCTCTGTCCAGCGGCAAGGTGAACATGTACGTGAACTACAATTCCAACGAGTCGACTCGGGCCTGGATCTATTCGACGTGGAACAACCTCATGGGCGACCCGGCGACCGCGATTTTTACGGCCGTGCCGGCGCCGATCGACGTCGCGTACCCGGCGCAGGTATCGGTCGGGGCCAATGCGCTGCCGGTGTCCGTGACGCTCGCTGGCCAGCCGGTCGCGGGCGCGCGCGTGGCGGTCTACCAGAGCGGCGAAAGCTCGGTGCGCGACTTTGCTTACACCGATGCGGCCGGCCAGGCGGTGCTGTCGATCGCCGGTTCGTCGGCCCGCGATGTCCTCGTGACGGTGACTGGCACCAACCTGATGCCGCATCTCGGCCAGACGACCGTTGGTAGCGTGGCGCAATCGCTCGACGTGAGCGCCGTGACGCTCAGCGAGGTCTCCGGCAACGGCGACGGCATCGCCAACCCGGGCGAGACCTGGGATGTGCAGCTCCAGTTGCACAACCCGGGCATCAGCAGCGTAACCGCGGCGGTGGCGACGCTAATGGCGCCGATGCCGTATGTGACGGTCCTCGACGCCACAGCGAGTTACGGCACCGTGCCGGCGGGCGGGGCGGCGTGGGGTACGTTCCGCGTGCGCGTGGAGGCGGACGGCCCGGGCGGCGTGACTGCCGACCTGCGGCTCACGGCCACCGGCAGCGGTCAGACGTGGATCAGCCTGGTGCACTTGCCGATTCAGGGTCCGCGGGGCACGGTGACCGCGATGACCTTCGGCGGTCCGGGGGGCGGCATCGACCCCGGCGAGAACGGCACGCTCAGCTTCGACCTGAGCAACGTGGGCGACCTGGCAACCACGGGTGTGACCGGCACGCTGAGCAGTTCGAGCCGCTGGCTCTCGGTGACCGATGCACAAGGCTCCTGGGGACCGGTGGCCAGCGGTAGTTCCATTACGCAGACCGATCTATTCGCGATCTCGGCGTCGCCGGACTGCCTGCCGGGCCATCTCGCCGCGTTGCGGCTCACGCTGACTTTCGCCGAAGGCGGCACGCAGGAGCTGGATTATCCCGTGACGATCGGCACAGCCGGTACAGGAGACCCGAGCGGCCCCTGCGACTATGGCTACTGGGCCTTCGACAATGCGGATAGCCACACGCAGGCGCCAGCCTATGAGTGGTTCGAGATCTCGGCGATCGGTGCCAACACCGGGATCAGCGATACCTACCGCCACGGCGACGACACCCGCAGCCTGGATCTGCCGTTTGCGTTCGAATTCTACGGCGAGACATTTACCCGCGTCTCGATTTGTTCGAACGGCTGGCTAAGCTTCGGCAATTCGGGCCTCAAGAACTATCGCAACTGGATGCTGCCGGGGGCCGGATCGCCGGCCGCCATGGTTGCCGCCTTCTGGACCGATCTCGCCCTCGGCCAAGTCTATACCTATCACGACACCG
>Ga0334888_1003830_pt1 | contig 14311 bp, 6 predicted proteins | sample GraSluR1_MG_FD_207227 | JGI IMG/M metagenome (GOLD analysis project Ga0334888, IMG submission 207227) | Sludge microbial communities from methane-producing bioreactor in Wageningen University, Netherlands - Granular Sludge_3_08-R1 | ecosystem: Engineered > Bioreactor > Anaerobic > Unclassified ...
AAAAAGAAAAAGCGCCGATATCTTGTAATGCCTGATATTCTTTTTCATAAATATTGACTGTGTAAAGTTGCAGCGCGCGCAAAATGGGCAACGGAAAACGGCTGTTTGCTAGTTCGTCAATCAAAGCCTCAGCTTTCGCATCAAATGGGATGATCACGCTCAGGGTAGCATTTTCTATCATCTTGAAGGCATCTGCCGCGCTCTTGAAATCAAAATTCAGTTCATTGGGCAAGCCTTTTTCATAATATTTCATGATCTTTTTGCGGTCAAAATCCTCCTGACCGCGAAGATCACCATAAAACAGGGCATAATATGCCGCGATCGCTTCCAGAGAAATCGGATCTGCATACTTCCGCAAAATGCTTCTCGCCGCAGCAGCACCCTGTTCAATATATGCCGGTGTCCGTTTTGCAAAAGTTGAGTCAGGCTCAAAGACAAACAGCTCTCCCCAGGATGATTTCCCTTCCCGGTTCACCCGTCCGGCAGCCTGAATAATGGAATCAAGCCCGGCTATGGCCCGATAGCCCACCGGGAAATCGACATCAATACCGGCTTCCATGATCTGGGTAGAAATAACCCGGCAGGGCTGTTTTGCGGCCAGCCGTTCTCTAATTTCTGCGATGGTTAGTTTGCGATGGGCCGGGCACATCAGGGTCGAGAGATGAAAGCGCCCATCCGGCATAATTTCATCAAATAACCCTTTGGCGTGTTTACGCGTATTGACGATGCACAGCGCTTGTTGGTGAGCATGGATGCGCTGCACCAGCTCGGCATCCGGCGTTTTCCCCAGGCTGCTGACCTGTACCCGCTGATAAAATTGATACAGTGCTTTCGGGTCTGTGATTAACTCCTGGAATTTCGCCGCTTCCGGGAAGAACTGCTGGATATCCGGCTGAGTGGCTGTGCAAAAAACAGCCGAGACCCCGTAATTCCTGACCAGTTCATACACCGCAGCCATACAGGGTTTCAAATAATCCATCGGCAGCATTTGGGCTTCATCAAAAATGACAACGCTTTTCGCAATATTGTGAATCTTGCGCGAACGGGATGACCGGTTCGCAAACAGCGATTCAAAGAATTGCACATTGGTGGTAACGACGACGGGAATATCCCAGTTTTCTGCTGCCAGCTTGAGCTTTGCCAGTGTGTTATGCGTCTTGTCATCCTGCAGAGCAGTTTCTTCCTGTGTTCTATTTTTATGCCAATCAAAATTGGAATGGTGTTCAAGGACATTTTCCGCCCCCAAAGACCGCTTGAATTCGGCCGCATTTTGCTCAATGATGCTGGTATAGGGAATCACATAAATGATGCGCTTCAATCCATGCTGCACGGCATGGTGTAAGGCAAAAGCCATTGAGCTAAAAGTTTTGCCGCCGCCAGTGGGGACCGTTAACCTGAATAATCCCTGATCTTGCTGCGCTTTCTCCATGCAGGCAGACAACGTCGCGGTGCGTCTTTTGTTAATCGCTTCTTGAGGCTTGCCAAACCTGCCAAGAAACTGGTCAAATCGGACACACAAGGTTTCAATATCTGTATATCCCCCGCGAGGTTTCGCACCCTTGTTCATAAAAGTTTCTGTTTCCATGAAATCGGCATCCACCAGGGTGGAATAAATCATCCGTGTGAAAAATGCCAATGAAAATTCGCTGGTGGGGGTTGTGCTTCTGATCGGAGGATATTTTGGAAAAGCAAGCTGCGCCACATCAATCTCATCTTTAAAAGCACTGAAATCATGGATATTCTTCTTCAATCTGGCTTGCAAACTGCCATCTTCTAATGAAATTACACTGCCATGGTCCGGCAAGCCGCCATGATGCCCGGCGATGCAATACGCCAGGAGTTTTGCCATTCCTTTTTCTGCTGGAACGTCCTTGAAACGTTCCATGATCAACTGCGCGCCAGCAGTAGAATGGTCGACTTTTTTCCCTCCCCGCAGGCGTTTTTGATAGGCCGCAGAATATTTGCCAATATCATGCAAAAGCGCTGCAATATAGCAGTAATCTGATAGGCCGGCATCCGTGCCCAACCGTTTGGCTATTTCAGCGGTGTTTGTAAGATGTGCTTTAATGCTTTGCCAGTGTGATTCATCCAATTCGTTTGAATGAGCATAAAATTTTTTCGTTTGCAAGAAGATTCCATCCCGGTTGTACACTTCCGCCGCCGCGCGCATTTCCCCGGCAAGTTGGCTTCTTAATTCCTTCGGCTCCAGCACCTCCACATCAGCCCCAAATCCGCGGATCCAGGGCAGCATTTCTTTGGGTTCAGCAATGCGTGCTTCCCACAGGAGGCTGCCATCTGGTTGGCCGCTGACCTGTTCCGAAACATGCCAGCGGGTTTCCTTGATGCGCTGTGCGATGCTGGCATGAAATTTCAGAACGACGCGGACAGGTTCGGCCTCGGTGTACCATATCCCCCAGGCATCTTTGAGTAGATCACGCGGGTCAAAATCAGACGGAATAGTGTAACGTTCATTAAGGGCTTCAATTCGTTCTATGCGCTCTATTTTAAATGTACGTATAGACTCAGGCGGCTCACGAAATCCGATCACGTGTACGGACTGTCCAACAGCGTATGGTTCGATGAAATAAGGGGAAAATGTATAAGAGTAGGTTTTGTCGCTAATGCTGTGGCGATGCCAAATTTTTACCTTGCGGCCTTCTGCCCAGGCCAGGGTAAGCTGCTCCAGCGTGCGCAGGAAATTAGGGTCATGCCGCTGGGCGGCGGTATCCATCACATCTGCCGATTGGCACAGGTGATCGCTGATGTGAGGTGCAATTCTTTCCAGTGCAAAACCCAGTTTTCGCAGCGTTGATGCTGCATGAGGGTTTTGTTTATCCATACGGGTTGCCAACAGACGAGAAGCCAGATGCACAGCGGTGGCTTCGTGTAGATTGAAACACACATTGATCAGGTCGGCTGTACGGTCGATTTTCCAACGTCTGCCGTCATCTTCGTCATAGTAAAAATGTTTTGGAAAATCGGGAATATAGCGCGTGATGGTGGAACGATCAACCTGAACACGGTCTGCAATTTGAGATTGGGTTAACCCTTCAGGGTGCGCCAGTAGCAAGTTCTCAATTTGAAGCAAACGCGTGGCTTTATTTTCAGCACGACTCATTTTTTCCTCCACAGTATGAAACTTTCATGCAGGTAACAGTATTATCGCAAAAACTTGTTGCGACTACAACAACAAGTAAACTTTCCACCCTTAATTGAACTTTCAATTTTATTATAGTCCTGTTTGAAAAAACAAAAAAAGGTTTGAAAATATCATTGTCCCAAGCCTTTTCCCCGATGAATGGCCGATTTTAACGATCATAGAAGACTTTTGATAGAAAGCCTTTTCATAATACCAGTTATGGAAATAAAATCCCATCACAAACAACCCGGATAAAATTCCCGGGCGGGTGTCGTTCTCCAATTGAGTTAGCGTTTTTCCACCCCCCCCTCCACCGGGCTGGTATTGCGCTGTGCAGCTCATTGCTTTCTCAAATTCGAGGATGAAAAACGGGTCCTGCAGGTGTAGATTACTATCTCGTTTTCGGCAACCGAAATAGTTTTTATTTCAAAAATTTTCGGGTAAGCTTGAAGTGATATCCGGTGAAATAGAGAAAAAGGAAAAGCATTATTACGGATTCACACAGGAAAAAATTGGCGGCTTTATTCCCAGGATGAGGCTTGTGAAAAAGCAAATAAAACTGGGGAAGAATAGGGTGAAAAAGTGGGCCTGGAACGGCTGCGCACGTTCAAATATAATCCCCGATGGGGACCTTCGACCGAGCGGTTATCCCCATGCGGAGACGCTGTGAGCCGCGTGCTTATATCCCCTTCCGGGGACTGCCGCTGAGGTTTAAATAAAAAGTGGGCCTGGAAGGATTCGAACCTTCGACCGAGCGGTTATGAGCCGCGTGCTTATATCCCCTTCCGGGGACTGCCGCTGAGGTTTAAATAAAAAGTGGGCCTGGAAGGATTCGAACCTTCGACCGAGCGGTTATGAGCCGCGTGCTCTGCCGTTGAGCTACAGGCCCTCGATAAAACGAGAGGGATTGAGATATTGTCTTGTTAAGAATTCAGGCCAAACGCTTATCCCCAAAAGGGGACGATGTGAGCCGGGGACTGCTGCTGAGCTACAGGCCCTCGTGAGAGAGAAAAATACGAACGCCAGCAGGGAAAAATTATATCACGCAGGCGGGCTGCTTTCCAGCATTTGATGCAGCCAGTGATGCAGGGGGGCCATATTGCGGAAGTGTTCGAAGCAGATGTCGACCAGGTCAATGGCGTAGAATTCATCCGGGATAGGGCCTTCCATACCGGCGTAGAGTCCCTTGTAGAGCAGCAGTTCGGCGTTGTCCTGGGCGCCACTGTAGCCGGCTGGCAGACGTTTGTATTGGTCTCCACCGATCAGGTATCCACTGGATTGCAGTTGGGCAATGATCTCATTCAAGGCAGCGCCGTACTTTCCGTCCTGCACGCTTTGACGGTATTCGTCCAGGGCGTCGCGGGGGAAGAGCTGTACGCCAGTATAGAGGTTTAGCCGGTTGTGTTCGAGTTGAAAATAGAAACCCGAGTTCTCGTTTTTTTTGCGGCTGCCTTGCCACCAGAGGATGCCGAGGTAGGTTTTATAGGGCGATTTGTCGGGCGAGAAGCGGATGTCACGATGGATGCGAAAAATGGAACCAGAACCGTTGAGACCGGTGTCGATCACCACGCCCGGGGCGATTTCGCATAGCCGCGCTCCGAGGTCGGATACCAATGCCCGCGCTGCGGGCAGGATAGCTTGTGTGTAGAATGGTTTATGTTCCGTGAACCAGGCCTTGTTATTGTTTGCAGCAAGGTCTTTATAAAAGTCGCGGGTTCCCAAAGGGAATCCGGTGAAGTGTTGGGGCATTTTTCCTCCTGTACTGCGCTTATCATGATTATAGCGATGTTTTAAGAATTAATCACGTATCAGGGGGGTTGAGTTTGAAATGTGTATCTTATTAATATGGGTGTTGGCTTTGGGATTATCCGTTACAATAGGGTTATTACCCCTATCTGAAACCTTGTTGCAGGGAGTGGGCGTTCTCATGTTTTTCAACTTCAAATTATTTTTTCAACAGCAGTTCAAAGCTTTATTTCACTCAGAGGGCACACATTTTCGTTTGACGGGGAAGCGGATTAGGGTGCTGCTGCTCTTTTATATTCTCTTCCCGCTGATCGAGCTGGGCAACTGGATCGGATTTTTGCTGGATGATCTGTTCTTTTTCCAATATCGCAATCAACGCGTCAATCATCCTGTTTTTGTGCTGGGCAATTATCGCAGCGGGACGACATTTCTGCACCGTTTGCTGGCGATGGACAAACGTTCTTTTACAGCGATGACGGGTTGGGAGATATTCATCGCGCCGTCGATCATTCAGCGCAAGATCGTGCGTGGTTTCTTCGCCCTGGACCGCGCGCTGGGCGGGCATCTCGGCACTTTGCTGGATCGCTTCTGGCAGAAGAATGTGCAGCAGCACGTTGATTTTCATCAGATGGGAGTGACCGAGCCGGAAGAGGATGAAGGCCTGCTGGCGCATATTTATTCGGGGATCATCCCGTGGAACTTGTTCCCGGCGATGGAGGACGGCGTGCCGGAGTATGCTACATTTGATACGTCTCTCACCGAGCGGGATAAAAAGCGGGTGATGACCTTCTACCGCCGCTGTGTGCAGCGTCACATGTATTCGCACGGCGAGAGCAAGCACTACTTGTCCAAGAGTCCTTCGTTTTCAGGCAAGGTGGATGCCTTGTACAAGACCTTCCCGGATGCGAAGATCATTTATCTGATCCGTAACCCATTGGAGATGGTGCCTTCGCAGGTGAGCATGTGGGCTTTCAAGTGGAATGTGACCTGTTCGCCGCTGGATGATTATCCCTATGAAGATGAATTGCTGGAAATGATCAAGTACTGGTACCAGCATCCCCTGGAGCGGCTGGCCGAAGCGCCGGAGGACAGTTATTTGATTGTGCGTTTTGATGAATTGATCGCTGATCCGGAGACGACGGTGCGGCGGGTGTATGCGCATTTTGGTTTCACGATGAGCCGCCGGTATGAGAACCGCCTGATGCGTCAGACGCGCCGGGCGGAGAAACGCAGCACCAAAAAGGGCAAGGGAAAGTACTCCCTTGAGGAGATGGGGCTGACCGAGCGCGAGATTGCGGTGCAGTTTGGCGATGTGATGCGGAAATTCAAGTTTCCTGGTGGGGAACCGCAGCGCCCGCGGGCGCGCCGCCGCATTCTCCGGCAGGAGCGGCGTCTGGCGAAAACGGGACGGCAGCGGGTGCGCAGGTCACGGCGGGCGCAGAAGCGTTTGGGAAAAGAGTCGGTGTAAGAGAAAATGGCAGCTGCTCTGGGAACAGGGCAGATTGCTAAAAATTTCAGTTTTTCGATTGACGGCGGACAGTCAGAGACGGTATCTACATAAAAGCCCTGTCGAAGAAATCGGCCAGGCGGGTGAAGAGCTGCTGCTGGTTATGGGGTTTGAGGATACCGTGGCCCTCGTCGGGGAAGACGAGCAGGTCATAGGGGATGTGATGCGCGTCCAGGCGGGCGGTGACCTGGTGGACGTTTTCGGGGGTGACGTTGGGGTCCTGGCTGCCCTGGACGATGAGCAGCGCGCCACGGATGGCTTCCACGAAGTGAATCGGCGAGCGCTGCTGGTATTTCTCCGGGATTTGCTGCGGCGTTCCGCCCATCATGTCGGCGCTGATCGGGCGCAGGTCGGGACGGGTGGTCTCGTAGTCGGTGACGAGGTCCGTCATCCCGCAGATGGGGGCAGCGGCCGCGATCACGTCCGGCGCATAGCGGGTGATCAGGCACCAGGCGGAATAGCCGCCAAAGGAGGTGCCGGTGACGCCCACCCGGCCGGGTTCAGCCAGCCCGGCGTTGATCAGAGCCTGCGCGCCGCTGGCGATGTCTTCCTGTTCGCGGCCGCCCCAGCCATCTTCCTTGATCTTCATCTGATAAGCCAGACCAAAGCCGGTGCTGCCGCGGTAGTTGACCGCCAGCACGTTGAAGCCGCGCGCCAGATAGTACTGGATCTCGGGGCGCATTTCGTTCTCGGCGTGCATGGTAGGGCCGCCGTGGATGCGGAGGATCGCCCGCCGCGGATTGGGGGCGGCGCGGTAGAGCCAGCCCTGCACCTGCGTGCCGTCGGGAGAGTGCCAGCGGAAGTCTTCCGGCAGGGTCAGGCGGCTGCGGTCGAGGTCGGTGTGCTGCCACAGGTTGGTCAGCGAGTGCAGATCATTGGCACTGCTGGCCCCATCATTGAAGCGCACCAGGTCATTGGGGGTATCGGCGGCATAGGTTATGGCGGCCCACTCACCCGAGGCAGTGCGCCCCAGGGGGAGCAGATTGCCGGGCAGGGCGGGGAAAGGGGTCTCCTGCCCGTTGACGGGATCCAGCCAGGCGGGGCGGTGGCACGCTTCGCGCACCTCGTCCACAATGACCATGCCGTCTGGTGAGGTCCATGCGCCCTTGATGTAGCGCGCGGGGTCGTCGATCAGCCAGCGCATGGCGCCGCTGGAGCAGTGGTAGATGCCCAAACTGGCATGCTGCTGGGGGCCGCTGCCGGTGGACTCGGAGAGGACGAGGATCTGCCCGCCGTCGGGGAACCAGCGGGCGAAGAGCTTGTGGCGGGCGCCGAAGTTGAGGATTTCCCGGTCTTCACCGGTTTTCAGATCAATGAGGTGGAATTGACGGCCTGAGGGGTGGTGGTCGCGGCGGCTGTAGAGCAGGTGCGTGCCCTGACGGTTGGGGACAGGTACGCTGTAGTCGGGCATGGCAGGGCGGGCCAGTACGTCCTGGTGGCCGTTGATCAGATCATGGCGGTAGATCCAGGTGGCTTCCTGGGCTTGGTTGTGGGCGAAGTTATAGTTGGCGCCGTAATACAGGAAGCGTCCGTCTGCGCTGAGGGAGCCGCCGCGCAGGAAGCAGGGCGGGTTGTCCTCGGTGAGGGGCTGCATGACTTTGGGGGCGTCGAGGGATACCTTGAAGAGACGCACGCGCTCGTCGCCGTTGTGATCCTCGGCCACCACCACCGCTTGCGAGCCGGGCGCCCAGCTGACGAAGCGGGTGGCTTCGGGGGTGTGGGTCAGAGCAGCGGGCGGTGAGCTGCCGTCAGCAGGAACGATGAAAACATCGCGGTTGGGATGGCGGCGATTCCAGTTGAAAGCGATGTGCCGGCCGTCCGGCGAGAGGTAGGCGGAGGTGACTTCGGGGAGGCGCAAGAGCTGTTGCAAGTAAGTGTCAGGCATGCAGGTGATTCTACCACTTGCGGCGGGGGAATCTGCCAGAATGGAAAAATAAGGGGTAGTGAAAGGGGATCTGCCGGGGCTGATGGAGCGGGAAACAGGACAGCGGGTTTGCATTTAATGCGTGTAGAAGATATTATGAAAACGAAGGTGGTTAATATGTAAAGTCCCCAAAATGGGGTTAGAATGGATATAGTTGTGGAGCAAATGGCTGCCGAGATTATTAACAGCCTGGCGTTGGAATAAAAAGGAGTTGTGATGGAAAAGAAGGCGGATATTGGATTGATTGGCCTGGCGGTGATGGGGCAAAACCTGGTCTTGAATATGAATGACAAGGGCTATACGGTGGCGGTGTTCAACCGCACGACTTCAAAAGTGGATCACTTTCTGCAAAATGAAGCCATAGGCCGGGATATTTTGGGCGCCCACACCATCGAGGAGTTTGTGGGCTTGTTGAAGAAGCCGCGCAAGGTGATGCTGATGGTCAAAGCCGGTTTTCCGGTGGATGCAACCATTGAACAGCTTCTCCCCTACCTTGACGAGGGGGACATTATCATCGACGGCGGCAATTCGCATTTCCCCGATTCGACCCGCCGCATGCATGAACTGAAAGAAAAGGGGATCCTCTTTGTGGGGGCCGGTGTTTCCGGCGGTGAAGAGGGGGCGCGCTTCGGGCCGTCGATCATGCCAGGGGGAGCAGAGGAAGCCTGGCCGTTTATCAAACCGATTTTGCAGGATATCGCCGCCAAAGTGGCGGACGGCACACCCTGCTGCGATTGGCTGGGACCGGAAGGTTCCGGGCATTTTGTGAAGATGGTACACAACGGGATCGAATATGGAGATATGCAGTTGATCAGCGAAGCCTACGACCTGATGAAGCATGTGCTGGGCATGTCCAATCCTGAGATGAGCGCAGCCTTTGCTGAGTGGAACCAGGGCAAGATGGATTCGTATCTGATTGAGATCACCAGGGATATTCTGGCCTATCAGGATGAGAACGGTGAATTTGTGGTGGATGCCATTCTGGATACCGCGGGGCAAAAGGGCACCGGCAAGTGGACGGCTGTGGCCGCGCTGGATGCTGGGTCTCCGCTAACCCTGATCGGTGAGGCCGTATTCTCGCGGTTCCTTTCCGCGTTGAAGGACGAGCGGATAGAGGCAGCCAAACATCTGGGCAGCGTGATCAGCCCGATGGAAGCAGACAAGGCGGCATTTCTGGATGCGATCCGGGAGGCGTTGTATGCTTCCAAGATCATTTCCTATGCCCAGGGTTATATGCTCTTCAAGGTTGCTCGATCGGAATACGGCTGGCAGTTGGATTTCGGCAGGATCGCCATGCTGTGGCGCGAGGGCTGCATCATCCGCGCCGCTTTTCTGGACAAAATCAAGGAAGCGTATGACGCTGATCCGGGGTTGGAAAATCTGCTGTTCGCGCCCTATTTCAAAGAGCAAGTTCAGCAGGCTGAGTCAGCCTGGCGGCAGGTGATTGCCAAAGCGGTGGCGCTGGGTGTGCCGGTGCCGGCCATGTCGAGCGCGTTGGCCTTTTACGACGGCTACCGCCGTGAACGGCTGCCTGCCAATCTGCTGCAAGCCCAGCGGGATTACTTCGGCGCGCATACTTATGAGCGTGTGGACCAGCCGCGCGGCGAGTTTTTTCACACCAACTGGACCGGTGAGGGTGGGGATATCACTTCGACGACCTACAATGCCTGAGGCAGTACACCTTGTATAATGTAAAATTTATAATGAAAATATAGAAAATCACGAGAATAATCAATCGGTCAATTCGTCAATCAGGGGTTGGGGGAGGATGCAACAGTCGTCCTCCCGCAGGGAAGTTCGCTGTGCGAGGGAGATCAAGAAATTATCCCGATATGCCGGAGGGATTAAGAGAAGTCCAAACTGCGGGAGGAGGGTGATTAATGTATGAAGGTGTTTGGTGTTCCGAATTGGAGCATGATGATTGGCGCGTTGCCGCTTGCGCGGCTAACGCGCCCTGCGAATAGTGAATTTGAAGTTGGTTCTCTACTACTTTGATTCATGCCGAATCACGCCGGCCGATACGGCTCCTCCTGGACGAGGTGGCCGATGACGAGTTTGAGGAAGAGGACGGGGATGAACCATTCCATGCCGGGAGTGGGGGGTAACAGATAGAAATTGACCAGCAGGGCGATCACATAAAGGCTGGTGGCAACGGGGCGCTGCAGGTAGAGGGGTACGGCATCCAGGATGAGCGTGGAACCGATCAACAGGCCGAAGAAGACGCCGCCCCACAGCCAGTCCTGCCAGCGGAAGAGGTACAGGACGACAAACAGGTGCACGGCGTGGAAGGCGATGAAGCCCAGGTGGTCCTTGAGGGTCTGGCCGGGGCGGTGGTACCAGCGTTTGGTGGCCGAGGAGGCGTTGGCGATCACGCCGCCGCCGAGTTCAAAGGCCAGCAGCAGGGCGAAGATCAGGCAGCGGTCGCACCAGCCCAGGTCGCCATTACGGGCATACCAGTACAGGGCCAGCGCGCTGAGCAGACCGAAGACGGTGATCAGGAGGGTCTCGGCGCGGGTGGCGCCGGGGCCGATGAAGGTATCCCATTCGCCGAGCAGACCTTTACGTGGTTCGGGGGTTTTCCAATCGATTTTGGTTTTCATGATGCTGTCCTTTCAACCGGTAAATTTCCACGGGTTCGCTTTTGCCCTTGATGGGGTGCCGGCCGGTATATCGGGTGAAGAAATTGAAATCAATGATGACCGGTTGAGGGTATGGAATGTTTCATCACAGAATCGCTTACGGGCAGCCGACAGTGTCGTCATACATAAAGGGGTACGAATAAGAGAACATGCCTCTCGTATCCTTGACGATGAAGCGCCAGTAGACGTTATCGGCAGCGGCCGTCCCTGACAGGATCAGGTTCCCGGAATAGGTATTGCCGCTGACCGTGGTGAGCGGGCCGGCATAGCGGGGTGCGCTAAACGAAGAATCGTTGATCGCATACTGCACCTTAACCGAAGCGATCCCGTCCGGGTCGGTGGCTTTAACGCTGTAGGGGTTGCTGCAGACGGTGATGCTGCCGGTTGGGCCGACGGGATTGCTGACAATAGGCGGCGAGTTGGGCGCAGGGGGATTGGTGATGGTGGGCGTCCTGGACGGTTCAACCGGCTCAGGGGTGCTGGTGAAGTCGGGCTGGGGGGTCTTGCTGGGTTTGGGCTCTGGTGTGGCAGTCAGGTTCTGCAAGGGGGGCGGGGCATAGACCGGCACGTTCCACACGCTTTGGCTGGTGGGGAGGGCGGCATTGGCGGGAATCCAGCAGGCGATGCTGGTCTGGTAGGGGTAGCGCACGATCCACGAACCGTCTGTGCCGCGGCCCACCACGGGCACCGTCCACCCGGCGGCGATGCTGCCGATGAGGGGATAGGCTGTTCCGGGGCCAACGCGGCATTCGGCATTGCGCACCAGGCTCACCGCCGGGGCCGGCAGAGCGGTAATCTGGATTGGGGGGGTGAACGTGAAGGTTGGATTGAGTTTGAGCGTGCTGGTGACCGTAGGACTGGTCTCTGTCTGGGCTTTGACGGTTTTGCTGACTTCAGCGGTTATGGTGGACATGGCCGCCACGGTTTGGGTCAACTGTGGAATGACTTGGGTTGCTTCGGGGTGATTCCAAAGCCAGCTCTGCACTTCGGTGTTGTCCATTTGCCGCTCGCGCGGCGGCAGGTTGACATCGAGGATGTCGGACGCCTGACCGGCCAGCATTTCCACCCGGCCTTTGCTGTTTTGCAGGCTGCAGAAACCCTCCAGACAGTTGACGCTCATCCACCGGGTGTTGGGGTTGTAGGAGGCGCTGATATACGAGCCGCGCACCGCCGCCAGGCCGGAAGGCGTCTCGATTTCCAGCGTGCCGCCTTTCAGAATCACCCATACCTGACCTGTTTCCATCCAGAGGCGGGTGAAGAGGCCATCGGCGCCGTTTTGCTGCACTTCCAGGGTGAAGAGGGTGTTGGGTCCCAGGCGCACGATGGTGCCGGTGGCGAGGTCAAGGCGGGCATGGCTGTCTTGCAGGGTTTTTACCTGGCTCTTAACCGGCAGGATGACGGGTTCTGACACTGCACCGAATGCGGCCTGCTCCGGCAGGCGGGCCAGTGCCTCGCCAGATATGCTGGTCAGTCTGGCCTCGGTGAGATCCATAGGGTCAGGGTTGCTCTGCGTCGGCGCAGCCGGGTTGATCTGACTGAGGGGTATAGCGCAACTGAGCAAAATCATACCGAGTATGACGAGGATGTATGGGTTTCTGCGAGCAGCTTTTTTTGTGATTTTCATACGGTTTCCCTTGAGCAAGGTTTGATAACGCTTCTCCTCCAATTATTGCAGATGAAGGGGGGAAATACAAGGCAGTAGTGAAGTCTGACTGACAGTATTGTAATGGAAAGACAGGGGATTGGGGGATGGGGTAAATTTGTCAATCCGGCAATCAGGTGCGAGGAGGCCGCCCGATCTATCAAACCATTCGGCATGATTAATGGAAAACAATGTATACTGGTAGCTGAATTATAGATAATTTTGATCAGAGAGGTTAAACCATGAAACGAAGAATTGCTGTTCTCCTGAGTATTTTTCTGGTGTTTACGCTGGCTTGCAGTGCGTTTGACGCTGTGTTGGGCAGGAATGAAACGGTCACGACGGCTCCCCCGCTGGCCGCATCCACCCCGACCCCGCTGATTGCAGCGCCTTCCACGGTTGGCGATGCGGGTACGGACGAGCCGGTGCTGGTGACGGGCACGATTCCCTTCACATCCCCTTTCTTTATGGACGGGATTGCCGAGCCATTTGTGCTGCTGGAAGACCAGAGCGGTTTCCTGGCGCGGGATGTAACCCGCAGCTTTGCCCTGAGCGGTCAGGCGATCGGGCCGGTGGAACTGGTGGAAGATGGACTGCTGCAATACAGCCTGTCTTTGCCGGCCGTGCCGCAGGCTGTGCTGCATGATGTTGACCAGGATGGCGAGGAAGACCGCGGGGTGATGGTGTTTGCGGTGGCCTACTGGTCGAATACCTGGGGCGGGCCGTTCCTTGAAGAGCGCGACGGGACGGGCTGGTCCACGGCGTATGCCTCCACAACGACTGACCCCGACCGCGATAACGAGATCAACGGCGGCCACCTGATCATTTGGGCGCCGGATGATGCCCAGAGCTTCCCCTCCGGTTTTGGAGAGGATGCGATGCTGTTTACTGAAGATGACCCGATCCAGGACGTGCCGGCCGGGTACAGTATTGTTGATTTGAATACCGAGCCTTTCCGGGTGTACAAGGAAGCGAACCCGCAAATGACCCTGATCGAGGGCGAAGGGGCGGTCAATGATTACTCGGCGATGACCCCGGGCGAGGCGTTTGATGCCATGTTTGCCAAGGTCTCGGTGGAATATCCTTTCACGGCGGACAAGAATATCGACTGGCAGGCCTTGTATGAAAAACATGCGCCGATTATCAGCGCAGCCAGCAGCGAGGATTCCCTCTATCGCGCCTTGCGTGATTTTACCTATGACATTCCCGATTCTCATGTCGGCCTGACCTTTAATGCTGATGTGTTTTACGAGGAGCACGGCGGCAGCTTTGGCATGGTGTTGGCTGAACTGGTCGATGGCAGAGTCATCGTCAGCACGGTGTTCCCGTATTATGCCGCGGCCGAAGCCGGGATTGAGCCGGGAGCCGAGATCCTCACCTGGGATGGAGAGCCTGTACAGGCTGCGCTGGATGCGGTGGATCCCTATCTTGGTCCATATTCCACCGCACACAGCCGGCGCCAGGGCCAGTTACTTTCCCTGACGCGTATGCCGGTGGGGGAAAGTGTTGCGGTAAGTTTCAGAAATCCAGGCAGCGCACAAGAGACCGATTTTCTGCTTGCCGATGTGGACTATGACTCGCTTTTTGAGGCGCTGGGGTATAACGCTCAGGATCCGATAGCACTGCCGATCGAGGCCAAGATCCTTGATTCTGGCGTGGGCTATATCCGCATCAATACCTTCTCTGACGACTACAACTTGATGGCCCGTCTGTG
>Ga0334888_1003859_pt1 | contig 14195 bp, 10 predicted proteins | sample GraSluR1_MG_FD_207227 | JGI IMG/M metagenome (GOLD analysis project Ga0334888, IMG submission 207227) | Sludge microbial communities from methane-producing bioreactor in Wageningen University, Netherlands - Granular Sludge_3_08-R1 | ecosystem: Engineered > Bioreactor > Anaerobic > Unclassified ...
CTCGACCAGAATGACAGTTCAATCCCAACAGAAGAGAGACGAACCATGCCAGCCTACCAGAAGCGCAACGAAGATCCCCACGCCCACAAGGCCGACCCCACGTTCGGACATCCCGGCCAGAAGGAGGCCGCAGAACACGTCCACGGTCCGGAGTGTGACCACGGTCACCAGCAGCCCTACGTGCGATCGGATGCCAAAGTGGGACGCAACGACCCCTGCCCTTGCGGCAGCGGCAAGAAGTTCAAGAAATGCTGCGGAGCAGCCGGGTAGCGCGACAGGCGACCGGCGGGCCACAGACCCGGGCAGGAAGGGTAGAATCCATCGCAGACTTCCACTCTGATGGGTTGGACACTCGAGTTCGCGTGCAACTCGTGCGCGAGCTTCCAGGAGATGGCGCAGGCCACCATCGCACCGGCCTCAAGCTTCTGGACGAAGACCGGCCGCCCGCCCTCGCCGTCCGCGCCCTGGCCGCTCAGCCGATCAGGCACTCCACCTCGCGGCGCAGGCCGGCGGGCTGGTGGTCGGTCAGGGCCACGGCCAGGCGCCAGGCGTCGGCGTAGGCGGCGCGCAGGGCCTCAGGCGTGACCGCGCTGGGAGCCGTGCGGGCCAGGGCCTGAATGGCCTCCGGGGGCAGTTCGACCTCGGCCCGGCGCAGGGGGGTACCCCACAACTCCGTGGCCTCGTGCCGCAGGCGCAGCAGCCACAGCAGTTGCCAGCGGGCGTGGGTCAGGGCGTCGTAGGCCCGTTCCAGCTCGCCCCGACGCAGCACGTTGAAGCCCAGGACCCACCAGTTGGCGAAGCGCTCGCTGACGGCCTGTTCGCTCTCGGGGGCGCTGCGCTCGGGCAGGTTGCGCAGGATCTCGCCCAGGCGGCCGTCGCGGTCCAGCACCAGGGTGCGCTCGACGGGCGCGTTCAGGCCGGGCCACGAGGCCAGGGTGGACATCTGGTCCTCGGGGACGGCGTGCAGCTCCAGCCGCACCAGGCCGGGCAGGATCGCGATCAGGCCCCACTCGCCGTGGGCCACCAGGAGGAGCTCCGGCAGCAGCTCGCGCAGCCAGACTTCGCCGTCGAAGTCCGCGTCCTGGCGGATGAAGAACCAGAACTCGGCGTCCGACCAGGCGTCGGCCCGGCCCTGAGGCACCGCGCCGTAGGTCAGGGCGGCAACGATTCGGGTATCGGCCCTGCAGGCCTCGGAGACCTGTTTCGTCAACGCTTCAGCGGGAACGGTCATATTGGCGGGAGCCTCCTATCGAACCCTCAGGCCGACGCCCGAGGAGCACTGGGGGGCGTTCGGGGCCCGGTCCTGGCGGCTGGGGTTGGTGTCCGCGCACTATACCATAGACGTGTCCGGGTCGCCCGCGATCCTCATGGTGTGCTGGTAGCCTGCGAAGCAGGAGTTCACTCCGGCAGCCTGGCGCATTGGCCAGTCAGGCGCGGGCAGAATTGAGTCCCAGCGTGCCGGCGAGACCCGGGTCGGGCAGCCAGCCTTCCTCGACGAACCGCTCGACGGCAGCCACGTGCCGGGGTTCGACCGAGGTGTGCAGCCCCACCAGGGTGGGCTTCTCGCGCAGCACGCCCCGGGCGAGCAGAAGACCCACCGAGTCCTTCACCGCCCCGCGGAGGTGCCCCGCCACACCTCGACTGACCAGGTCTACCGAGGTGTGGGACTCGCCGATCTTGCCCGTGCGGAGCAGGCGGCGCAGCACGCGTCGCACGGCCTTGCGGGCGGGAATCGGGTCGTCCGCCAGCGCGACGGGCGGGGCCTGGCTCGCCTGACCGGGTTCAGGGAGCCTGGCGACTTCCGGGGCGCGGGCCACCATCGCTGCCTCGGGCGGGCTCGGCCGAGGCGGTCTTGCGGCCAGCCGTCTCCCCCGGGCGCTCGACTCGGCGGCGAGTTCCAGCGGGTGCAGCCCCGCCCGCCGCGCTTTCTCCACCAGGACGGGATCGGCGCCCTCCGGGAAGGGGGCTGGCTCCGCGGGACTCCTCTCTCCCACCAGCCGGAAGAACGTCTCGGGTTGACTCCCGCCGGCGCTTGCGAAGGTTTCCTCCAGAATCACCCGGGCGGCCACGCCCACCTCCGCCTCGTGCCCGCGAGTACCACCCTGGCGGAGCGCGAACCGGGCTCCGAGCTGGATGGCTGAGGGGTGGTCCAGCCCGAGCTCCGCGGCCAGGGTGCCTGCGGCGGCGGCCACGGCCATCGCCTGGTCGAGCGGGCCCCCCTCGGGCAGCACCCAGTCCAGCCCCTCTTCTCCCAGCATCAGGAGCAGGGCACCGGGCTTCTCGGCCAGGAGCTCCGCCGTGAGCGAGTCCTCCCGGAGCACGGCCTCCTCCAGCTCGCGCAAGGTGCGGAGGGCCAACTCCGCCCGGAAGCGCCGCTCCTCGTCCAGGGGGGCGCGGGAGTCCTCGGAGACCTCCTCGAGTCCCTCGGGCCAGGTGGCCAGGAGGCGCAGGCGGCCGGCCAACCGGCTCGGCTCCTCCGGGGCCTCCTCGATCTTCTCGAGCACCTCCAGCCACCAGGCCTGGGGCGCCGCCTCGGGGGGCAGCTCCAGGCGCGTGGCCACGGGCCTCCAGAGTTTGGTGGAGGTCCACTCCAGCACCGCCTCCAGGCTCTCCTGCCAGGAGGGGTCCTCGGCGGCGGCGTGGCGGAGGAAGGGGATGGCCTCCTCGGCCAGCTCGGGGCCCTCCTCCATGCCCATCGCCGCCTCGAGGACCGACATGATGGCATCGGGCCCGCGCCCGGCCGCGCAGACCTCCTCGAGCAGGGCGACCAGCTCGGCCTCGGGCCTGGTCGAGAGCATCGTCGCCAGCAACCCCAGGCCAGGGCCCGAGCTCATGCGGGCCGTGGCGGGCACCAGGAGCTGGAGCCGGTCCGGGCACACGCCGTGAAGGGTGGAGGCCAGCCACAGGAGGAGGCTCTCCGTGTCCACGTCGGGAGCCGGGAGGTCCTCGAGGACCGCCAGCGCTTGACGCAGCGCCACGTCCCCGGGAGCCAGGCGGAGGCGGCTCCAGGCGGAGGCCCACCTGGCCAGGGGGCTCTCGCCAGCGGTGGCCCAGGGGCCGAGGACGTCCCTGGCAGCCAACAACTCCAGCAGGCGGGCGGAGTCGGCGTGTCGCGTCGGAGGCTCCAGAAAGCCGATGAGTTCGTCGATCTCCAGGCAGCGCTCCGCCAGGACCTTCGTGCGGCGGTCCTCCTTCTGGCGCTCGAGGCAGCACTTCTTGAACTTGCGGCCACTGCCGCAGGGACACGGGTCGTTGCGCCCGGCGGAAGCCCCGTCGGGTGGCTGGTGGCGCTCCAGGTCCTCCCGGAAGAGCCGGGTCGCGGCCTGGCGGCTCTCGGCCAGCAGGCTCATCGCCTCGTGATTCCTCTGGCGAAGGCGCGCCACGCACGGCAAAGGCAGATCCAGGAGGGGGCTGGATGGCGGGCCCAGCCGCAGGCCCGCGAGCTGGTCCAGGTGGGCTTCGAACTGCTCGCCGTCCAGCACCCGGCGGATCCCGCTCAGCCAGCCCTGGAGGAGCACGGCCATGGCGGAGATGTCCTGATTCCGCCCCCTGGCCGCTCCCGAGCCGAGTTCTGCGAGCCCTTGGAGGAGGGCGGGCAGAGCGGCGTGGCGGTCGAAGCGGGTCACCATCGCCAGGATGGCCTGGCCGCCAACAGCGGCATCCGCGCCCAGGCGGCGGAGGGCCGCCCGCCCCGCGGGACCGCAGTCCACCAGCGCCTCGAGCACCTCGGCCTCCGCCCGCCGTGCGGCCGCCTCCAGGGCCGGCACCGCGGCCTCGCTGCCCAGCAGGGCCAGCACCCGTGCGGCCACCGGGGCGACGTCCTCGTCCTCGAGCAGGGCTGTGAGCTCCTCCAGCCTCTCCGGCCGAGCCAGCTCCAGGGCCTGGAACCGGTCGAGCCCGATCGGAAGGGTCTGCAGCACCACCATCGGGTCCGTCGTCGTCATGCAGACATCCTGAGGCAGAGGGAGGGCGCGGTCAACTCCTCCAGGAGGCCCTGAATCCGCCACCTACCGTGGCATTCGGCCGCCGATCCGGGCCCGTCTGCGTCGTCAGGCGCACCTCTGCGGTGCTCACGTAGTTTCCAACTACGCTCCGCTCCTCGATGCACGCCTTCCTTGCATCCAGACCCGCCTCGACGCCCTCGGTTCTCACGCCAGGCAGCGGATTCAGGTGGCCGGAGTTTTCAAGCCCCGCCGGGCGCAGGAAGACCAGGCACAGCACATACAGGCACTCCTCGGGGGTGAGGGCCTCATCGGCGTCCCGTCGCAACCGGGCCTCCGCAGCCTGCAGCAACTGGTCCAGGGATTCCGGCAGGATCAGGCGCAGGCGGAGGGTGGGCGGGGACTCGACGCTCTCGAACGCTTCGAGAGCCGGTTGGCTGGCCGCTTCGCTTGAGGTGCCCGGAATCTCCGTCCTGGCCTGGATCCCGTCGCCGCCCTGGGAGGCCGCCGCCAGGGACCTCGAGCCGCCGGCAGCCTCTTCCTTCGGGGCGGTCTCGCCGGGGGAGAAGTCTGGGGCGGGCGCCGGCGGGAGCGCTGCGGATGTCTGGACTCCTTCCGGCGTGCTCCGGCTGGAGTCCGCCTGCTGGAAGGCGTGGGCCAGGTCTTCGAGGGTCGCTTCGAAGCCCTGCAGGCCGGCCTGCTGACGGAACTCCTCCAGGGTCTCCCCGTCCCCCGGGGCGGTGCCCAAACGAAGATTCCATGTGACAGGGAAGCGGGTCGCCAGGACCAGGGCGGCCTCCACCGCGTCCTCCAGGCGACGGCAGGTGTGCTCTTCGGCGTAGGCCACCCAGTTCTCGGCATCCGCCCGCCGGGGCAATCGCAAGAGCAGGTCGACCTTGGTGGGCGACAGACGGCCTTCACAAAGCGCTTGGCGCAGCACGCCGTGTTTCTCCAGGCGCTGGTCCCGGGCGGTGGCCTGGAAGGCGGTACTGGCGGCGATCCCTCGGCTCTCCAGCCAGGCGCGGAAGGAGCGGAACCCTGCCTCGCGGTACAGCCTTCCCTCCTGGACCCGGCGCAGGATCCGACCGCGCTGCAGTTCCAGGCGCTCTCGCGAGGCCAATAGCCTGCGGGCCAGACGGGTCAGCTTGCGGGGGCTGCGGGGAAGCGCTTCGCGCAAGAGACAGGGGAGTTCCGAGGCCGGGGGGACTTGCGCGTTGTCTGGGTTCGCTCGGCCTGCCCCGGCTTCGGCGCCATCCGGCCCTGCCTGTGCCCCCTCGGCTTGAGGCGCCGCGCCGCCTGAGTCGGCCTCCCCGCCGCTTGAGTCGGGCGTCGAGGGAGGCGCCGTGGCCGGAAACCTGGGATCGCGCTGGAAGGGAGGCGGAGCCGGGGCACCAGGATCCTCGGCCGCTTCAGGTCCGGCCCCCTGCTTCGAGGGCAGACCGGCCAGGAGCGATGGTCCGCCGTCGTCCTCCAGGCTCCGCAGCAGGTGGGCCGTCGGAATCCCTGGCTGCGCGTAGGGGGCCTGCAGGCTGGGGTCAGCCGTCAGGCTGCCCTCTGCCGCGGCCTCAATCGGCCGGGCCGCCGCGAACTCGGCCAGGATCTGCTCCAGCACATGGGCAAGATCCAGGTCGCGACCCTCGCGGCGCCGGGCCAGCTCCACCGCGGCAAGCCAGGTGGCGTAGGGCTCGGCTTCCAGGTCGAAGGTCCGGACCCGGGACCGCTCCTTCTCTTCACCCGCCATCGAAGAACGCAGTGGCTTCAGGGCCCGGCGCAGCTCCTGCACCGGGAGGCTGGCGGCCCGTGCCGCCCATTCCGCGTCGCCTGCTTCGTCCAGGCGCAGCAGCTCCAGGGCGTGGGTCCGGGGAAGCCCCTCTTCCAGGAAGGCCTGCCGCAGGATCGGCCGTCGCAGCAGCCCCTCGGCCAGGCGCACCGAGTCCCAGGCGGCGGTCGCCGAGATTCCCAACTCCTCGCGACAGAACACCGCGGGCGTGACGTAACCCAGGTGCTTGTGACCTCCCCGGATCATGGGGGCGAGCACCTGCCCCAGCCGCAATTCGAGGAGGGGCCCGAAGCGGGCGAGTTCCGTCAATGCTTCCTGCATCAGGGCGACCTGCCGGGCCCGGGAGGGCCGAAAGCCTCGGGGGGAATCCTCGAGAAGGGCGAGGACCTCAGGGCGGAGGCTGGGATTGGCCGGGAACGCCGGGTTCTCCATACCTCATTCTACCGTGGATGGGCCGGCCTGGTCCAATCTGGCGATCGCGCAATCGCCTGCGCCGCAGGGGTTTGCGCGATTCTCAGGCGATGATTTGCGGCCTTTTTGGAGGCCTCGACGAGACAAATCTCGTCCGGCACCGGAGCATGCCCTTCCAGGCCCTTTCAGGGGGTCTTGCGGGCCGAATTTCCATCGACATCCTTCAATGCGGATTCTTGCCCTCAGGATGTCCCGTCACAAAGATTTAACAATCCGCTCGTGCCTGAAGGCTCGAGTCATGGGGATGGCCGCAACCGGCAGTCGGCCTTCGTGGGCGAGATGGCTTTCGGCATACCCGTGGGCGCTCGACTTCAACTGGCGGCGTTGAGGGGTTCGACGGGCGTCCCCGGCCGCTCTCCCTCGCCGTCCACACGTTGTCCGGTCAGCCGGGCCGTCCCCGGCCGAGTCGCCTGATGACCGACGGTCCTGGCCGAGACGTGGCCCTCCACGCTGTTCCTCATGGCTGGTCGCTGGAAATCCTTCTGGAATCGCGGGCCTACCATCAGGCCAGGCCTAGGAACCCAGACGGAAACCCCTCGGTCGCCTTGCCGCTCGATGTGGTGCACCCGCGCGATGCGCGGGGCATCCAAGGGCCCTTGACAGATCCAGCAGGCGCGTGAGACTTTCTGCGAGATGTTTTGCTCACAATGCAATCGGCCGGGCGCGGGACGATCCATGGTGAGCAAGACCAACGCATGCCTGTTGGGCCTGATGCTGACGGGGCTGGTCTGTCTGCACAGTCATCGCAGCCGATCCATCGGATGGTCGAGCGGACTGGTTGGCAACCATGCAGGGCATGGCGGTGGTTCCTTCCCTCCTCAGGCCATGCTGCCGGGCCTGGAATTGCTGCTGCTGGAGCTTGGAGTCTGGCTGGTGGCGGGGCTGATGCTGCTGGAGCTGCTCCCGTTGCTCGTGCCTTCAGCCTGGAAGCCTCGCCCGCGGGTCGTCTTGCTGGGCCAGGTTCTGCTTGGCCTGGGTCTCCTTGTTCAAGCGGAACTGGTCACGGGAATCGCCCTCTGGCCGCACCGTTGCGTGCCGTACATGGCTCCGCACGCCATCCGTTTCTGGACTTTCAACCGAGACACCAGTCATCCGAACTTCACGGTCAACTCGCATGGTCTGAGGGGTCTGGAGGTCCATCCCAAGAAGTCGGCCAACGAGTTCCGCATCTTGTGTTTGGGGAATTCCGTCTCCGCCGGCGACAACCTGGCCGAGAAGGAGACCTATCCCTTCCTCCTGCAGGCCTACCTCCGCAAGCGCTGCCCGGGAGTCCTGGTCCGGGTCCTGAACGGCGCCGTGTACGGCTATTCGGCGATCCAAGGTCGGATGGTCCTGGAAGAGGTGGCGGATGAATTCCAGCCGGATCTGGTGATCGCGAGCTTCGGGCGCTTCGAGCCGTTCCTGGTGAACGCCGAAGCCGAACCCCTGCCCGCCCAGCGGGGGCTGCTCGGCAGCCTGCGCCAGGCTGCCTTTGGGAGCACGCTGTATTTGACCTCGCGACAGATGCTGGACAGCCGCCTGGCCAGGGACTATCTGCTCCAGCCCGGCCAGGGCCACTACTGGCTGCTCGATCCGCAAGAGGTGGACCGATCGGACAGGAACGCACCGAACGGTTCTGACGGGTTCGAGGTCTCCAGCCAACTGGACCAGAAGTTGCAGACTCCCCTGAACAACCGACTCTTCTGGTGGTTCTTCCAAGAGTCCAGGAGGCGCGGCTTTCAGTTGGTCCAATACTCTTACTACGAGCGGGACTCGCCCGTTTTTCCCCTGGATTTCGGGCCGGACTTCGTCCGCCTGCGTGACCGGGTACGCCAGGTGCAGCGCGAGCGGCAGGCTCCGCTGAGCTGGGATGAGCTGCAGGCCCTGCTGGGGCCGTCGGGTGTGATGATTCCGGACCTGGCCTACATTGCCGACGTCCCGATTGTGGACCTCAACCGAACCTGGCGGGAGATCCCCAACATCGCCGACTACATGCAGGACTCCAATCATCCCAACGTGCCCGGCACCGTCATGCAGGCCACCGATATCGGAAATTTCCTCTTGGAACAGGGCCTGGTGCCCGGAACGGGGAGGGAGGGAGCCCCCGAGCCTTCAAACTAGGGGCCTGTGTGAAGACCGCGTCGGTCGCCACGCCGTCCGCCTGTTGTCCGGTCAGCCAGGCCGTCCCCGGCCGCTCTCCCTCGCCGTCCACAGGTTGTCCGGTCAGCCAGGCCGTCCCCGGCCGCTCTCCCACGCCGTCCGCGCGTTGTCCGGTCAGCCAGGCCGTCCCCGGCCGCTCTCCCACGCCGTCCGCGCGTTGTCCGGTCAGCCAGGCCGTCCCCGGCAGAACCCCCTTTTCGGCAGGACCGACTCGCTCGGGCGGGAACCCGAAGACCCTCAACCCCGCCTCGAGGTGAACCGATGGACCTGAAGTCGCTCCGCAAGCTCCCCCGCCTGGGCCAGGTGTGGTTCGCCGACCGCCGGCCCAGCGAGGTCGAAATCCTGGGCCAAGGAAGCCCCGACCTGGTTCTCTGGGCAGATGACCAGGGAATGATCCGCAGCTTCGAACTGGTGCTCTCGCCGGCCGAAGCTGCCGAGGCGTTCGCCAGTTCCTTCGCAAGTGCCGCGGCGACGCCCGTTCCCGGATGCGTGCCCGGCCTGCCGGCCGAAGTCCGCGTTCTGGATCCGGAAGCCGTGGCCCCCCTGGCCGGCGCCCTCGAACCGCTGGGCATCCCCGTGTCCGCGGCCCGCAAGAACGCGGGGCTGGACGACGCCTTCCGCTCCTTCCACCAGCGGACGGGCCCGAATCGTGGCCCGGGCTACCTCGAGATGCTGGAGGGCCCGCTTCCAGAGAAGAAGCGGATCGTCAGCGCCTTCTACCGCGAGGCCGGCCTCCTGCACGCCGAGCAGCCGTGGTTCTTCACCGACGACTCCGAGCTGCTCCGCATCGAGGGGCTGGCCGAGCGCACCGTGCTGATCTCCGTGATGGGCTGCGCCGGCATCGAGGAGGGGATCGCCGTCTTCATGGGGGAGGCGGCCGCGGAGCAGTTCTTCGCCACAGGCGGCGAGTTGACGGGAGAGACCTGCCTCTCCCTGACTTACAGCCAGGCTGACGCGACGCCCACCCTCGCCGCCGAAGCCCGGAAGCTGAAGGCCAGACTCGCTGGCGGTGGTCTGGTCCCCCTGGCGCTGACGGTGACCGACGAGAATCGGTTCTGCACGCTGGAGGAGATGGAATTCTTGACTCGTGCTTCCCAGACGGTCCGCGCCTACTTCTCGGATTCCCCCCTGCCGCCGGGGGTCCGCGTCGAGTGGCCCGTGCCCTTCGGAACCCCGAGTCGCCAGCGGAGCGGGAGCGCCGACCTGTTCCAGCTTCGGGTCGAGCTCCGGGGCACCGAGGTGCAGCGCACCGTGGTCCTCCCCTCGGACTGCACCCTCGAAGACCTGCACGAGGTCATCCAGGACGCCATGGGCTGGGAGGACCGCCACCTGTACGGCTTCATCGTGAAGAAGGAACGCTACGGCCCCGACGAGGGCGATCTGCCCGACGACGAGGTCGAGCTGCGCGAGGTCCTTCCCCGCGTGCGCAGCAAGCTCGTCTACCATTACGACTTCGGCGACGACTGGATTCACGACGTGATCCTGGAGAAGCGCCTGAAACCGACCGACCACACGCCGGAGATCGACCTCCTGGCCGGCGCAGGCGCCTGTCCGCCCGAGGACTGCGGGGGCATCCCCGGCTACTTCAACATGATCGAGGCCCTCTCCACGCCCCGGCACCCGGACAAGGCCCACTGGCGGGAGTGGATCGGGAAGTTCGACCCGAAGAAGTTCGACCTGAAGAAGGCGCAGAAGCGGGTCCGAGAGGGGCTGGAGTAGCGGCGCTCCGGCGGACCCTCGAAGGGGTTGACGGATTCCCCGTGGGGAAGACCCCGGCTGGACGAGCCAGGCTCCGACCTGTACCGAGAAGACTTCGAGCGCCAGCACCCCGACCGGGTGCGCGAGTTGCGCCTGGCCGAGGAGCGCCGCCGAGGGCGCAAGGCCGAGAAGGCCGGCGAGGATGACGGCCCCGGCGAAGGCAAACTGGACTACGAGGGCGAGGAGGAGGAGTCGCAGGCGCGCACCAGGCCCCGGGCACAATCCCCTGGCTCCCGTGGTGCTCAGGGTGGTATCATTGGGGGTAGAGACGGAGGTGTCGGCGTGGATTCAGGGTTCGTGAAAAAGACCATCACCCTTCCCCGCGAGCTGGTCGGCAGGCTGAAGGCCAGCACCAGGAACCTGAGCGCCTTCATCGCCCAGGCCTGCCACGAGAAACTGGAAGCGGACGAGAAGCGTGCCAGGGAGCAGGACATGATCGAGCGCTGCCGGGTGCGCTACCAGGAGGACCGGGACCTGGCCCACGATTTCTTCCCGGCCGAGCAGGAAGCCTGGGAACCCCGATGAGCCGGGTGCCCCTGGTCCTGCGGGGCGAGGTCTATACGGCCCGCCTGGACCCCACCGAGGGGTCCGAGATGCGCAAGACCCGACCCGTGGTGATCGTCAGCAATGACATCGACAATCGCCATTCCCCCTGCGTCATGGTGGTCCCCTTGACCGAACACAGGGGCGGCAAGGTCTACCCGACGGAGGTCCTGGTCCTGCCGCCCGTCGCAGGGGTCTCGAAGCCCTCCCGGATCTCCTGCACCCAGGTGCGGGTCCTGGACAAGCGACGCCTCATGGACGCCAACGGGAACCCCCTCCGCCGCTGGGGACAGCTTCCGCCCGAGGTCATCCTGCAGGTCGATGCCGGCCTGCGAATCGCCCTGGCCCTGGACTGATAAGGCGCCTCTCGGCCCCCACCACCCCAGCGCCCGCCGGCCTCCTACGCCGGCGCTCCCCAGGCGCGGCCTGGACGGGACGAAGTTTCGGCGAGCCCTCTTCACCCCTCGGGTGCGGGGCCGGGCTCCGACGCGTGCTCGACAAAACCCGGCATGGCGGGAACCATGGCGCCTGGGCAACTTCTTGGCGGCGCTCCGGCGGACCCTCGGAGAGCTTGACGGATTCCCCGTGGTCCCCCCCGCCTGACTCCCCGCCCCACGCCGCCGACGGCGATTGCCGCCTGGGCGAACGGCTCGTCCAGGTCCTGGTTGCGCAAGGCCATGCCAGGCATCCCCCGTTGCAGGATTCCCGAATCCCCTGCGAAGACTCTCTCTCGAGTCGCTCCGGTGGACCGCAGGCGACCGCCCACGACGGTCGCGGTATTCCCGGCCCGATCCATTCGGGCCGGTCCCATCCGGCTCGCAGGCGACCGGTCGGGTCCAGGCCGGCTCTCTTCAGGGAGGTTCTTCCACATGGCCAGGCGCCTGAGGCTCCTGCACACCGCCGACTGGCACCTGGGGCACACGCTTCGGGAGGACCCGCGCGACTTCGAGCACGCGTGCTTCCTGGACTGGCTCCTGCAGACCCTGGAGGCGCGCGAGGTCGATGCCCTGGTGGTGGCGGGCGACGTCTTCCACACCTCGAATCCTCCGGCCTCGGCCCAGAAGGCCTGGTATTCCTTCCTGGCCGAGCTGCACCGGCGTCTGCCCGAGCTGACCGTGGTGGTCATCGCCGGGAACCACGACTCGGCCTCCCGCCTGGAGGCCCCCGAGACCCTGCTGCGCGCCATGCGGGTCCACGTGGTGGGGGGACTGCCCCGCCTGGGGCGCGAGGCCCTGGACCTGGAGCGCCTGGTGGTTCCCCTGCCGGGGCGCGACGGGCAGGTCCGAGCCCGGCTGGCCGCGATCCCCTTCCTGAGACCCTCGGACCTGCGCGGCGCCCCGGGGGATTCCGACCCGGTCATTCCCGCCACCCGGCGGATCTACGACGAGGTGCTGGGGGAGTGCGCGCGCCGCGCCGGACCCGGCGAGGCCCTGCTGGCCATGGGGCACTGCTACATGGTGGGCGGGCAGGTCTCGGAGCTCAGCGAGCGCCGCGTGCAGGTCGGCAACCAACTGGCCCTGCCCGCGGACCTCTTCCCCGAGACCGTGGCCTACGTCGCCCTGGGGCACCTGCACCGGGCCCAGCGGGTGGGCGGGCGCGACCAGGTGCGCTACTCGGGCTCGCCGATCCCCTTGTCGATGGACGAGGCCCGCCAGCGCCAGCACGTGCTGCTGGTGGACCTGGAGGAGGGGGGGCTGGCCGATCTGCAGGCCCTGGAGGTGCCTCGGAGCCGGGAGCTGATGCGTCTTCCCGAGCAGGGACCGCAAGCCCTGGAGCAGGTCCTGGAGCTGATCCGCGGTCTGCCCCCGGCCGACGGGATTCCCGAAGTCCGGCGCCCCCTCCTGGAGGTCCTGCTCCGCCTGGAGCGCCCCCAGCCCGAGGCCCAGCAGCAGATCGAGGAGGCCCTGGAAGGCCGGGCCCCCCGCCTGATCCGCCTGGGGGTCTCCTATACCGGCTCGGGCGCGGACCTGGTGGAGGCCCAACCCCAGCGCTCGCTCTCCGAACTGCAGCCCGACGAGGTCTTCCGCCGCTGCTACGAGCGCAGCCACCAGGGCGAGCCGCCGGCGGAGCTGCTGGCCGCCTTCCACGAGCTTCTCGAATCCGTCCAGGGAGAACCCGAATGAGGATCCTCGCCGTCCGCGGCTCGAACCTGGCCAGCCTGCAGGGAGACTTCGAGGTCGACCTGGAGGTGGGCCTGAAGGGGGCGGGCCTCTTCGCCATCACCGGTCCCACCGGGGCCGGCAAGAGCACCTTGCTGGACGCCCTGTGCCTGGCGCTCTTCGGCTGCACGCCGCGCCTGGACGGTTCGCGAGGCCCTCGCATCGGCCGGGAGGAGGACGCCTCGCGGCTGGGCGCCCACGATGCCTGCTCGCTGGTGCGCCGGGGGGCCGGCCAGGCCCATGCCGAGGTGGACTTCGTGGGCCTGGATGGCGGGCGCTACCGGGCCCGCTGGGAGGTGCGCCGGGCCTACGGCAAGGCCTCCGGGAAGATCCAGGATCCGGTGGTGACCCTGCTGGCCCTGCCCTCCGCAGAGCCCCTGGGGGACCATCGGCGCACCGAGACCTTGGCCGAGATCTCCCGGCGCCTGGGCCTGACCTTCCCCCAGTTTCGCCGCTCGGTGCTGCTGGCCCAGGGGGACTTCGCCGCCTTCCTGAAGGCGTCGGGCGACGAGCGGGCCGAGCTGCTCGAGAAGATGACCGGCACCGACCTCTACTCGCGCCTCTCCCGGGCCGCCCACGAGCGCTCGGCCCAGGAGAAGGCCGAGCTGGCCCGCCTGGAGGCCGAACTCGGCGCGGTGCGCCTGCTGGGGGAGGAGGAGCTCGCGGCGCTGCAGGCCGGGCTGGCCAGCGGCCAGGCCGAACTCCAGGCAGCCAGCGACTCGCTGCGCCAGGCCGAAGCCGAGGTTGGGTGGCACCGTCGGCTGGCTGAACTCCTCGAGGCTCGGGAGCAGGCCGCCCGGGAGGCAGGTCAGGCCCGGGAGGCCTGGGAGGCGGCCGCTCCCTTGCGCCAGGAGCTGGCCGGGTTGCAGGCGGTGGAGCCGCTGAAGGGCGTGCTGCGCGAGTCGGACCAGGCGCTCGAGGGGCAGACGCAGGCTCTGGAGGCCCTGCGCGCGGCCGAGCAGGTCCGAGCCTCGCGCGAGCAGGTCTGTCTGCAGGCCAGGGCCGCGCTGGCCGCCCGGGAGCAGGCCCGGACGCATGCCGAGGAGGAGCGCGTGCGCCTGGAGCCCGAGCTCCAGAAGGCTCGCCAGTTGGACCTGCGCCTGGGCGACCTGGCCTCACGCCTGGAGCCCCTCCGCGCCCAGGTCCTGGGGGCGCGCGAGTCCCAGGCGGCCCGGCTTCAGCGCCAGGTCGCGCTCCAGACGGAGGCTGCGGAGGCGCGCTCCCGCCAGGAGCGGGCCTTGCAGTGGCTCAATGAGAAGGAGAACCTCACCGAGCTGGTCCGCCAGTGGGATCGCTGGAAGTACGCCGTCCAGCGCTTTCGCGAGGCGGACGAGGCCTGGGCCTTCGAGGAGTCCCGGCGTCCCACTCTCGCCGAGGCCGCCGAGCGGGCCCAGGCCGCGCTCG
>Ga0334888_1003863_pt1 | contig 14185 bp, 10 predicted proteins | sample GraSluR1_MG_FD_207227 | JGI IMG/M metagenome (GOLD analysis project Ga0334888, IMG submission 207227) | Sludge microbial communities from methane-producing bioreactor in Wageningen University, Netherlands - Granular Sludge_3_08-R1 | ecosystem: Engineered > Bioreactor > Anaerobic > Unclassified ...
TTTTCATTTGGAAAAGGGAAATCCGGTTGATGTATTAAGCGGAATCAACAAGGCAGTAATAAGCAGTTCGTTAGCAAAACAAATGTTTGGCCAAACAAATCCAATAGGAAAGTTAATTCAACTCAACGGACAACAAAACTGGATCGTAAGTGGCGTGGCAGAAGCGGCACCGCCAAATTCGAGTATTCAGTTTGATGTTTTACTTTCGTTTGAAACTCGTTATAATGACCCAACTTTATTCATGGGCTGGAATGGTGGAAATCAATACCAAACCTTTATCCTGGTTAACGGCTCTTTCAATATTGATGATTTCAAGAAAAAACTTCCCGACTTTCTTTATGAAAATATCAACAAAGATATGGAAGGAACAGGTTTTTCGGTTGACTTGTTGCTTGAACCGATAAGCGATATTCATCTGGGCTCAGTCGTTACGGGTCCTACAATCGAACTGCATAATCTGCGAATTTTTACCTGGGTAGCTTTTTTTATACTGCTAATGGCTTGCTTTAATTTCACCAATATCGCGACAGCTTCTTCATTGCGAAGGGCAAAAGAAACAGGCATAAAAAAAGTGCTGGGTGCAACAAGACACTCATTGATCAGACAACACCTCTTCGAATCAGTTCTGATGAGTCTGATTGCTTTTGTGGGTGCTTTACTATTAATAGAATTGATTTTACCCCATTATAATGCTTTGATTGGCAAAAACCTGAAATTGTCGGATGCCCCCACAGGATTTCATCTTTTATTGATTTTGCTTGTTCTCTTCACTGGTTTAATAGCCGGGGCTTATCCTGCATTTTATCTATCCTCTTTTGCACCTGCTAAAGTTCTCAAAGGAGCTTTCGACAATATTAAAAGAAAGTATTTGCTCCCTAAAAGTCTCGTTCTCATACAATTTCTCGTTGCTTCAGTTTTGATCAGCTGTAGTATAATTATTTACCTGCAATTGAGTTATTTACGTTCATTTGATAAGGGATTCGAATCGGACGAGGTGATCACGATTGCTTTACCTTCCAAAAAGGCTCAACAGGCTGTTGAAGTGCTTAAACAGGAATTCAACAATCTGTCTCAGGTAAATAATTGCGGAGCCCTTACAGATCTGCCAGGTGCCGGTGTAAGTATGAACGGATATATTCCGGAAGGAATGGAAAATCCTGTGATGATCAATGTTATGGATGTTGATGAAAATGCATTGGACGTCTTAGACATCAGGATAATTAATGGCAGAAACTTCGATCCTTCTTTTCCCAACGACAGAAAAGCATACCTGGTAAACGAGACATTTACAAAACAGTTTAATTATGAACAGCCTCTGGGCAAACGCATCCAACGCGATGGGAATCTTCCAATTATTGGTGTTGTAAAAGATTTCCATTTCAATCCACTCTACGAATCACTAAAGCCTTTAATCATTACCATGCATCCTTATGATGGTTTCAATTTTTTGATAATCCGTATCAAACAACCAATAAACGATAATCTTACCAACAGCCTTTATAACATCTGGCGAGTATACCTGCCCAATGATCCATTTCTTATCAATCCTCTCAATACCTATCTTAATGATGTTTATCAAAACGAGTACAGCTTAGGTCATTTACTTGCATGGTTTACCGTAATTGGACTATTGGTTGCCACTATGGGGCTTTTCGGACTTGTTGGTTTAATGATCAACCAGCAACTTAAACAGCTTGGCATCAGAAAGATTTTAGGCGCATCCTCTTTACAACTACTCTTTTATACCGGAGGTAATTTTTCGCTTCTTGTGGTTATTGCCAACATACTGTCCGTCATACCTGTATGGTTATTTATGGAGGAATGGCTTGCCAATTTCAGTACCCGTATTCCGCTACCCGTTTGGCTGTTTCCTGTTACTATGATCTTTTGTCTCCTGTTAGCCTGGCTCACTATTCTATGGCAAGCCTTGCAAGTTAACCGGATATCTCTCATCAATGTTGTCAATTACGAATAAGCATACCACGCCTACCAACACACCAAATCATTCATTAAAAGCTGAAGCTATGTAGCTCAATTACATCAAAATTGCTTTTAGAAATGTGTTGAAACATAAAGCAACTGCAGCTATCAACATCATTGGCTTATCCATCGGGCTGGCCAGTTTTATCCTCATTCTGATGTACGTTCAGGACGAGTTAAGCTATGACCGCTATCATCAGGATGCTGACCGGATATACCGACTTGTTTGCAAACACGACTTTGAAGGCGTTGGTGAGGAATCTGCAAGTGCTCCTTTTCCGGTAGCTCCAACACTTATCATGGAATATCCGGGGCTGATTGAGCAGGCAGTCAGAATATTTAACTTCCAGGCTCCACGAAGTCTGGTGCATCTGGACGACAAAACCTTCAATGAAAAACGACTGTTTTTTGCTGATTCAACTTATTTTCAGATTTTTAATCATCAATTTATTTATGGCGACCCAAAAATTGCTTTGAACGAATCTTACTCGGTTGTCATAATCAAGACCACAGCCCACAAATACTTCGGACAGGAAAATCCGATGGGCAAAACTATGTCGCTACGAAAACCGCTTCGACCTAAAAGTTAGCGGGGTGATCGAAGACGTCCCAACGAACAGCAATTTTCAATGGGATATGATGGCATCCATGGCTTCTGTAAGATCCATTTATGGAGGACGCCTGCCACAGACTTGGGTTTGGAACCCCCGCTGGATTTATATCAAACTGAATGAAGGTGTAAGGTAGGAAAGCCTGGAAGCCGATTTCCCGAATTTTATTGAAAAAATACTTTTATGATGCGATGAAGGAAAGCATCACACTTTATCTGTAACCCCTCACCAAAATACATTTGCACTCGCGCCTCGACTACGAGATAGAACCAAACGGCAATATGACCTATGTGGTAATTCTGTCGGCTATTGCTGTTTTCCCGTTGCTCATCGCAATAATTAATTTTATGAACCTGAGCACCGCCACCTCATCCAGACGTGCACGCGAAATAGGGATTAAAAAAGTGGTGGGAGCAGATAAACTGCAACTTGTCAAACAGTTTTTTGGCGAAGCCATTCTGATAAGTCTGCTGGCTCTTTTATTATCGCTGCTTTTAGTCGAATTTAGCTTAAACTGGTTTAATTCACTTGCCGACAAAAGCCTGTCAATAAGGCAATTACTCGAACCTGAATTCGCATTATTCCTGGTATTACTTGGGTTGATAACCGGAAAACTTTCGGGGCTTTATCCGGCACTTTATCTGTCTTCCTTTCAACCACTCAAAGTACTGAAAGGGCAATTCTCAGGTGGAGCACGTTCAGGAAAAGCACGTAAACTATTGGTCACAGCACAGTTTCCCATCTCAATAGGGTTGATTATAAGCACATTGATTGCATTTGATCAATTGCACTTCCTTCGAAATGCTGATCTGGGATTTAATAAATCATCCGTTATTTTCGTCCCGGTTAACAGAACGCCTATTGTTACAAGATACGAGGCTTTTAAGCATGATTTGTAGCGACATAGTTTTGTCTTGTCGGTAACAGCACTGGATGACCTATTTGGCATTGCACATAACACTCACGAATTCAGACCAGAAGGCTTTCCGGAGGATAAATGACAATTTTATCCGGCCTTGGTAGTGCAACATGTTTTTTAAGAACTTTTGAAATTCCAATAGTTGCCGGAAGAGACTATAGCCGCGAAAACAAGACAGATCCTATGGATGCTATCCTGATAAATGAGGCTATGGTAAAGCATCTGGGCTGGGACTCCAATGAAGACGCACTGGGCAAAAAGTTTAAATCACTGGCCGGCGAAGAACGTGTTGTTGGAGTTTTTAAAGATTTTAATGCCACCTCACTCCATCAGGGTGCTACTCCTTTTGTACTTAACATCAAAGAAGAAGAAAGGGTGAATGGATTTTTTCTGAGGTATGTCGCCATTCGAATTGCTGAAGGCGCCACGCAACAAGCCATAAATACTATCGAACAAATTTTTCATCAGTTTGCCCCGGGCCGCCCTTTCGAATTTAGCTTTCTGTCAGACGAATTAAACAAACAATACAAAGAAGAAGAACGCCTCAGCCGATTTTCGCTGGCACTCACTCTTCTGATAATCCTGGTTGCAGGTTTAGGACTTTTTGGGTTGGTCTCTTTTATGATCGGTCAACGCCAACGCGAGATCAGCATTCGTCTCACCCTGAGTGCCGGGCATCACCATATGTTGGCTTTGTTTTTTAAAGAGTATATCTTGATAATTGCAGCAGCAAACCTTGTTGCCAGACCACTAAGTTGGGTATTATTAAACGATTGGCTCAACAACTTTGCCTATCAAACATCAATCAACTTATCATATTTTCTTTTGGCAGCATTGGTAAGTTTTCTCCTCACAGCCACTATCATAAGCTGGCGCACGCTGTTGGCTTTGCACCAAAGTCCTGTTCATGCACTCCGGTCAGAATAGTTCCTTAAAAACCATTCAATGGTAGGGTTACAGTTGGGATAAGCAATAAAAAACCCAGCACTATTAAGGCTAAGATCATCGGCCACACCCATTTCACCCATTTGTGATAAGGTATTCGTGCCACACCCAGCACACCGATTAAAATACCTGAAGTGGGGGTAATCATATTCGTGAAGCCATCCCCAAACTGAAATGCCATAACTGTTGCCTGGCGCGAAATGCCTATCAAATCGCTGAAAGGAGCCATAATCGGCATGGTGATAGCCGCCTTAGCCGATCCGGACGGGATTACGATATTGATGATGGTTTGAATCAGATACATCACTCCTACTGAAGCAATGTTGCCAATATTTACCATCGCCTGCGACAAGCCATACAAGATCGAATCAATGATGCCACCATCTTCCAAGATGACTATAATACCTCCTGCCAAACCAACAATTACAGCTGCCGACATGATATCATTCACTCCTTCAAGAAACAGCCTGGCAAGTTCATCAGCCGATTTATTGATTGCTAATCCACTGGCAATACCAAGTGCCAGAAACAAGGTGGCAATCTCCATCACATACCAGCCATACCCCATCACACCAACAATCAGATAAAAAATAGTATAGGTAAGCAAGAGCAAAATAAAGTAATGGACAGATTTCTTCAGGCTTAGAAAACCCAGAATCACAAATAATACCGCGCTAACAGGCATTACTGAAAACGTTATATTACTATTGCCAATGTGCAGGGTGGACTCAGGAAAATGAAAAGAAAAAACACCCAGTGTCAATACGATAAGCGCATAAACTATCCATGCCATTCGCGGGGTATAATAAACCACCTCTCGCGATTCGTCCTGCTCTCTGGCACGCCAATAAGCATCCTCTTCGTAAACAGCCGAAAGCAAGGGTTTCCGTTTGATTTTATTTGCATACCGCAACACAAAAAAGATTCCTACCGCATTGATGGCCAACCAACTTACCATGCGGTATTCAATTCCGGAAAACAAAGGAATATCTGCTAATCCCTGAGCTATCCCTATCGTAAAAGGATTCAGGATTGCACCCGCAAAACCCAAATGCGCACCTACATAAACCATACACACCCCCACAATGGAATCATAACCCATCGAAATAGCCAATGGCACGATGATGATGGCAAAAGCAATGGTTTCTTCACTCATCCCGAAAACAGCACCAAAAACACTAAACAACAACATTACCAGGCTGATGATGATATTATCAACGCCAATGCGTTTGATAAGCCGGTTATGTTCTATTCTTCGGGTAAACTTCAAAAAATCGTAGATTCCAACATCAATGGCCTTGCTTTGGTTCATGATCCAGAAAGCACCACCAATCATCAAAATGAAAATGATGATATTACTTTGCTTTACGAAACCCTTAAACAAAGCCGAAAATACCTGCCAGGTCTGCGGACTTGATTTAAAATCCTGTTGTAAGTCGTCGGGCAATTGATTCAGATAATAAAACTTCAGGCTAGTGGTGGTTCCCTGAGCTGTTTCGACCGATTGCTCTAAGTATTTCCCGGGCGGGATTATCCAGGTCAACACTGCTGCCAGCAGTATGATAAAAAATACAATTACATAGGTATGAGGTACTTTGCGCGTTTTGGCCATATCTGACTTAGCTTTGTTTTTAGTGCATCTTCATCCATTCAAATAATTGATAATGCTGGCCGTCCATACCCAATGAGGCATACGTTTGCTGGGCGGTATAATTTTCCTGCTCCACATACAAGCGTATTCCGGCAACATCATCTTTCTGATTTACAATCTCCTGAATATGAGCGTACAAAGTTCTATAAATTCCCTTCCGGCGAAACTCTGGAGCAACATACACCGATTGAATCCAATACACCCAACTATTTCGCCAGTCGCTCCATTCGTAGGTTATCAGCAATGATCCTGCAATACGACCCTCTGCTTCGGCAATAAAATAACGTCCTTTGGAACTATCTTCAAAAACAGCTTGTATGCCAGCGCCTATTATTCCGGGATCAAGTTTTAGCTCCTCCGTTTCCCAGGCCATTTGCTCCTGAAAACTTGCAATTTGCCCGGCATCATCTATGGTGGCAACCCGTACAGAAATTTTCATATTATTCAGTTAAATTGCTATTCATTTATACTCTGTAAAGAGCTGAAAGTCATTTGGTTTATTTTCAACATATTGTCAGCAAATCAGTTTCAATAAAAAAACACTTTCGAATCCCCTTTAAAAAAACCTGTAAATTTGCCACTTAAATGAGCAAATTTATCATTTTTAAGCTAAAGCTTCATGAGCGACCAAATAAAACATGAATGCGGCATTGCACTCATTCGTTTACGCAAACCCCTCGAATATTATCTTGCTAAATACGGTACAGCCCTTTACGGACTGCAAAAATTGCATCTCTTAATGCAAAAGCAGCACAACAGAGGACAAGACGGGGCTGGTATAGCCGGAATAAAGCTTGACCTGGAGCCTGGAAATAAATACATCAGCAGACTTCGGTCAAATTCCAGCACACCTATAAAAGAGATTTTCAATAAAATATACGACGATCTGCAGCTGATCGAGAACGACAGGCCCGAACGATTAAAAGATGTAAACTGGCTCAAAAAGAATGTAGATTTCAGTGGCGAACTGTTTATGGGGCACTTGCGATACGGGACCTTTGGGGGCAATGAAGTGATGAATCTCCATCCCTTTGTAAGAGCCAACAACTGGATGACACGCAACCTGGTGATTGCTGGCAATTTCAATATGACCAATGTGGATGAGCTGTTCGAGAAATTGATTGATCTGGGACAATATCCGGTTGAAACCTCTGATACTGTAACAGTTTTGGAGAAAATTGGGCATTTTCTGGACGCCGAAAACGAACGTATTTACAAAAAGTACAAGCAGTCAGGTCTTTCTAAAAGAGCTATTTCACACAAAATTGCCGAAGAGCTAAATGTAAAAGCTATTTTAACCGAGAGCTCACAGTATTGGGATGGTGGTTATGTGATCACAGGAATGATTGGGCACGGCGATGCCTTCGTGTTCAGAGATCCGTCAGGCATTCGCCCGGCCTATTATTTTGCTGATGATGAAATTGTGGTTGCCACATCAGAGCGGCCACCCATACAAACAGCTTTCAATGTGCCTATCGATTCTATTCAGGAAATCAAGCCGGGTCATGCGCTGATCATCAAAAAAGACGGAAGTGTGACTGAGGAAAGATGCAAAGATGAACTACCCCAAAAAGCCTGTTCTTTCGAAAGAATTTATTTTTCAAGAGGAACCGATGCCGATATTTATAAAGAGCGTAAAAAGCTGGGTGAACTGCTGGTGCCTGCTGTGCTCAACGAAATTGATCACGACATAGAAAACACCGTTTTTTCATATATCCCCAATACTGCTTCGGCGGCTTTCAGGGGCATGGTGCAGCAGCTTAACAGGCATTGTGTTGAGGTGAAGAAAGACAAAGTGCTGGCTGCCGGTCAAACGATCAATCAGGAGCAATTGAATGAAATATTTTCAACTCAGCTCAGGATAGAAGATATCGCCGTAAAAGACATGAAATTGCGTACTTTTATCACCCAGGATAACCAACGCAATGATCTTGTAACTCACATCTATGATGTAACTTACGGTGTTGTACGACCCGATAAAGACACCCTGGTGGTATTGGACGACTCCATCGTTAGAGGCACCACCTTAAGAAATAGTATCATCAGGATTTTAGACAGGCTTAGCCCAAAACATATTGTTATTGCATCGTCTGCACCGCAGATCCGCTATCCCGATTGCTACGGTATTGATATGGCCAAACTGAGTGATTTTGTAGCTTTCAGGGCCACAATTCACCTCCTGAAAGAAACACATCAGGAACACATTATAAACGAAGTTTACAAAAAATGTAAGGCACAGGAAGATTTTCCAAAAGAGGTTATCATAAACTATGTGAAAGATATTTATAAACCATTTACTGCCCGACAAATTTCGGAAAGAATTGCAAAGCTGATCACCTCGCAAGAAATCAAGGCAAAGGTGAGTGTGGTTTATCAGTCAATAGAAAACCTGCATCTGGCCATTCCTAATCATAAAGGCGACTGGTATTTCACGGGGGATTATCCCACGCCAGGCGGAAACAAAGTCGTTAACAAATCCTTTATCAACTTTATCGAAGGCCGTGATGAAAGGGCTTATTAACAGCAAAAGGCCACCGAATTTCGATGGCCTTTTGCTGTTGTCTAAAACCTCGATTTTCGTTAATTCAATTTAAGCTCGTTTTTTATTGCCAAACTTATCTGTTCCATTTCTGCTGATGTAAGCTTAAGTTTGGGCTGCTTAAAATCCATATCGATGTGCGTATGCGGCACTTCCAGCCCAATCACTGTAATCCCCATTCGCTCACATGGCACAACCCGTTCAATGGCTCTACCAACCTTTTTGGCAAAAATCATCAATTCGGCTAATTCACTATCCTCCATGTCCAGGATGTAATCAGTTTCCCTTTTAGGAATCACCAGGGTGTGACCCTTTGCCAGGGGATTAATATCAAGAAATGCCAAAAAGCGATCATTCTCTGCCACTTTATAGGCTGGAATCTCACCATTTACAATCTTTGTGAATATTGTAGCCATGATTGCATGTTTTAGCGTGAAACATCAACTATTTCAAAGGTCATCACTCCGGCAGGCACATTGATCTCAGCCTGATCGCCAACAGTTTTTCCGAGCAAACCTTTTGCAATGGGCGAATTTACAGAAATTTTACCACTTTTCAAATCTGCCTCCTTTTCAGGAACTAGTGTGTAGGTCATCGTGGCACCATTTTTCAGGTTTTTAATTTTAACTTTTGAAAGCAGGAGCACTTTGGTATTATCCATCTTGGATTCATCTAATACGCGTGCATTCATGATGAGCTGCTGTAATTTAGAAATTTTTAGCTCCAGCAGTCCCTGAGCCTCTTTAGCGGCATCATATTCTGCGTTCTCTGAAAGGTCGCCTTTATCACGGGCTTCAGCAATCATCTGCGAAATTTTTGGACGCTCTTTCAGCATCAATTCTTCTAACTCATTCTTGAGTTTTTGCAATCCTTCCTGCGTAAAATACTTGGTTTCAGACATAACAAAATGTGTTTTAATCAATAAATCCGGCCTGAATAAAACCAGACCGGTTTTCAATCTTTTCTAAACAATAAAATCTATTGTGTTGTGCTAAATTAATAAGAGAAAAGACCCTTACCAGAATAAGGGCCTTTCTTTTGCAAAGATAAATCTTTTAATCCCTTTATACTAAACTTTTTATGAATTTTTCACTATTCGTTCTACTCAATAATACTGAAAAAGATCAGCAGAACCGCAATCCTGCTGATCTTCGTATGAAGCAAGTAAAACTTAGAGACTAATTTTTACGCCTATGGTATGGTTTCCACTAAAATGGTCTGTATCCCTGTAGGAATAATCTACAGAGAACACAGAACCATTCTCTTTATTCATGGGCACCTGAACAGAAACACCCAAACTTAAACCTTTTGCTACATTAGTCCGTTCAACACTTTCAATATTATCCCAAATACCATCTTCGTAGGTATAGCCAGCACGAAGCATCAAATATTCTTTAAGCGAAAACTCTCCTCCGAGTGTTATCTGGTCTTTGGTAAATGAATTAGATGTAAAGTTACCTGCCATTGTAAATCGGTAATCATTCTCAAACAGAAAATCGTAGGCTGCTCCTATGGCAAGCTGTGTAGGCAATTCAAAGGCCTCCTGCCGTTGTTCAAGCGTAAACTGGGTTTGATCGGGACGACCCGGGATAAAAGCTTTGATCGACAATCCATCACCCGAAAATTTCATGGTAGGCCCGATATTCTTCAGGGTAATCCCAAAATGTATATTCTCCCTCTCACCGGTAACATATTGAATACCTGCATCAATTGCAATTCCCTGTGCACTCATATCCGAAATGCTCTCAGAGATTATCTTGAGCACAAAACCAGCATGAATACTGTTTGAGAAGGATTTTGCATACGACAGACTAATATTCATCAGATTAGGTGAAAAGGTACCAATCCCTCCATCCGGACTTTCAGTAGTTGTAATGGGAATATCCCCAAAATTCATACTCATCACCGCAAGGCCAAAAGCACCGGTTTCACCAACTCTTTGAGACAACCCGAAAGAAATTATGTTAATATCAGATCCTTTAAGCCAGGTAGTATGTGAAAAGTTCAACTCAGTCTTCTTTGTAAAAGCAGTGCCCCCCACATTACTCCAAATTCCTTCAAGGCCTTTTATTCTGGCCATTCCGGCATTACCCCATCCTGTACTACGTGCCCAGGGATTAATTAAAAGCTCTGATGCACCAGCCTGACCCGACCTGTCCTTGTTACCTGCGAATGATTCCATACCAGTCAATCCGATAAGAATTGCCAGGCTTGCTGCAGCTATGGTTTTATAAAAAGTATTCATAATCTATCTTTTATTTCTGGTTCGCATTTCAATTATTAACTAGAAAGTGTTCAAATCCATCGGACGCATAGAACCAAACCACTTTATGACTCGTTCACCATCCTCAGATTTTACATGGATCAGATAAATACCACTGGCGATAGGCACGCCGGCAAAGTTCTTCAAATCCCAGTCAATTGAAGTCTTAGGCTCATCCTTCTTGAACTGTCTGATTCTTGTGCCACTCATATTATAAATAGTAATCACACATTGTTCCGGAAGATTTGTGATCTTAATCCGGTTGTCCAATGCATTCCTTTCGTAGGATGAAAGGGCATAATATGGATTCGGAACCACATTAATCAGGTCAAGATCAGTTTGTAACTTTTCGGGATCGCGGTATTCAGTTGCTATTCCCTGTGTGTTAAATGCATATTTGGGATAGAACTGGTTTACGTCCATGCCATCATATACTGTATCTAATGGCAAACTGGAATAATAACGTTCATAAGGTTTTGCTACCCGAATTCGTATTCTGGCTTCATTGCTCAACCATTGCTGACCTTTAACAGGCATTGGCATACCAACATATTTGATTGCTGAATAGAAGTATGATGAAACCATTGGCATTACAGGCGACACAGCAGTAAATAAGGTATCAAGCACACCAAAAGCATACCTGCCCGCATCATAAGCCGGTGACTCGAATTTAATATTAACTTGTGCAACACTAATACTACGAGACTCGTGTCCCATAATATAAACATAGTGTTTACCACCCATTACCGGAGTTCTACTCACCTGTGTGATGATATTGGGATCACCTGTCTGGCTAATATCCATATCACGTGGAGGTGGATTAAATAACATATCACGTCCATTTTGCGCTGCGAGATAGGAATCTTCTCCAAACATAATATTCAATCGTTCACCTGTTTCAACATTTATGGCGTATCCGGGAAACCAGCTCATTCCATAGCTTCCAATGTAGTTAGGATCATTAGGATTATCACTGGCCTCCATCTCCATCGACGCAGCAGGATTACCCTCCTTATCAACCGAAGGAGCTTTACGCAGGCTAAACCTGGGAGCATTGCCCTCGGCCAACACCTGATCATACGACATTTCGAGCACCGGACTGCGACTCCATTTTGATTTATCCGGAGTTAAAACGATATCAACACTAAACAGATTATTAAGGCTGTTGTTTGTCTTAGAGTCCCTGCTATATGCAGGTCCTATTCTGCTTTGCGATGGTTCAGAGGGTACATAGGTATTACCATAAGTCGTAAGCGCATAAGGTGCCCAGGTTCCAAACAAGATTTGCTCAAAATCTTCATTTGCATCCCAGGGTCTGTCAGGAACAGTTTGCGAATAAGACATCCTCCAGTCCTCAGGCATTGCAGCTGAATTATCCTGATCCTTATAGGTTCCTGAACGTATCCAGTCCAAGGGTGATCCGGGAATATCTTCATCTCTGATGCCATCAAGCCATCTTCTTGAACTATCCTTATAAACTATATTTGCGGTAAGGAATCCATTATTTGGAGCCAAAGAACGCTCATAAAATTGATTGTCAGTATTATTACCAACTTTGTAAACACCAGGCTTATAAGGCTGTTTGATTGTAATGGAAATCCCACGATCCAAAAACAGTTGCTCATAGTCTTCGAGTGTGGTAGTGTCGGATTTAAAGGTTTCGCCGGTATTAACATCTCTCAAAACCCAGTTTGAAATATACTTGCTGGCAGTATCTCCTCTCACAGCCGGATCACCAGTAACATTATAAAGGCGTGTAAAGCGCAAGGTATCAAAAGCAAGTTCATATTCGGCACTCACAACATTGAGCGGATCAATAACTTTTACATTAATCGGGCCATAACCCTCCATGTAAACCGGATTATAGGCGATCGGATAAGTGGGACTTCCAAATATATTATCCTCACTGGCAGGATCCTTGCTCAAAATTTCATCAATAACTTCGGGTTTCAATTCAAGTTCCATACCACCATTACCATGACCGGCCAAACGTGTGATCTCCGGACCATCACCATAGTCGGCTTTGGCTACAATACCATTGACATTCTTATGTGGAATGGCTGTATAAGTTTTAATATTCTTACGACCAGCCAAGTAAGGTGTTTTCTGACCTAACAAACCATGCAAAACACCAGGTTCCTGCGAATAGGGCATAAACTCATTATAGGCATAAGCAATTGCCATATAATAGTACTGCTTGTGATTCACCAAACTCACATCACCCTGGGCAAAGGCATCCTGGGAAAGTTTGAAAGAGTGTTGAATTCCATTGTCACCACCACTAACTTCTATTACAGGAACATTAGCTTCAATCAATTCATCGTAATAAAAATTAACCAACTTACTTACGCCGTTCTTCTTATCAAACTGGGCTACAAGCCTCATTTGACCCGGATCATGAATACTTTCTACCCCAACAGTTGGATCTTTGAGTTGGAATATTTGATAGCCTTCGAAACGATAAAGCGAATCACTTCTTTTCGTTGGATCGTCCGGTCGTGGCTGTATAATATTGGGGTCAAATTCCTGATAGCTCTCACCAAAATTGTTTGAAGAGGGAGAATTCGAAATATAAACAATCAGCTCCTTGTCAAGCTCCTGAAAACTCAGGTCAGGTGCGTTAGGACCATCAATAACCTTGAAACAGTTGTCAAATAGCATCTGTGCTTTATCATCAACACGTCTTAATAATTCAACTGAAGCAAATGGGCCTCCTGATATGGCACGAGCCCATGGAATACCCACAGTAATATAGTTAACAGCTCCGGGTTTTAGGGTAAAGGGACCTGCAGATTGCATGAAACGACGGTCAGCAGGTGGATTGTTTTCGCTTTCCTCACTCCAATATCTACCATCATTATTATAGCCTTCCGGATTTACACCATTTGTTCCCCAATTGCATGGATCGGAATCAAACGGAAACATAAAATCAGCCGTTACATCCTCCAGTACTCCTGTATTAACAGCATCACCACCATATCTCATCTTCTGGCCATTCTTCCAGATACCTCTTAGATAATTATAATAATGACCTGCTTGTCTGGGCTCTCCGTTGATTGGGTCATTATTATTGTTATAATAAACGAAACGACGCATACCATAGCGTTCATCATCCTCAATGCCGTTTCCAAAATTGACACCATTGATACTCACATCGCACAATTGCTCTCTACCAATAGTATCACCAGTAGCCGGATCAGTAATAAATCGGTATTTAGGATTATCATGGCCATCAGGATCGAGGTACGGTCCCTGGAAAAAGTCAACGCCAATTGCG
>Ga0334888_1003871_pt1 | contig 14166 bp, 10 predicted proteins | sample GraSluR1_MG_FD_207227 | JGI IMG/M metagenome (GOLD analysis project Ga0334888, IMG submission 207227) | Sludge microbial communities from methane-producing bioreactor in Wageningen University, Netherlands - Granular Sludge_3_08-R1 | ecosystem: Engineered > Bioreactor > Anaerobic > Unclassified ...
TTTTATCATCGATCAAAGCAATGTGGATGAATTTCTTCAATAAATAGACAACTTTTTAACCGATGTCTGGTTATTTAAAAATCAACCAGACATCGGTTTTTTATTACTTTTTTTAATGTCCCCCTGAAAAACAGCGTTTAGTTATAATTTTACCTTTATTCTGATCTTCTTCCGTCAAGACAAAAAGAAAAAAAGTCGTCCCTCATCCCTCTCCTTTTTACTCCTTCCCCCTCAATTATTTTTATGCCTATTCAAAACTTAAAAATTCCACCAATATCCAATTATTTTCTATGAAATATATTATAATCAACAGCAGGAGGTACCCTCATGAATGATGTTTCTGTTCTCTTGGGAATTGATATGGAAACCGATATCGGCAGTTTCACTCCCTTTTTGCAAGGAGTTGAAAAGGGAACTCCTTTACTTTTAAAACTTTTTAATAAAAAAGGAATTCCGGCAACCTTTTTATGGGTGGCCGATATCATATCGCAGTTTAAACCCTTGACCAAAGAGATTGAAAGATGTGGTCATGAAAATGGCTGTCATACTCTCCAACATGAGACGCTTGGTGAGCCATACTTTGATATTCCCCTCATTAAGCCAGTGCTCTCTGAAGAGGTTGCTTATCGAATTCAAAAAGCAACTGAAATAGTCGGCGACGTCATTGGAACTCAACCCCTTTCTTTCCGTACCACCCGGTTTTGGGGAAATGAAATAACCTTGAATACGTTAAATGATTTGGGTTATTTAGCCGACTCGTCTTACCCAATGTATTACTACCAAAAACAGCTTACCCCTTACCATCCTTCACGGGAGAATTGGACCGAAATTGGTAATTTAAATATTTTAGAAATTCCAACCTTCGCTGATTTAACCATTGAAAGCCACGATGAATATGGACGAGACCGTGATCAGTGGCCAATTTTTCGGACCGAAGGATCCCAGGTATTAATGAATCATATTGAAAACATGATTACTTATTTCTCCAAGCGAAACCTTCCTAAGGTTTTTTGTTTTTATCTCCATCCTTGGGAATTTATTGAGGTACCCAGTCGGCTTACTTATGGAGAAGCTACTATCGAACCATTTCCCTTCATAACTAAAAACTGCGGTCTGAAAGCACTCCAAGAACTTTCCATCCTTATAGATGAATTACTTCAGATCGGAGGACAATTTTATACTTTCCAGGATTTTACTAAAATTTGGAACAATCGACTGAGTAATGAATGATGGGTGAGATACCATCTTATTAGAAACGGAGGTCACCATGAAGGCTCTTTGCATCGTTATTCTAATTCTGGTAATTGTAGTTGCACTATTTTTAGTTGGAATTCACATCAAACCTCGACCTTTTCCCCCCTTCCCACGATCGGCTAAATCAATCCTAAAAACAATTCCCTTGCCAGACGGTTTACCAAAACCGGTGGAACGTTTTTACCAATTAATATATGGAGAAAATATTCCGGTTATAGATTCAGCAATTGTCAGTGGTCGCCTACGCCTTCGTATTATGGGCATAACTTTCCCCGGACGATTCCGCTTCGTCCATGAAACCGGGAAAGGATACCGCCATTATATTGAAACCACTCTCCTTGGTTTTCCAATTATGAAAGTTAACGAGTTCTATTTAAACGGCAAAGGCCGTCTGGAACTCCCCTTCGGAATCAGCGAAAGTCCTGAAATCGATCAAGGAGGCAATCTCGGTATGTGGGCAGAGTCTACATTTTTTCCAGCCATTTGGTTGACCGACCCTAAAGTCCGCTGGGAACCGCTCGATCAGGACTCATCAATTCTGGTTGTTCCCTTCGGAGAGCAGGAAGAGCGCTTTATTGTGAGGTTTGACTCTCAAACTGGTTACTTAAAACTTATGGAAGCCATGCGCTATAAAAGTGCTGGTGATAAGCACAAAGTGCTTTGGCTTGCCGAAACATTAAAATGGGGTTCTATTGATAAACATAATCTCATGATAGAAGGAAGTGCCACTTGGCTTGATGAAGGAAAACCCTGGGCAGTCTTTACCGTTGATGATGTTGTCTATCAAGTAAATGTAAGCGAATATTTACAGGCTCATGGGTTATAATAACTGATGATTTAAAATGTTTCCCCTCCTTCTTTTAAACCTAATTTTTTTCTCTCACCCCTTTGAAAATTAAAGTCAGGGTGAGGAAAAAAAATTTTTCAAAACTTATTTAACGAAGTAGCTGATAGGTACTTTTATTCTGAACATACAGTTGCATGAAAATTCCTTTTTTAATCGACCTCTCCCTTTGGCTAAAGGGAGATGATTCGGGATTCGATTAATTTCCAAAAAACTCAAATCCCCCCAACCCCCTTTTCTAAAGGGGGAGATTCATATCTGAATAAGTAATTTTCATCCCCATCTGTTGCCACGAAAGTGGCATGAGGGTCTATCCTGAAAACAAATAGGGGCTTGATTTATCAAGCCCCTACCAAAAATATTTAGATATTATTGTAAGGGTGCAAATTTATTGCACCCGTTTAATTACCTTTTTATAAGTTGTCGGGCCTTGTGACCAATCAGTAAGATCCAACCATTCCTGAGGATAACCCACTTGTTGGGCCATTTTTTTAGGTTCACTAAACATACCATCGTCATAACGCACAATGAGCTGGTCGGCAAAGTTCCACCATTCTTGTACCAAAAATTCGGCGTTTTGTGTTGAATAATTGGTAAGATATTCCCGAGCTAAATCCGAATCCGACTGATAAATTTCCAGTGCTGTTTTTTGAACTACTGGTATGAGTTCCAGCATCTTTAACTCATATTTATCCTGCATTAGGGCGATATCAGCTCGCATGGCTTTATAATTCAAATTTGCCCAATTGGCAACGAAATTGAAAGCCCACCAGGCACTGTCCCGGCTAAATTGTGCAGTATCGACCTGAGAGAAAGATTGAGGAAGGGATTGAACTCCGGCAAAAAAAGGTATAAATAAGGTTTCGGAAGGCTTATCCAAACCGACCCATAATATTCCTCCGATTGGATCAGGAAAGTCGGCTTTCCCTTGACAAATGGTGGAATAACCGCAATAAAATACCGATATTGGTCTTTCCCAAGCTCCAAGCAACTCCCTATTTGGGTTTCCAACGTCACCCTGTCCGTCATTCGGTCCATAGCAACGGTTGGGATTTCCAAAGGGTCCGGCTGCGATTCCTTTGGTCAGGTCAAACTCGGTTCCTTCATAATGATCCCGCATCAACATCATTACATCTCTTACGCTCAGTTTTTGATCGGGTTGAATAGAAAAAGGATAATCTCGAGTAAAGCCATCCTCAACCCAGGGAGAAAACTCCCGAGATGGTGCAACTATTGAAAAAAGCCGCCATACCCGGCGCAAGGAATAATAGGGATGATTATATTCACCATAGCTCACGGTTCTCAACCAATCAAGGTGGCCATCGGCAGCTTTCCACCAGCCATGTTTTTCAGCTATTTCAAATAAATTGGATGAAAAAAGAATATCAGGATCGTCTGGATCGATCTCTCGAATACGAAACTGGTTCGCAGCAACAAAAATTTCACCGTCGGGTACTTTTTTGGCAACCCATAATCCACCAGTTTCATCCGGTGAAGGAGCCATTTCCATGACCCAAGCTTCTTTGGGATCAGCTACTGGTAAAGTTTCTCCAGTACCATAATACCCGTATTCATCGATCAGTTTTCCCATGAGCTCAACCGCTTCTCGAGCGGTTTTGCAGCGTTCCAGTGCAACTCGTGATAATTCTGAAGAATAGAATATTAATTTTTCCGGTTTTGGATCGAGCTGCACTTTTGCTCCATCGGTACATTCGCCAAACATGAGCTGATGTTCATTCATAATACCGTACGATCCGTCAAAGTAAGCATAGGTGTGAGTGACTTGGGGGATATATCCCAAAGGAATTGACTGAGGAAATCCAGGGGTAATGTATCCTGGACCACGATCGGTCGCATTAATCCGAGGATAAAAAAAACTGGCATATTGTGGATATTCATCGATTGCCGCTGCTGAACAATAAACTGGTCGGAGTTCACCTTCTTGGTGATCCATGGCCGGGACATAAATAATCCTCTGGTCGATCAGGTGGTTATCATCAGAATGAGCAACTAGCATTGAACCATCTATAGTTGCGCCTGGAGTGACAATTAAAGTCGTACAAGTAAAGGCTGGTTGTTGGAATAAAAGTCCTACTATCATTGAGCAAAAAGCTATTAACATAAATTTCTTTCTCGATAAAATCATTCTTTGCTCCTGTTCAAAAATGTTTTTGTAAACAAATCTTCATTTTTCATAATATCTTAAAAATCTTATGTTTTAAAGAAAAAATAAGAATATTATGGATTTATAAATTTTCGAATTTTTTTTCTTGACATCAATCCGATAATAAATTAGAATAAAAATAATCTAAAACGTTTTAGGTGTGTAATGACTGTTACTTTAAAAGATGTCTCTAAATTAGCTGGAGTATCGCCTGCAACGGCGTCTTTAGCGCTCAATAACCAAAAAGGGGTTTCCGAGAAATCAAGGCAAAAGGTTTTAGATGCTGCACAAAAGCTCGGCTATCATCCCAATATCTTAGCTCGAAGTTTGATCAAGGGAAAAACCAATACCGTCCTTCTCTGTGCCTTTATAAAAGAACAAGGTAAGCTTTCTGCCTTTTATGGAGAGTTGATTAACAGTCTCCTCACTGCAGTATCCTCTCATGAATACTATCTCCAGATGCTAGTCAAAGGTGAATTCTACAACGGACATCCTTTGGATAAAAGAACTGCGTTCTTGGATATTGCCCATAACCGCTTATTTGAAGGGCTGATTATTCTTTCTCACTGGCCAATTTCCTATTCTGAAGTGAGTGATCTGGTGAAGGAAAACTTCCCTTTTGTTATCGTGAATCAAAAAGTTGATGGTGAAGGAGTCAGTTACATTGACATTGACCATTATGGGGGTACCAAAGAAGCAATCATTTATTTAATCAAAAAGGGACACCGGCGCATTGCCCATATACGCGGTCCGATGGATCATCTCCATGCTCAAGAACGTTATAGAGCCTATGTCGATACCCTTCTTGAACATGACATTTCCTTAAAAAAAGAGTATATTATTGAAGGCAACTTCCGACGTCTCAGCGGAAGAACAGCCATGGAAAGACTTCTCGAAAAAAAACCTTATCCAACTGCGGTTTATGCTGCTAACGATAAAATGGCTATTGGAGCGCTTCAAGTTGCTAAAGAAAAAGGCCTAATTGTTCCTCAAGATTTAGACATTGTCGGATTTGATGGAATTGAAGCGGTGAAATATACTGATCCACCTCTTCCAACTGTTGAGCAACCACTGGAAGAATTGGGAAAATTAGCAGCAACCATGCTTATAGAAACCATTAAAGGAGGCGATAGAAGAAAGGTCATTTTACCTTGTCGATTGTATACCTGGGATAATCTTACTAAAAAAACTGAATAATAATTGTAGTAAAATTTCTATGATTTTTTAGGATCTAACAGAGGAAATAAATATATTTAAAAAAACTAAAGCAAATTGTGTTTAAAAAACTAATTTTTTAGGAGGTTGTTTTAAATATAAAGGAGGAAAGTTTAATGAAGTATAGGTGGGGAATATGGTTATCATTGGTTTTTGGCATGCTTTTGTTGGTGTCTTTCGTTGCCTCGGCACAACTCCCAGCTGGAATTTCTCGAGAAGAAACCTTAGTTGTTGACCAATTAACCGGCCGGGTTGGAATGCCCAATAACTTCAACCTTTGGGCTGGTTGGAGAAACCAGGATCGTGGAATCCAACAGCTCCTCCTGGAACCACTGTGGACAGTTGATTACGCTACTGGAGAAATCATCTCTGGTATGGCTGCCGGTCTTCCAGTTTATAATGATGATTTCACTCAGATGACCATCAATTTGCGTGAAGGTTGCACCTGGAGCGATGGAGTTCCGGTCACTGCCGATGATGTTATTTTTACCATTGACATCCACATCAACACTCAAGGGCTCCTCTACCATGGACCAATGGTCCAGTATGTTGAAAAGGTTTCTAAAATCGACGACCTCACTGTGGTAGTGGACCTTAAAATTCCAAACTCTCGTTTCCATACCCATTTCTTAGATCGGTGGGGATGCCTCCGGATCATGCCGAAGCATATTTTCGAAAATGTTGAAGACCAGTTGACCTATGAATACAATCCTCCGGTGGGCAATGGTCCCTATGTATTGTTTGATTATGATCCAGCTGGATTCTGGACCCTTTGGGAAAGAAGAGAAGATTGGGATAAAACACCAACTGGAAAACTTTTTGGAGAGCCTCAACCGAAATACGTTCTCTTCCAATGGTTTGAAAGCGAAGAAGGAAAGATTCTCTCCCAGCTCCGTCATGAAATAGACATGGCTCAACATACCCCAGAAGGGCTGCGAGCTGTTTTAGACAAAAGCGACGCTGCCCGTGGTTGGCGGAGAGATTGGCCTTGGGTAGTCAACATTGATCCGTGCATTACCGGGATTATGTTCAACAACCTGGTACCACCCTACGACAATAAAGAGGTGCGTTGGGCTTTAACCTTGGCAATTGACATTGTCGACTATATGGCGATTGCATTCGACTTGATGGCACCGGTTAGCAATCTCCATCTCCCTCCAGTTCCTGCTTATTTAGAAGCTTTCTTTATTCCAATGCAGGATTGGTTGAAAGATTTCGAACTTAATTTGGGTAATGGAGAAACCTTCAAACCCTATGATCCTGATGTTCCTAATCGAATTGTAGAAGCCGCTAAAGAAAGAGGCTATCCAATACCGGATGATCCAGCCAAAATACAAGAATTATTCGGCATAGGATGGTGGAAGTACGCTCCGGATGTTGCTGAAAAATTACTCAAGAAAAACGGTTTTACTAAAGGTGAAGACGGAAAATGGCTTTTGCCCGATGGATCTCCATGGAAAATTAACCTTCTCTCTGACCCCAGTCCTACTCATCATCAGTTGAAAAATGCCAATGCTGCTGCTGAACAATGGAGGAAGTTCGGAATTGATGCTTCAGCAGGACCAACTGAAGCTTTCAATACTTTGGTCCTTAATGGTGAGTTTGATGTTTCCACACAATGGCCAGCTGCTGAACCTTGGGGTGCTGGTGTTGACCTTTCTCGAACCTTCGATCCCTGGCATTCACGTCTTCTCACTCCAATTGGAGAACCAGTAGCACTTGGACCCGGTGGCGCAGCCCGATGGTGCAATCCGGTTTTAGACGAAATCATTGAAAAGCTAGAAAAAACCGATCCATTTGCTGCCGTTGAGGAAACTGTTGAATTAGGAATTGAAGCTTTAAAGGTCTTAGTCGAAGAAATGCCAACTATACCAACTTATGGTTATTGTGGTGCTGTTGCCTGGGATGAAACCTATTGGGTAAACTGGCCAGGAGCAGAAAATCCTTACAGTCAACCCTATCACCACTGGCCAAATCTTAAATACATGCTTCCCTTGTTGAAGAAAAAATAATATCAATCGCTTTGAGATACCCTGGTAATCCATCACCAGGGTATCTCATCAGGGGGTAAATCATGAGATTTTTCAGAGATTATTTGGTCCCAAGGATAATCCAATATATCGTAGTCATTTTTTGTGGAATCACTGCAGTGTTTTTTATACCCCGCTTGACTGGTCAAAATCCAGTTTTAGAAATGATCGCTCAAATACAGTCTCAAGGATCCACCTTGGATCCCACAGCGGTAGAAAGCCTTATGGAAACACTTAAGGAACTTTATGGTTTAAAAGGGACTCTCTTTCAACAATATATAACTACCTGGAAAAGAGTTTTTGCCTTAGATTTCGGTCCATCTTTTTTCCAGTTCCCCACTCCAGTTTCTGAACTCCTTAAAACCTATCTTCCTTGGACCATTGGACTTTTCGCTACTTCCACTCTCATATCTTGGATATTGGGAAACATATTAGGAGGTATTGCCGGATATTTTTCTCGTAAAAACTGGTCTAAAATTATAGATGCTCTCATCATGATTATCAGACCAATTCCTCATTATATATTCGGTATTATTGTCCTCATCCTTTTTGCCTATGTTTGGCAGCTTTTTCCGGTTGGTGGGATGATGTTAGGAAGGAGAACTGTTCTGAACTGGAGATTCATCATGACCATACTGCGCTATTCTTTTCTTCCTGCAATGACTCTGGTCATTCTTGGCGGTGCTGTCTGGTTTCAACAAATGAAACTCCTGGTTCAAAATGTAAAAAGAGAAGATTATGTTCAATATGCTCAAACCGGAGGGGTAAAAGAAAGATTTATTATTTATCGTTATGTATTACGAAACGCCATGCTACCGCAAATTACCCAGTTGGCCTTAGCTTTGGGACAGGTATTCAGCGGTGTTTTGATTGTTGAAATGGTATTTTCCTATCCAGGAATCGGTTTGCTCCTTTACCGGGGAGTAACCCGAGGTGATTATAACCTGGTTATGGGGATTACCGTTCTTTCTATACTCACTATCACTACAGCGGTTCTAATTTTAGATCTCTTCTATCCATTGTTCGATCCAAGAATCCGACACAAATAGGTGGTAAAATATGGGAGTTTTAAAAGACCTTTTTAAAGATTATCGATTTGCTGTAGGTTTTATCCTTATTTGTTTTTTATCTTTTTTAGCCGTAGCCTCATTTTTTTCTCCTTATGACCCCATTGAGTGGCTACAGGTTCCACGCGATAAAGCTCCGTCTTGGTCCATTATACTGGGAACCAATTCTAAGGGCCAGGATGTTTTTTGGGAGGCAACTTTTGCCATACGCAATTCGCTTATAATTGCCCTTATTGCTGGACTCATTTCAAGAGTCATTGCAGTCCTGGTCGGATTCATAGCTGGATACAAAGGGAGCATTTACGACCGAGTGCTGATGGGAATAACTGATGGACTGTTAGTTATCCCTTTATTTCTGATTTTAGTCCTGGTTGCTATGTTATTGCGCGAAGCTTTAACTTTAGTGAGTACCGGTCTCCTATTAGCTTTTTTTGGATGGGCATGGGACGCGAGAACCATCCGGTCTCAAGTTTTAAGCCTTCGTGAACGAGAATTTACCCTAACCTCAGTTCTTTCTGGAAATGGCACTCTCTCATTGGTAAGTAAAGAATATCTCCCTTTAACCATTCCTCTAATTTTCTCAACCCTTATCAATAATATAGCCTGGGCTATTGGGATGGAAATTGTTTTAGCAATCCTCGGTTTGGTCAGCTTGGATATTCCTACCTTGGGTACGACGTTACAGTGGGCAATTAACTATCAAGCCATGCTTCTTGGACACTGGTGGTGGATTTTAACCCCAGTAATTTTAACCATCCTCCTTTTAGTCGCTCTCTACTGGTTTTCAATCAGCGTGAGTGAATATTTAGATCCCAGGATGAGGATTCAGAGAATAGGAGCAAAATAATGAATGGACTCATCGAAGTTGAACAACTCCAGACTTTTTATGTTTTGGAATACCTGGGAAAAAAGAAAACAATAAAAGCGGTTAATGACGTGACCCTAAGTATCCCCGAAAACGTAATCTATGGTATTGCCGGAGAAAGCGGTTGCGGGAAAACTACACTTCTCAAAGCTTTATTTGCTTCTATTGAGCCTCCTCTTCAGTTATTTGGAGGAAAGGTAAGTTACTTGATTAAAAACAATTTTATCGATGCACTCAGCCTTAACGGGAAGGAGAAACGAGAGTTACGCTGGTCTTATATCTCTTATATCCCCCAAGGATCGATGAGTGTTTTTAATCCGGTTAAAAAGCTGAAGGTAACCTATTTGGATTTTCTGGAAAGTCACGTTCGAGGAAAAGCCGGTCGCGAACTTCTTTCTTTAGCTCGCCAACATCTTGAACAATTAGGGCTTTCACCTCAGGTTTTAGATGCTTTTCCCCATCAATTATCAGGAGGAATGCGACAAAGAATCGCTATTGCTCTCTCCGCCTTGCTGAAGCCCCAGGTAATACTTGCCGATGAACCAACCACGGCTCTTGATGTCGTAGCTCAAAGAGCAGTTCTCCAACTTATGCGGGATATCCAGCAAGAAATCAAAAATACCATTGTTTTAGTGACTCACGATATGGGTATTCACGCTAATATCACTACCTGTATGGCTATTATGTATGCCGGTAAAATTGTTGAGGTAGGACCGACTCAAGAAATCTTTTCCAATCCTCTTCATCCCTATACTAAATTTCTTATACATTCTCTTCCTCGGATTGGAGATAAAATGCCCAAAAAAAGTGTGCCTGGCGCCCCTCCTTCTCTCCTCAATCCCCCATCGGGATGTCCTTTTCATCCGAGATGTCCTGAAATTTCTGACTTTTGTCAAGATAAAGTACCCGACCTTAATAACAGCACCCAAAACCATAAAGTTGCTTGCTGGCTAAGGAGGGAATCATGTGACTGCAATTCTTAAAGCACGAAATCTAACCAAAATATATTCCTTAGGAGGATTGTTCTCTCGAACGAAAATTACCGCGGTGGATCGAGTTTCATTTTCCGTTCAACCAGCTGAAATCTTCACTCTGGCTGGAGAAAGTGGCTGCGGGAAAACGACGACTGCCCGAATGATTCTTGGATTTGAATATCCAACCGCTGGCGAGCTACTTTATGAAAATCAAAATCTGGTTGAGCTGAGAGATAAAAAAGCCTGGTTTAAAAAGGTTCAAGCTGTTTTCCAAAATCCCTTTGAAACTTTTAATCCACTACGCAAAGTTGAAGATTATTTTTTTGAAACCATCCAAAACTTCCGTTTAGACAAGAGCATGAAAAAGGCTGAGGAGCTAATTGAGGAAAAACTTCAAGCTGTTGGTTTATCTCTTTGCGATATCGCCGGAAAATATCCCGGTGAACTTTCTGGGGGACAACTGCAACGAGCATCTATCGCCCGATCTCTTTTAACCAATCCCTCACTTCTTATCGCTGATGAGCCAGTATCGATGGTTGATGCCTCTCTGCGAATGTCGGTAGTAAATCTTTTTCGAAAAATGAGCGATTCTTTTCGGGTGAGTGTAATCTATATTACTCATGACTTGGCTACTGCTTACTATATCAGTGATCGGATAGCCATCATGTTTAGAGGAAATATTGTTGAAATCGGTCCGGTTGACCAAGTGTTGGAGAATCCGAAACATCCTTACACCAAACTCCTTATCGAATCTATCCCTCAACCGGATCCTCAAATACCAGAAAAAGTTCCCATTAAAATTTTGGAAGAAAAAGAAGAATACCTTCGCAAGGGGTGTAAATTTTCCGGCCGTTGTCCGGAAGTTCAAAATATTTGCAAACAACAAATTCCCGAAGATATCTCTTTAAATGGTACTGTAGTGAAATGTCATCTCTACCAAAAATAGTTTTTCTTGGAATTAATCTTAAAAATATCAATTTGGAGTGATTATCCTATGAAAAAAGAAATTCATATGATTGAAAATCTTCTATCACAAATGACTTTGGAAGAAAAGATTGCCCAGTTAGGTTCGGTTCATGCTTATCAATTGGTGGAAAACGGCTCATTTTCTTCTAAGAAAGCCAATGATCTCCTGCGTCATGGAATTGGCCAAATTACCCGCCTGATAGGCGATCCAGATGCCGAACCCCAAACTGCTGCAGAAATAGGAAACGCAATCCAACGTTTTCTTAAAAAAGAAACTCGTTTACAGATTCCAGCCATTATCCATGAGGAGTGCTTGAGCGGACTTACCGGAAGAGGGGCTACAGTATTCCCCCAGGCAATTGGTTTAGCCAGTACTTTTTGTCCTGAGTTGGTTGAAAAAATGACCGCCGTTATCCGAAAACAAATCCGTAGTATGGGAGGCCATCAGGGTTTAGCACCAGTCCTGGATATTCCTCGAGATCCTCGCTGGGGTAGAACCGAGGAAACTTTTGGTGAAGACCCTTATTTAGTTTCGCGATTAGGTGTTGCCTATATTCAAGGGCTTCAAGGAGAGGACCTTCAAACCGGAGTTATGGCCACCGCCAAACATTTCACTGCTTACGGCATTTCTGAGGGAGGAAGAAATATGGGACCTGCCCGGGCAGGAGAAAGAGAATTAAGAGAAGTCTTTCTCTTCCCCTTTGAGGTTGCAGTAAAAGAAGCTCAGGTTGGTTCGGTTATGAATGCTTATCATCATATCGATGGAATTCCCTGCACTGCTTCCCAATTCCTTCTTACCAAGGTCCTCCGTGAAGAATGGGGATTCTCTGGAATAGTTGTATCCGATTACGAAGCAATTAAAATGCTTGAAACTCTCCATCATGTCGTTCAAAACTCCAAAGAAGCTGCCCAGAAAGCTCTGCAAGCTGGTATTGATATTGAGCTTCCTGATACGATTTGTTATGGTGAGCCTCTTCTTGAAACAGTTTGGGAAGGATTAATTAGCGAAGAGCTGATTAACGAGGTGGTCCGAAGAGTATTGACCGCCAAACTGCATTTAGGTCTTTTTGAGGATGAGATATATATTAACCCTGTTCTGGTGCCATCTCTTTTGGATCCTGAAGAAAATCGTCAATTAGCTCTGGAAATAGCTCAAGCTTCTATAATCCTTCTGAAAAACGATGGTTTACTCCCTCTTAAAAAAGATCTTAAGACTTTAGTTATCATTGGTCCAAATGCCCGGGAAGGTCTTCACCTCCATGGAGATTACAGCTATTCAGTCCACATTCCCAGCGTGCAAGCCTGGAAAGGTAAAAAGGCAGTTTGGCAGGATTCGGTCAATACTGTAAATATCTTCGAAGGTATTAAAAATAAACTCCCCCAAGGAGAAGTACTTTACGCTAAAGGATGTGATCTCAGCGGAAATTCTCAAGAGGGCTTCGAAGAAGCTCTTGAAATTGCCAAAAAAGCTCAAGTGATTGTTGCAGTTATGGGTGAGAATAGCGGTCTCTTTCAACAATCCATATCCGGTGAAGGCAGCGATCGTTCAGACTTAGAACTTCCGGGTATGCAGGGAAAGCTTTTAAGGGAATTAAGTCGTTTGAATAAGCCTATTATTTTGGTACTTGTTAATGGCCGACCTCTTGCGCTTCAATGGGAAAAAGAAAATATTCCTGCCATTATTGAAACTTGGTATCCAGGTGAAGAAGGAGGCAACGCAATAGCTGACGTTTTGTTTGGCGACTATAATCCCGGAGGAAAGCTTCCTTTTTCCTTCCCTAAAGAATTGGGACAACTCCCTGTGTATTACAATCGAGTTTCCTTAGCTTTTAACCAGTACATTTCTACCGATGCTCAAGCCCTCTTCCCCTTTGGACATGGTTTAAGTTATACCCGTTTTGAATATTCCGACCTGAATATTTCTCCAAAAGAAATTAAATCGCTGGAAAAAATTGCAATTCAATGTAAAGTGAAAAATATCGGCCATCAAGCTGGTGATGAAGTCATACAGCTCTATATCCAAGACCCGATCGCTTCCCTGGTTCGTCCGGTTAAAGAGTTGAAAGGATTCAAGAGAATTCATCTCGAACCTGACGAAGAACGAACCATTGTATTTACTCTTTTTCCTGATCAATTGGCCTTTTATGATGAGTATATGCGGTTAATTATTGAACCAGGTCTTTTCAATGTAATGGTTGGTTCATCATCAGAGGATATTAGGCTTTCAGGTCAATTTGAAGCCATCAAAGAATTTCAATTAACGAAATACCGACATTTCAAAAGTGAAGTTAGTGTTCAATAAAGAAAATTGTATAATAATGTAATTCATTAAATCGTCATTCTTTTCTTATGAATTGAATAATGATTGAATAGTGATCATAAAATATGCCACTACATACAAACAAGTTTAATAAAATACGCCACTACAAAAGATTTAAAAAATGTAGTGGCGTATTTTATTGCGCCCGATCTTTATATAATGTAGTGACATGCCATGGCATGTCGAATCTTGGTTTTCATCCTCATCCTCACCTTCTCCCATCTTTCTTCTTTTGATCTTCCCCTGGTGGGAGAGGAGGATTAAGGTGAGGGGGAAACATGAATAGCTTATCAAGCTTTCATTTCAAAAATCCAAATCTGATTTTCATTCTGGGTTCTCACCCTCATCCCAACCTTCTCCGGTATGATCCGGACACATAGGTAACAGAAAGTTCCAGACACATAGGTAACACTTTGTATACTACTGGCATAAGGAGGAATGCCTTATGCCATGGATGGAGGTACACA
>Ga0334888_1003880_pt1 | contig 14150 bp, 13 predicted proteins | sample GraSluR1_MG_FD_207227 | JGI IMG/M metagenome (GOLD analysis project Ga0334888, IMG submission 207227) | Sludge microbial communities from methane-producing bioreactor in Wageningen University, Netherlands - Granular Sludge_3_08-R1 | ecosystem: Engineered > Bioreactor > Anaerobic > Unclassified ...
ACGCCCTGGTCCGTGAAGATCCGGACGCCTTCCGCGCGTTCCACGGTGAAACCGTAGGGGGAATAGACCGGAGACAGCATCGATCTACACCCCCAGGCCGAACTCGTCCACCAGGGAGTGGAGGGCTTCGTCGGCGTCTTCCTTGGAGACCAGTGCGGATATCTTTATCTCGGATGTCGTGGTTCCGAGCATGTTGATCCTCTTCCGGCAGAGCGCGCCGAAAAATCGGGCCGCGACTCCGGGAGCCGATTTCATTCCGACTCCGACGGCGGAGATCTTCATCACGTTTCTATCCTCGGAGACACTCCAACCTTCCCACGGAGCGAGCGTCCGGCGAACCGTTTCCAGCACGGCTTTCTCCTTGGCGTCCACTACCGTGAATGTAAGATGGGAATGTCCGTTCTCGTTCACCGTGGAAATCATGTCCACGTTCACTCCCTGTTCCGCGAGAGCGCCGAACAGTGCGCTCACGGCCTCCATTGAGCCCGGCATCCGAACAATGTTCACCCGCATCTGGTTGCTGTCCGAGGTCACTCCCGTGACGACCGGCTGTTCGAGCCACTCGGGAAGGCTGTTCACCACATATGTCCCCCTTTCATCTGAGAAGGTCGATGCGCAGTAAAGATCGACCGAGTATTTCTTCGCTATTTCAACAGCTCTCGAATGCAGTACCTTCGCTCCTAGAGAAGAGAGCTCGAGCATCTCGTCGAACGTGATGAACTCAAGTTTTCGCGCCCCCCGATGCTTGTTCGGATCGCAGGTGTACACACCCGCAACGTCGCTGTAGATTTCGCAAGGGCATCCGCACTTGGCCGCAATCGCAACCGCCGAAGTGTCGGAACCGCCGCGCCCGAGAGTCGTGATATCGCCTTCCGGCGTAATTCCCTGAAAACCGGTCACCACGAGGACAGTCCGCCGGTCGAGCTGCCGTTTCAGTTTGTCCAGGTTGAGATCCATGATCCGGGCGTTGCTGAAATCCCCCGTCGTGGTCATCTCGAGCTGGAAGGCATTGTAGGAGAGAGCAGGAATGCCCCAGTCGCTCAGGGCCATCGCCAGAAGAGCGGACGTCATCTGCTCTCCTGTTGCGAGGAGCATGTCCATCTCCCGGGGCTCCGGCTCCGCCGACACTTCCTGGGCGAGCGAGATCAGTGAGTTCGTCGTCTTTCCCATCGCAGAGACGACAACGACCAGCTTCTCGCCGGTATCCACTCTTTTCTTAATCCTGGCGGCCACCGCCTTGATCTTCTCCGGCGTGGCCACCGACGATCCTCCGTACTTCTGAACGATCACTTCCGGTTCTCTCCTCTTTCTTCCGACTTCAGTCGCTTCAGCGCCGGCGCGAAGCGCAGCATACCGCTCCGCTTCGCGCCGGATACGCCGTTCGCCTACTTAAGATTGCGCAGATCCTGTACTATCACGGTCTTAGACTCGGTCTTCTCGTCGACCTCCTTGACGAATTTCGCGGGCGATCCCGCCACCACGGTACGGGGCGGAACATCCTTCGTCACGACCGCTCCGGCGGCCACAACGGCTCCCTTTCCGACCCGGACCCCTTCGAGAATGACCGCGTTGGCGCCGACAAGCACGTTGTCCTCGATAATGACCGGGGTCGCGCTCGGCGGCTCGATCACGCCCGCGACCACCGCGCCGGCGCCGATGTGACAGTCGGCCCCGATCTCGGCGCGCCCTCCGATCACGACGTTCATGTCGATCATGGTCCTCTCGCCGACGACCGCGCCGATATTGATCACGGCGCCCATCATAATCACGGCTCCCTTGCGCACGTCCACCATGTCCCGGATGACCGCGCCGGGCTCGATGCGGGCTTCGTACTTCGTCAGGTCGGCGAGCGGAACTGCGGAATTCCTTGCTGCGATCTCGACGTGCGCCGAACGGATCCTCCCCGCATTGTCCACGAGCACCCGCTCCACGTCATCGCGGTCTCCGAGCAGAATGCCGAAGTCTTTTCCGCCGATGAAGGTCACGCTCTCGCCGCCCAGTCCCTCCAGGTCTCCCGCGATATAGGCCTTCGCCGGTGTCTTTTTCTTCGATTCCTTGATGAGACGAATTATCTCTTCCGTCCGCATGAGAGGACCTCCTCGAGAGTGTAGAATCCGGGCGCGGCGTCCACGGCGAACTCTGCGGCCTTCAGGGCGCCCAGGGCAAAGACGCTCCTTGAAAGAGCGCGGTGCGTCAGTGAAAGCACCTCTCCCTCGTTCGAGAACCAGACCGTATGGTCGCCGGGAACGCCGCCCATCCGCAGCGAGTGCATCGGGCAATCACGCCCCGTCGCGTCCCGGAGAAGAATGGCCGTCCCGGACGGCGCGTCCTTCTTCTTGTTGTGATGTGTTTCGCTGATCTCCAGGTCCCAGTCAGCAAAGAGCGGGGTAAACTCGCGAAGCATCATCTTCATCAGGGTGACGCCGGTGGCGAAGTTGAAGCTCTGCACCACGGCCACACTCGTTCCCAGAGTCTTCAGTTCACCCAGCTGCTCCGCGGAGAGCCCGGTCGTTCCTATAACCAGCGGGCAGGAGAAGCGCCCCACCACCTCCAGCGTCTTGGCGAAAGCCCCGGGAAGCGAGAAGTCGAGCAGCACTTCCGGTGTTCCCGAGGATGTCTCGCCGTCCACATCCAGGGCAAAGCAGAGCTCGTGCGCGGCAAAAACCTTGCGGATCTCGCCCCCCATCCTCCCCGACGCCCCTACAAGGCCGTATCTCATAGCGCCGTTCCGCACTCCTTCATGGACGCGTCGATAACGCCGACGCACTTCTCGGAAGCGGGAACGAGCGGCAGACGAAGTTCGTTGCAGCAGAAACCGAGCCTGCTCACCGCGTACTTGACGGGAATGGGGTTCGCCTCGATAAAGAGATTTTTCATCAGGGGGAACAACCTGTGGTGCAGCTCCCGGGCCTTCTCCACGTCTCCCGCGAGGGCCAGCCGGATCATGTCGGACGTCTCGCGCGGCATCATGTTGGAGAGCACCGAGATGACACCGTCTCCGCCGCTGTTCACAAGATGAAACGCCTGGTCGTCGTTCCCCGACAGGATCGCGAAATCCGGACGTTCCTTCTTGATGAGCCGCACGAGCATGTCTATCTGCGCCATGTCGCCCGCCGCCTCCTTGATTCCGGCTATGCCGCGGAGCTTGCTCAGCCGATGGACTGTTTCGGGCGAGATGTTGGATCCTGTCCGGCCCGGGACGTTATAGACGATGATCGGCTTCTTGACGCTGTCCGCTACGGCCTTGAAGTGCTGGTAGAAGCCCTCCTGCGTCGGCTTGTTGTAGTACGGCCCCACCACCAGCAGCCCGTCTGCTCCCAATGCTTCCGCCTGCTGCGACAAAAGGACGGTGTTCGCCGTCGAATTCGTTCCCGTTCCGATGACCACGGGAACCCTCCCCGCGGCTGTCTTCACCGCGAACTTGATGATCTCCGAGCGCTCATCGGCGGTTATGGTCGGGCTCTCGCCCGTAGTCCCGAGAACGACGAGGAATTCAACGCCCTCTTCGATCTGCCAGTTCAGAAAACGCCCGAAACTCTCGTAATCGACGCTCCCCTCTTTGAACGGGGTTATCACTGCGGTACCTGTTCCTCCGAACATATTCTCGCACCTCCTGATTGTAGTGTCGTCTCTTCCTGTACCTCTCACTATGCAAAAAGGCCCGTCCCTGAAAGGGACGAGCCTGAACTCGCGGTACCACCCTGATTGGACACGTAAACATATGTCCCGCTCGGAACCTGTGACGGAGCTCCATACCGGGAATGTACTCCAAAATGACGCCGCCTCTCCGGCGTCTCTTCTTTCCATTCCAGCTCACCGGGCTTTGGGCTTTTTTCCTCCTACGGAAGCGCCTCTCAGCCGAAGAGCGCTCTCTCTGTCGCGGGGGCACGGAAAAAAACAATCCGGTTCATCGCTTTTTCTTCTTACCCTTTAAATATATGGCACTGCATTTTACGGAACGAAAAGCGATTTGTCAATAGCTAATTTAAATCCATTATTTTTTTACTTTTCGGGCTATAATAATTCTCCAACTCATGCATTCCATTTCTTTGATCTGCTTCCGGGTGAGATCGTTTCAAATTCTTAATGCTCCGCTTTGGGCGTAAACTGGATGCGATTCAGAAGAGATGAAGACTTCACCCCGGATAAGATAACGGTACTCTTATTATGCACCGGATGAAATCATCGTGGGCGCACCTCACCCCTGAAACGTTGGAGATAGTGTAGAATGAAAATCTGATTCCAATTAGATGGACGGAGGGGAAATATGCGACACATTCTTGAAGAGGCAAAGGGCATATCTTCGGAAATCACTGCTTGGCGGCGGCGCCTGCACGAAATTCCGGAACTCGGCTTTGAAACGCCAAAGACAGCGGCTTATATCGTCCAGGAACTCGAACAGATGGGTGTGGAGGATATCCGGGAGAATATCGCCGGATGGGGAGTAACCGCTCTTGTCAAGGGGGAGTTGCCGGGCAAGGTGCTCGCAATCCGCGCGGATTGCGACGCTCTCCCTATCGAGGAAGAAACGGGACTCCCGTTTGCCTCGAAAAATGGCCTGATGCATGCATGCGGACACGATGCTCACGTCGCGATGGCTCTCGGAGCAGCAAAACTCCTTATGGCGCACAGAAAGGAACTGGCAGGTACAGTAAAGTTCATTTTCCAGCCGGCAGAGGAAAACTCCAGGGGAGCCAAAGCCATGATTGAGGACGGCGCAATGGAAGAGCCGCATGTGGATGCCGTCATAGGTTTGCACACAGGTTGTCTCTGGAAGGAGATCGGCCCCGGCGAGATCGGCATCCGATTCGGCTCTCTCATGGCAGCGGTAGACCGCTTCATCATTACCTTCAAGGGGAAAGGAGGACACGGCGCGACACCTCATCTTACCGTGGATCCAGTCACCATGACATCCACCGCAGTCCTCGAACTCCAGACAATTCTCAGCAGGGAGCTCTCGCCTCTGGATCCGGCGGTATTGAGCATCGGACGCATCGAAGGCGGCAGAGCCTTCAATATCATCGCTGAGAGCTGCACGATCGAGGGAACCGTCCGGACTCTCAATCCCGCGACCCGGGCTTTTGTTGAAGAGCGTATCCGGGGTATCGTCTCCCGCGTCGCAGAGGGAATGCGAGGGGAAGTCGTCGTGGAGTACATGCAGGGACCTCCCGCCCTTATCAACGACGTCGACTTTACCAGAAAATTCCAGGCCGTTGCCGTAAAGATAGCGGGCGAGGAAAAAGTGAAGGAGATCAGCGAACCTACAATGGGCGGCGAGGACATGCCGTACTTCTTCGAAAAAGCGCCGGGAACCTTTTTCGTTCACGGCGGATGCACGCCGAAGAAGGGGCAGGTATATCCGCACCATAACCCGAAATTCGACGTCGACGAGGAGACGTTTCCTCTTGGGAGCGCCCTCTTCGCCGGTTTCGCCCTCGAATGGCAAAAATAGCTGCGAAGAGATGGCTGGAAAGGGGAAATGAGGCACATGTTTTCCCCTTTCCAGCCGTCTCATAGAACAAAAACAAGCACAATGAACAGCATTTAATAAATAAGACTACAAATTTTTGACAAATAAGATCCATTGACAAAGCTACTCCTCTGTGATATGGTCCGTCCATGAAAAAATCAGACAGAACCTTCGACAGAAACTTCAACAAAATGAACATGTGGTGGTGGTGGCCCTAGGGTCCCGCCGCCTTTGACACGTATTCAAAGGGCCGCGGGAAAAATTCTTCCTGCGGCCCTTTTTGTATCGGAAGCTTCGAGGGGCCGTCATACAAGACGGCCCCTTTTGTATATTCATACATCATATTACCTGACGGGGAGGAGATCGTAATGACGCATCTGAACAACGGACAGACAGAGAGAGGATACTACGGAGCATACGGCGGGCGGTTCGTGCCGGACGGCATAGCGTCGCTGCTGGCGGCGCTGGAGAGAGCTTTCGACGAGGCGATCGGGGACGGCGGGTTTCACAAAGACCTGGACAAGCTGCTCGCCGAGTATGTGGGCAGACCCTCCGCCATCACGGAATGCGGGAATATCTCGCAGGAGTGCGGAGGCGGCAGGCTCTTTCTGAAGCGCGAGGATCTGAATCACACGGGAGCGCACAAGATCAACAACGCTCTCGGCCAGGGACTTCTGGCGAAACGGATGGGAAAAAAACGGATCATCGCGGAAACGGGTGCGGGGATGCACGGCACGGCCAGTGCGACTGCCGCCGCTCTCCTGGGAATGGAGTGCTCCGTATATATGGGGGCGGTGGATGTTGAGCGCCAGGCTCCCAATGTCTCAAGGATGAAAGCTTTAGGGGCAAAAGTCATCGCCGTCCACGAAGGACAGGCAACCCTGAAAGAGGCGGTGGACGGAGCCCTCATGGCGTGGATGAACGATCCGGAGGCTTTCTATCTTCTCGGCTCCGTCGTTGGACCGTCACCGTATCCCGAGATCGTGCGCTGCTTCCAGAGCGTTATCGGCCGCGAAGCGAGAGCGCAGATGCTCGAACGGGAAGGGCGTCTTCCCGATGAAGTGGCGGCCTGCGTGGGAGGCGGCAGCAACGCCATCGGCCTCTTCTCCGGCTTTCTGAACGATTCGGAAGTCGCCATAACCGGCGTGGAACCTGCCGGAAAAGGTCTCCAGTTCGGACTCGGCGCTCATGCGGCGACACTCTCGGCAGGAACTCCCGGAGTGGTCCACGGTTTCAACACATACGTTCTTTTCGACGAGAATGGTGAGCCCGCTCCCGTCCATTCCGTGGCCGCAGGCCTCGATTACCCCGGTGTCGGTCCGGAGCACGCCTATCTGAAAGAGACCGGCAGGGCACAGTACGTCTCCGTTACCGACGCGGAAGCCCTTGAAGCCTTCGGCCGACTCTCCGGAAAAGAGGGAATCATCCCCGCGCTGGAGAGTTCGCACGCGCTTGCCTACGCCTTCAAACGCCTTCCTGCAATGCGGAAGGACCAGATCCTTCTCGTCAATCTGTCAGGACGCGGAGACAAGGACCTGGAAACAGTTCTGCCGCTGCTCGGCCTATAATGACCGTGGAGGCTGCGCGAAATGCCCGTCGCGCAGCCTCCACGTCCGCATAATCCCCCCCCGAGTCCTCTCCGAAGCTTCTCACCACTCTCCCCCGCACATCAGAACGACGCTGAAAAAACACAACCCGCTGAAAACTACATAACGTGGTACAATAAGCAATACGGTATCGAAAGATGAAAATTCGTTCCCGATTTTCAACGGCACGAGGATATCACGATGGATTTCACGCTCTCCGGGAGAGCCTTGTATTGATTGACCGTACCGGAATATCGTTGCGGCTCCAAGAAGACCGTTCAGCGGGAACAGGTTTCTTTCCGACATGAATGCAGAAGAAAGAAGGGACGGAATGATACCCAAGAGAGCGTTTTTGCTCCTGTTTTCCGTGTGCTTTCTGTTCTCCGGAAACCTTGAGGCCGGGCAGGAGAATATCTTCCGCGACATTACCGACAGCCTTACCGTGACGCTTCCCCCGGGAGCGAAGCAGGATTATCCGGAACGCCTCGACCCGGTCGGAAAACACGGAGATTCCTACACGTACACGCTTCCCGGCGTGAAGGACGCTCTTATCCTTCTGTCGACATTCTACGCCTCTCTGGACGGGGAGGGCGCTTTCTGGGTACTGCTCGACGAACTCGAAGCCGAAGAGAACGGCCTGACGACTGCGGCCATACAGGGAAGGAGCATCCCCGTCGGGTTCTATACCACTCCCGGCGGAAAGATTCTTGTGACGGCGCTCTTTGCCGAGGACGGGCTTCTGATGGCCGTCCTGATTCCGGAGCAAGAGTTCGCCGGCGCGCGGAGGTGGATCAGGGATCTTATCTACAGTGTGCGGTTCATACAGAAAGAATGACACGGGAACTCCGGTCCGGCGAAGCCGGATCAATGACGCGTAAAGGTGGATTATGCACCGGGCATCTTGGTACGGTGCGTTTCCATATTGAGAGGAACTTTCGAAAAAGATTCCTCCGAATCCCGACAGAAAGAGGGAATGACACATGACTGACATCAGGCGGTACCGGGGCGATTCTTCGCGCTTTCCAACGATTTCATGGCTTCTCTTCTTCCTGCTTCTCGCGGGAATCCTGTTTTCCCCGTCGCCCGCCGACGCAGCGGATCCCAAAGGAGAAGACCTTGAATCATGGCTTGATCGGGCTGTGGAAGAATACTTCAGGACACGCCCGACAATAAATACAGAAGGTCCGCGGATTATCGTCGAGAGACCGGGCAAATCCGGAAGACCTGCCTTCGGCAACATCCTCCACGGCATGGTGGCGGGCTGGTTCGATATCATCGAGCTGAGCATCGAGGAGAAAGCGCACATGGGAGACCCGGGTGCGCAGAATGATCTCGGATGGAAGTACGAACACGGCGACGGGATACCCGAGGATCTCGTTTTGGCGGCGGATTGGTACCGAAAGGCTGCGGAACAGGGGTACGACATTGCCCAGGCAAATCTTGCCTGGATGTACGAACACGGAAGAGGTGTCCCTCTTGACTATGCGGAGGCTGCGGAGTGGTACCGGAAGGCGGCGGAGCAGGGAAACGCCCGTGCCCAGACGAATCTCGGCGTCCTGTACGATAACGGCAGAGGCGTCCCTCTGGATGTAACGTCCGCCGTGGAGTGGTATCGGAAGGCGGCGGAGCAGGGGCACGCGATCGCACAGTCCAATCTCGGGTGGATGTACGAAAACGGCAGGGGGGTTCCCGCTGACTACGCCGAGGCGGCCGAGTGGTACCGGAAATCCGCGGAGCAGGGAAACCCGAGGGGGCAGACCAACCTCGGCGTGCTGTACGAAAACGGCAGAGGCGTTCCTCTGGATTTAACGGCCGCCGCGGAGTGGTACCGCAGGGCCGCTGAACAGGGGTACGCGATCGCACAGTCCAATCTCGGGTGGATGTACGAAAACGGCAGGGGGGTTCCTCAAGACGACGTGGAAGCCGCCGGCTGGTACCAAAAGGCTGCGGAACAGGGAGATTCCCGTGGACAGACCAATCTCGGATGGATGTACGAAAAAGGCAAGGGCGTTCCGCAGAGCGACACGGAGGCGGTGAAGTGGTACCGGATGGCAGCGGAACAAGGAAATGTCTACGGACAGACAAACCTCGGATGGATGTACGAGAGCGGACGCGGAATTCAGAAAAACGACCGCCTGGCCGTCGAATGGTACAGCAGGGCGGCCGAGCAGGGGCATGTCCGCGCCCAGGCCAACCTCGGATGGATGTACCAGAACGGGCTCGGCGTGGAGGCGAGCGACGTCGAGGCCGTAAAATGGTACCGCAGCGCCGCCGAACAGGGAGACTCCCGTTCGCAGACCAATCTCGGATGGATGTACGAAAAGGGCAGAGGCGTTCCGCAGAGCGATGCGGAGGCCGCGAAGTGGTACCGGATGGCCGCGGAGCAGGGAAATGTTTACGGACAGACAAACCTCGGATGGATGTACGAGAACGGGCGCGGAGTTCCGAAAAGCGACAGGAGAGCCGTGGAGTGGTATCGAAAGGCTGCGGAGCAGGGTCATGCGACGGCGCAGTCGAACCTGGCCTGGATGTACGAGAACGGACGCGGCGTCCAAAAGGATATCAACAAAGCGATCGAATGGTATCGAAAGGCCGCGCAACAGGGTGACGAGCGAGCACGAACCGCTCTCGAAAATTTGAAGCCGAAATAGACTTCCGGAAAACAGGATCCTACATACGACCAAATGATGCGTGCAGAAGAAAAGAGCGCAGGAAAAGCGAGCTTTTCTTCTGCTTTTTTGCAGCTCGTTCCGGCAGAGCAAGCCATTCCGTCATAGTTTTTTTCCAGAATACCCGTGAAAAACCCAATCGACAGGAGACCGATAGAAAGCGGCAATACGTTCCGGCTGCATCGCACAAGGCGAATGCAATCCTGTCCGACTCCTTCCCGTGAAAATGATCCCTCTTTCTCAATAACACAAAAAACGTTTTTCCTGCCCCTATCTTGAGGTGTTTTCCCCTCCTGCCCTGACGTTTCATTTCAGCGGACAACCTTAGGCAGAGAGGGCATCACCGGTTCTCGCCGGGGCCGCCGGTGCAGATTGTCGTCCTTGACAACTGCCCAAGCGATCGACTCGGCTTACTGCGTTCGCCGGGTGTCTGCTTGTGAAACCTACATCAATGTCTTTTCTCGATCCGGGCTCTGCCCCCAGAGGGTCTTCTCTTTGCCTCCGACGGAGCACATTCACCTGATGCTCGGTGCCCCTCTGCCTTACAAACCCGCGTATTTAGGGGTGCATCTTTCGCTTGACTTGCTTTATAAGCTCATGTACTCTTTTTGTTTGATAGATGAAACAAGAAGTGCTCGCTGCACAACAAAACATTCATCAAACAAATTCCGTAAGCCAAAAAACAAACAAGCGGAGGTTTTTCATGCCCCTCGGAAAAAAAGGAACCGACTATCTAAACCGTCCATATCGGAGCATTGTTGCGACTCTTTTTCGAAATATGCTCTGCGCAGCTCTCGTCTTTGCGGCAGGAGCGTTCATCATCGCCAAGACTTCACCGGAGCCCGGACGTTGGCTCACTTCTCTCGTGCGGCACTTCGACGGCGTGGTTCGGAGCGGAATCCGTTCGTTCCAGGAGAAACCGGATCTTTTGAAACTTCTTCACTTCGGCTGGTTCTCCCTGCTCTACGGCTTTATTCACTCTGCCGGACCGGGGCACGGAAAGGCGCTCGTCGGCGCCTTCTTTCTCCGCAAGCCCCACTCCCCCGGCAAGGCCTTTGTTCTGGCGGGAGTGATCGCCTTCGTCCACACGATCGGAGCGGTTATTCTCTCCTTCGCCTTCGCCACTTTGCTCAAGGGGCTCGGGATCTTCTTTCGAGTCCGTCTCCAAGGCTATATTATCGCTGCGAGCGGCGCACTGATAGCGGTGATAGGGCTTTCGATGCTCTTCTACAAACTGATGGGACGCAAACCTGTCCCCCGGAGTACCTCCGTGGAAACCGGGAGAGAGGAGTCGGCCTTCGAGAGCCCCTTTCTGCTGGGAGCGGCGGCCGGGATTGTCCCCTGCCCGGCCGCGATGATGCTGATGCTTTTCTCAATCTCGCACGGCATAGTCCCTTTCGGCATTTTCTCCGTGCTGGCGATGTCTCTGGGGATGTTTCTTCTCCTGAGCGTCATCGGCATCTTGACGGTCAAAGGGCGAGAAAGACTGCTGCACTTCGCCGGAGGAAGAGGCATGGAACGTATCGGAACGGTACTCGAATACTGCTCGCTGAGTCTGATAGCGCTCATCGGCGTCCTGATGACGGCGAGCATTCTCGCGTAGGAGAGCGCCATGCGAAGAACCTTCTCCGCGGCCATGATCGGATTCTTGCTGCTCCTGCTTCCGGCGGGAGCCGGAGCGCATCCTCATATCTTCCTGGAGACCTCGGTCGGTGTCGAGATTTCTAGCGGACGGCTGGAGGGCCTTAGAGTCCGCTGGGAGTGGGACCCCTGGTTGAGCGAGGACATCATTCTCCAGTGCGACACGAACGCCGACGGGAGATTCGACGCCTCAGAAACGGAGTGTGTCCGACGAAACTTCTTCGAGGATGCCTGGGAAATAGGATACTTTACGACCATTCTCGTCGACGGCCGAAAGATACCGTTCGAAAGAGCAAGAGAGTTCACCGCCAGGGTCATGCAGCCGGACGGTATGGTCGTCTTCGATTTTCTTCTGCCCTTCGCGCGGCCCCTGCCTGCCCGGGGAAAGGTTGAGATACTCTTCAACGACGACACGATCTTCACCGCATTCGACGATTTCGTCGGTACCATCGGCGATATTTCCGCGATAAAGGGGTTTACATCGGGGATATACGAGGATTTCGGGGTGAGAATATCGTTCTCGCTCTGACGGACGAAGAAAGCCGGCTCGCACGCCTCCACTCCGGAATCCATTCTCTCGCTACGAAAAATGCCGGGAAAGCAGTATAATGATCAATGAGCAATTTCTCGGGATAGCGTTTCATTCAGCGAAACAAATCTTTTTCCCGGCACATCGGACACACAAGGGCTGCCGCGAAGAGAACCGCTGAGTACCCGCTTCCGGGACACATTCGAGAAGGAGGTGCGCCATGGCGCGAATCGCCTTTCCCTACAACGGTTTCGGCGATATGATCATTCCCGATGAAAACCTTCTGGCGGTGCTCGCTCCCCTGATCGCGACGCCGGGGACGGGAACGGATCTGAAGGAGGTGGAGAGGGCTCTCGCGGAGCCAATAGCCTCTCCCCGCCTGAAGGAGATGGTAAAACGGGGAGACTCTGTTCTGATCATCATCGACGACAACACTCGCAACACCCCCACCGCCCGCATGCTTCCGCTCGTTCTGGAGGAGCTCGCCTCGGGAGGCGTTCAGATTCAGGACACGGCGATCCTCATCGCCCTCGGAACCCATCGTCCGATGACGGACGCCGAGGTCGAGGCGAAGGTAGGAACCGGTCTCGTCGGCCGGATACGGGTCTTCCAGCACGACGCGCACGACCGAAAGAACCTCGTCAACCTCGGCACCACAGAGCACGGTACGGAAGTATGGATCAACAAGCTGCTCCTTGAGTTCGACCATGTCATCGCCGTGGGACACATCACCCCGCACCGGGTGGCGGGCTTCTCCGGCGGGGCCAAGATGGTCCAGCCCGGCGTCTCGGGCGTGGTCACCACCGGCCAGACGCACTGGATCAGCGCGCTCTACGACGGCGCCGAGATCATGGGGACAGTCGACAACCCGGTGCGCCGGGAGATGAACGCCGTGGCGAAGAAGGCCGGGCTCTCCTTCATCGTGAACGTGGTTCTCGACAGAGAGGAGCGTATCTATCGCTGCGTCTGCGGCGATCCGGAGAAGGCGCACGCAGTCGGCTGCGAGTCATCGCGCGAGATCTTCGGCGTTCCGTTCCCAGAGTTCGCCGACATCGTGGTCACCGACACCTTCCCGGCGGACAGCGAACTCTGGCAGGCCGCGAAGGGAATCTATGCGGGCGACCTGCCGCTCAAACGCGGCGGCGTCCTGATAACCGTCACTCCCTGCCCTGAGGGCGTCGCACAGGGGCACCCCGAACTCACCGAGATAGGCTACCTCCCCTTCTCCGACGTGAAGGAGATGGTGGACCGGAACGAGATGGAGGACCTGACGATGGCCGCCCATATCGTTCACGTAGGGCGGATCATCCGCGACAAGGGGAGAGGAATTATGGTCTGCCCCTGCATCGACGACGAGACGTCGAAAAAACTCGGTTTTCTCCCGGCCGCCACGCCGCAGCAGGCGCTCGATCTCGCTTTCTCGATGACCGGTCCGGAAGCCACGGTGATCGTTCTCCAGAACGGCGGAGACCTCCTTCCTGTCCACGCTCCCTCAGGGAGGTCCGGAGCATGAGGCGGCTGCTGGAGATCGGAACTTCACTCTACAAGGCCGTGCTCACCGTCATGACCGTGGCTCTTTTCATCATCGTCGGCGTGAGCGTCTTCACCAGGTACTGCCTCAACAGCTCGCTTGGGTGGTCGGATGAGCTTTCCCGCTTCATCTTCGTCTGGGTGACCTTCCTCGGAGCCGCGTACGCGTACGGCCTTGACGAACATATCGGACTGGACTTCGTCGTGGACAGGATCAAAAGCGACCGTACCCGCACCGTCGTCCGTCTCCTTGGGGAGATCGCCATCGGCGCCGTCATTCTCGTCATCACGTGGTACGGCTGGGAGGTCGCCTTCTCCGCGACCAACCTCTCCCCCGCGCTCGACATTCCAATGACCTGGGTTTACATCGTCGTCCCTCTGACGGGGTGCCTGATGGTGATCCAAAACATCCTGAAGATCGGGAAGTGGCTCGGCATGCTGCTCAAAACGCCGTCCACCCCGGCAGGGAGGTAACATCATGCTCTGGCTCTTTCTCGGCATTCTCTTCTTCTTTACGTTATTCGGCGTTCCCATCGTCTTCTGTCTCGGCATCGCGAATATCGTGATGCTGCTGGTGATGGACATCCCCCTGATGGCGCTGCCCGCGAAGGTCATCCAGGGAGCCGACAGCTTCCCGCTCCTCGCCATTCCCTTCTTCATGTTCGTGGGCGAGGTGATGAACCGCGGCGGCATCGCACGACGGCTCGTGAACTTCGCGGACGCCC
>Ga0334888_1003881_pt1 | contig 14147 bp, 13 predicted proteins | sample GraSluR1_MG_FD_207227 | JGI IMG/M metagenome (GOLD analysis project Ga0334888, IMG submission 207227) | Sludge microbial communities from methane-producing bioreactor in Wageningen University, Netherlands - Granular Sludge_3_08-R1 | ecosystem: Engineered > Bioreactor > Anaerobic > Unclassified ...
TCAAAAGTGATTGAAGAAATAAGAAGAAAATGCTATTATGTAATACGTGCCGGGGCGTGGCGCAGCTTGGTAGCGCGCTTGACTGGGGGTCAAGAGGCCGTAGGTTCAAGTCCTATCGCTCCGACCAATTAAAACCCTTGTGATTACTTGATTACAGGGGTTTTATATAATTTGAAATTTAAGCGAGTATGCTAAATTTGTATAATATTTGTATAATATCAAAATGAAAATCTTGTTTTTTCACTTTCTTATTATATTTATAACTGACGAAACTGACAAAACCGACAAAAGTCTATTTTAGGTAACGATTATTGTATATAGTTATCCTTACATAATGCAATATACGTTAAGTTCTTTTGATTTAATTGGTATTGCTTATTTTGAAGCTGCTTGCTAGCTTACTGGAGCAACTCTGTTCTTTTTCCTTTAGTGCATGAGAGTAAATACTTTGAGTTGTTTTGACCGACTTATGGCCAACGAAACCGGCAATGGTTGTAAGCGCTTCTCCTTGGGCATAAAGATGTGATACGACAGTGTGCCTGAAGGTGTGAATATCGGATTTTGGCAAATTATGTTTCTCAGAAAATCTATGTAACCATCGTGTGAGGCCTTGAGGGCTAAGGGGTACTCCGTTATCAAATGTAAATATCCTGTTAGAAGCTTTAAACATTTTACAGTTATGATTACAGAAACCTGTACATTGTTTATTACACTTGTCGTGGTTCTCGCAATAATGCTCTGAAGGATTGTTAGGATTACTTTGCCATAATGCACCTAGTTTAAGTTTGTTTTCTGCTTGTTTTGTTTTATATGTTTTTAGTATGCTAATAACAGATGAGTCAATAATAAGAGTTCTTACTGAACTTTCATTTTTTGGAGACTGAAATATTATTCCTTTTCCAGGCACATAAATGGATGATTCGGCAATGCTGATCTGATTATTGTCAAAATCAATATCTTCCCACCTGAGACCTAAGAGTTCACCCTTTCTTGCACCTGTTACAATAAGAAGAGAGAATAAGGTCCTATAGACTAAAGGAGCACAATGATCGATGGCCCTTAGTATTTGCATTACTTCTTCGCGTTCTAAGAGTTTTAATTTTTTGGAACTTGCAACGGGAAGCCTTATACCTTTTCCACAGCAAACATTTGTTTCGAGCAGATCGTTTTCACAAGCATATGTCAGCACAATAGAAACAGCCTTAAAGTATCCCCGAATTGTAACCGGGGAGAGCCTGTATTCTTTTGTTATCTTTTTGCCTTGCTTGTTTTTTGATATTCTTTTGCGTGGTTCTTGAAGAGATTCTATATACCCTCTGATATCTTGCCTGGTTATACTTTGTATTTGAAGATTACCGAGATATTCATTTGCAGGTTTCAATCTATACCTTATGCCTGATACTGTCCCTGGCTTGTGGCTTTTTTCAGCGTCCTTTAGGTATTTTTCGGACATATCTTTAAAGAGTGTTTCTTTGGTTGAAATTCCGCGTGATACTCTGCTTTCAAATGCTCTTAGTTCTTCATTAAGCTGCTTTTTTTCCTCTGTTTTTGTGATACCTTTAGGCACTCTCCATGTATAAGTAATAGGTGTGCGTTGATTTCCTTTTTCATCATATCCCATAGCATGAGTAAATCTGTATGATCTGCCTTTTTTACCTTCTCTTATCATTATTGATGACATTTTTCTTACCTCCATTATTTTTCAACCACTCTATCATGACTGCTTCCGATATTCGCCCCTCTTTAAAAGCCTTTTTTTGTTTCCGATAACCCTCTTTATATTCTTTAAATTCCTCCATGCATTTATCACTTTTATATTTGTTTGAAGTTAAAGTCCGTTTGTATAATCGGTCATAGTTTTGTTTGTGTAGTCTATTTATCAATTTATTTTTTGCTAATTTTTGAGTAATTCTTATTACTTCTTCAGCACAAGTCTTACCCCTATCGTTAATGAATCTACAGTATTTTTCATCCGTTCTATTCTTTGAAATAAAATACTTCCCACAGTGTTTGCATTTTTTTATTACACTACCTTGGTCAAAAGCCGAATATAAAGTTGCCCAAACATAATCTAAAAGTTGATAACAAAGACAAAGAGTCTGAGTTTTGTTATCTGACTTGGCTATAATTTCAAAATATTCATCAATAGACGGGTCACTTTCTTTAGATATTGGCTTACCATCTTGGGGTTCCACTTGTAAAACCGGATAATAATGTGGCATTGTTGGATGGTATTTATCAGCACGTAACTCAGCTATCATGTGCAAGTCTTTCTTAGGATATAAATTATTTACGTAAGACTTATATTTTTCTTCTAATAATTGCAGATTTTTTATGGTGCATTTTTTAGGATTTTCGGCAAAAAATTCACAGATACGAGACAATTCATTAAAGTGATATTTATATTCATGGGATATTTCAGATTCACTTAGCATTATTTCATTTAAGACAGTGCAAGGTATTTCTTTTGTAAGGTCACCCAGCCCAATTATGACTTCTGCATCTTCATCGCAGATTAAAATATATGCTCCGCTTAGGTTCCTTTTTAGTTCTTTATTCATATACACCTCCAATGACACCAAAAAGTCGAGAACAAACTAAAAAAAAATAAAAATTACGAAAACTGATGACTACATTATATATCTGAAATAAACTATATGCAACAGCAAAAACAAAATTAATTTTTTTTAGGGGGATTATATCATGAACAATAAGCAGATAAGAGAAAAAATGAAGCAAGCCGGACTTAAGCAGTGGGAAGTAGCCGAAGCTTATGGGATTTCGGAATTTACGTTTTCCAGATGGCTACGAAGAGAGATATCAAAAGAGAAGCAAAAAGAAATATTGTTGATAATTAGAAGAATGAGTAGGTGATTAAAATGAGAATGCTATCAGCAAAGAAAATGCATGCTATACATAGGGCTGAGAACCCTAGTAGCCAATTGTCGCTTCAGACAGTTTATCAAGCCATAAAAAAAGGAGATCTAAAGGCAATAAAAGTAGGAAACAGGAATCTGATTGCAGAAGAAAATTTCAACAGATGGTTAATGGGTGAAAAAAATGGATAGTTTTAGGAAAGTAAAAGAACAAATAGACATAGAGCAGGTCGCAGCATACCTTGGAATTGAAGTTAAGAAACATTTTGTACTATGCCCATTTCATTCAGAAAAATCATCTTCTCTTAGATTTTATAAAGATTCTTTCTTCTGCTTCGGATGTGGAGCAAAAGGAGATGCAATTAGTCTGACAGCTCATATGCTTGGATTATCTCAAAGAGAGGCAAACCAATATACTTTTATAGAAGGGTGGCACAAAATTACAGAAAAAGAAGCAAAGAAACTTCGTGGTCAAATAAGGAAAGATAAAGCTGAACTAAAATCCAGGAAAAAGGAAGCCCGGAACAAATGTCTTGATGGAACTCTTGTGCATGTTAAGTCCGGGAATAAGATCATGGTCAATATGCCATTGCTTCTGGATTACCTGAATGGGAAAAAGGGGAGTGATACAGATGAAGTGCAAAATTGTAGCAACTCATAATCCGCAAGATTTTTTTGAGGGCAATGAGCCGGAACAACTAACCGTCAGTGATCAGATAGAAATATCAAATAGGCATTTACAGAAAATGTTATCCGGTGGATATGTGGTTATAGTTATGCCGCCAGATAATGCAAACAGAGAGGATTGTGCAAATGGCAAATAATGATTTGATTCTGGACGCTCTGGAATACATTAATCCGGCTGATTTGAGTTATAAGTCGTGGGTTAATATTGGCTATGCATTGAAGAATGAAAACTATCCTCTTTCAATTTGGGATGAGTGGAGCAGAACTGATCAAAGGCATAAGGATAGAGATTGCTCAAAACGGTGGAACGGTTTGAACAACAGGAACATGCATGGCGGTTATATTGTTAAGATCGCAAAAGAAAAGGGATTTGATCCAAGACAGAACCATTACAAGTCAAAACCGGAAAAGAAAAAGGGAAAGATTAAATTTCTTTGTACCTTTGATTCAGTTGAATATAAAGAGAAGCCATTTGGACCTGAATTTGGGAAAATCACCAACAGAATGAGGAAAGCTGATCCTGAGATAATAACAATAAAACAGTTTGCATCTTATGTCGAGGCAGGGAAAACTTGTTTGCCAAGTTTAAATAGATGGGAAGTTGATTCAGACGGTATCTCTCACGCTCATTCAATTGCTCAGCAGATATTTATTCAGGATGTAGACAATGAAAAAGTGGTGAATGGCGAGACTGTTCCCATTGATAATCCGATAACAATTGAACAAGCAAAAGCCATTTATAAGAAGCATGGCATCAAGCCTTCTATAATATATGAAACTTTCAACAGCAAAAAGCACAGGAACGATAAAGAAAAACCATATAAGAAGTTTAGGATGGTTGTTGTCTTAGATAGACCAGTGTTAGCTGAGGAATATGGGGAGATTGGTATAAAAGAGATTCGAGAATACTTCTCCGGTCTTTTATGTGATGCCTCTGATAATACGGATGATGCAGCTAGGAAGTTTTTAGGAACCGATGAAGAAATGACATTAGTTGAGGATGTATCAAACAGGCTTGATGATATAAGAAAAAAAGCCGCAATGGCCAAAGCTGAACCGGAAAGAATTACATCTACATATAACGAGATTGTTGGAGCAAATGCGAAAGCGGAAATAAATCTGGAACAATTCCATTCATACAAAGGTCAATGGCACGTCGAAGATTTTGCTGTATCGGAATATCTAAAAAAGAATATGGATATTTTCTTCTTAGGCGGTGTGCAGCCTTTTGTTTATGATGGTGGAGTGTTCCGGATAGATGCCAATGGATTGATAATCAAGAAAGCGATAAGAAGTTTGATGTTCCCGGAATGCGTAAAGGCCGCAAAAATAGATGCAATTTATAAACTGTTAGAAAATGATGTTGATTTGTTTACAACTTATGAAAAGCTAAACAATCAACCTAAAACATGGATAAATTTCAAAAACGGATTCTTTGATTGCCTGGATATGAAATGGCACAAGCACGATCCTAAATATAAATCAATCAATCAGATTCCCCATGTCTATGATCCTGATGCAAAACCAAAAGGGGAAAGGATAGAAAAATACTTGCAGCAAAGTTTTCCGGATGATGCAGACCGTCAAATGTATTTGGAGTTTTCCGGATATAGCATGACAACAGACATGACTCAACAAGTCCTTATGATAATTAAAGGCAAAGAAGGTTCTGGAAAATCGGTGGCAATGTCTTTGAACAGTGCTGTTATAGGAACAGAGAACATTTCTGCAATACCATTGGAGGATTTATCAGAAAGATTTGTCTCGTTTGGATTAGTGGGAAAGCAGATGAATCTTTGTGGTGATTTACAGACAAAGACCATCAATGATGTATCAATGGTGAAAAAGATAACCGGAGAGGATTTGATTGAAGTTGAGAAAAAGAAAAAGGATCGCTTTCAATACAGATGTTATGCAAAGATGCTCTTTAATACAAATGACTTACCATATATAGAATCAGAGAGGACAAATGCTCTTTACCGTAGATTGTTAATTGTGCCAATGGAGAATGTTCCGAAAGAACCTGATGTAAACATTAAACAGAAGCTCGGGGAAGAAATTGATTACTTCATACATCTGATTGTGGCAGCTGCCGGAGAAATGTATAAAAGGGGAAAGATATTCAGATCAGATAACTCAATACATCTTGTTGAAGAAATGAGAGCAAAGTCTGATTCGGTTCAAGCCTGGATGATGGAGTGCTGCATTATAGATGAACAGGCAAGGACACAAAGGGGAGATGCATTTTCATCTTATGAGAAGTATTGTGCCATGATGGAAAGAAAAGCGCACACAAAGAGAAATTTCTATGATTCTCTTAAGGCCAAAGGATTCCCGGAGATAAAGCGAAGTGATTACTATTTCAAGGGATTCAAAATAATGAATGAGGGATTTACATTGCTCTCTGATGATGAGAACATCGAGTTTTGACAAAAAGGGGAATGTTTTAACAAAAAGGGGAAGGTTTGGGGAAGGTTTGGGGAACTTTGCGAAACTTTGGAACATAGTGATTGCAATGGATACATCAATAATGGGGAATTATGGGAACTATTTTATGAAGTTAAATATTTTTCATAAAAACATAGTAATAATATGAAAAAACACAACAAAATAAAAGTAAGTTGCAAAAAAACTGCCCATTATTCCCCACTTAACGAATAACCAGGCATAATTTTTAAAACAAACAAACAATAATCAAAACATATTGGAACCAAAGAATATTATGAGAGGTGAAAGAAATGGGAAATAAATTAACTCTTGAAGAGCAAGAAACGATCATACTGTATGATAACAAGAACAAGGAAGCAGAAGTTTATACCCATCACAAAACACTAATAAAAAAGCTTGACAAACTTTGTACTTCGCACCCGGAAATATTTCAGTTAACAGCAGAAAATGATTCGGGGGGTAAAACTTATAAGTTACCCAAAAGATATGTAAAAATAAATGCACCCAGAAAAAGCAATACTTAATATAATGAATAATTCGTATATTTCTTATAGGCTACAAAATGGCCTATTTTTTTGTAAAAGGTATCAGATATACCATAATCAAATGTTAATCAAAAAAAAGCACGTCTATAGCGCACTTTTTCACCTAGAAAGTCTATTGTGTCTCTGCTCTCTTCTCATGATTTTTGCTTTCCGGGAAGAATTGCGGTTCACACTTCTACAGTTTTTTGCCTTTTTTTGTTGCAATGAATTTTTCAATCAAGGTTTTTCAATCAAGGGAGTAAGAAAACATGTGAAAACACATGGGACAATTGAGGTACAAATACAAAATAGTAAACATGATATAATAATGTTCAAAAAACACGTATTTTAGAAGTTTCACCATACTACATAAGTATTGCATTGCTATTTTATTAGAAATACCTACAATTTTTTGGAGGATATTTCCTTGGCTAAAGGGTTTTATTCAAAACGATTTTATGGGAACAAATTATTTTATTGATTTTCTTTAAATGGAATGATTATTCCATATGCGTGTAGTATAATTAAACATGTGGAATCGCTCTAGCAAAGCAAAGTTTTAAAGGTTGGTAAACAATGGCAGATAATAAGTCCGAAGATAAAAGAATGCATGAAAAGAGTCCTGTATTGATAAAATCAAAAGACCGCGTACAAAAACACGGTGAAGTCTTTACACCTAAATGGCTCGTTAACCAAATGATTGAAATACCTGGGATCAAGGAAAAGGCAGATGATATTTTTGCGACATTCCTTGAACCGAGTGCCGGTGAAGGTGCATTTTTGACCGCCATTGAAGAAATAAAACTGGAACATGTAAAAGCAAAATACAGAGGAGCTTTATGGGATGTTCATGCCCTTTGGGCAATATCAAGTATTTATGGTATCGAATATTTGGAAGATAATTTGAAAGTAGCCAGACAGAAAATGCTTGAATTATTCTGTAATTACTTTGAAAAAGTTCATGGCACCTCAATTTCTAAAAAATCGGATATATATAAATCTGCGGAAACAATAATACGAGTGAATATCGTACAGGGTGACACTCTTTCACATAAGAATGATTCGGGTGAGGAGGTTGTTTTCAGTCAGTGGAAGCGTGAAGATAAACAATCAAATCGGGTGATTCGAACAATCTTTTCTTATTCGTCACTTTTCGGTAAGGGAGATATTTCAAAAGACGGTATTCAAACAGATTGTTTTGACGCAATAAACAAACCGGAAAATGGAAACTCAAGCCAAGAATGCTATGCACCAATCGATATCCAGTTTGTGTGGAAAGAAAAGAAGGAAATGAATGAGAAAAAAAACGTTAAATTCAAATTTGATGTCGTAATTGGTAATCCTCCGTATCAAGAGGAAGCAGTTGGCAAAGGAACACAAACACCTCCAATTTACCATAAGTTTATGGATGAAGCGTATGAAATTGCTGAACGTGTCAGTTTCATAACACCCGCACGCTTTCTTTATAATGCCGGCGCAACACCAAAAGTGTGGAACAGGAAGATGCTTGAGGATGAGCATTTAAAAATCAAATATTTCGAACAAGACAGCTCAAAGGTGTTTTCAAATACCGATATAAAGGGAGGGGTAGTGGTCACTTATCGTGATGCCAAGTCAAATTTCGGAGCTGTTGGCACATTCACTGCGTTCCAAGAGCTTAATAGAATTTTGGACAAAGTGAAAAAGAAGAATATAGAAAGCATTAAGGGCATATTTTATAATCGAGGAGCTTATCGCTATACCGAAAAGGTTGATACAGATTTTCCTGACGAGAGAGCAAGAGCACAAGGAGAAAATGAATACAGAGTGGAAACCCATGCGTTTGATAGATTGAATTTCATATTCTTCGACAACAAGCCTGATGATGGACATGAATATATCCAATTACTAGGGCTTCAAAATAATAAACGTACATATAAATGGATACGTAGCGAATATGTCTCCGAACACGAGAGTCTAAAAAAGTATAAGATTTTTCTCCCAAAATCAAATGGTAGCGGTGCTCTCGGAGAAGTTTTAAGCACGCCGCTAATAGGCACTCCGCTAATAGGCACTACAGAAACATTTTTAACTGTTGGGTCATTTAATACAAAAAATGAAGCAAATGCTTTGCTCAAGTATATTTGCACTAAGTTTGCTCGTGTTTTATTAGGTGTCCTAAAAATTACGCAAGATAATACTTCGGAAAAGTGGAAATATGTCCCACTCCAGGATTTCACATCTAAGTCTGACATTGACTGGTCAAAATCGGTACGAGAAATTGACCGGCAATTATATAAAAAATATGATCTTGATGAGTCTGAGATTGAATTTATCGAATCCCATGTAAAGGAGATGAAATAATGGCAAGCAATATGATTAAAACCATAAACCAAGCGAATCCAACAATCTATGCATATATTACTCCGAATGATGTATCGAAAAAGGGATGGGTCAAGATTGGGTATACAGATCGTGATGCCGAAACGCGAATCAAGGAGCAGACACATACGTCAGATACGAAATTCGAAATGCTATGGGCGCACGATGCAAGATATGATGGCGGTGAATATTTTGGTGACAATGATTTTCACTGGTATCTTGTTCAGTGCGGTATCGAGCAAGGAAAGCATAAGACTTCGGGGAAGCCATCTGAGTGGTTTCATTTTGGCGAAGGAAAAGAAAAGAAAGCGGAAGAGCTATTCAAAAAATTCGTGTTCAAAGATTACAGCAAAATTCAGTCTCCTGCAGGAGGGGAACAATATCAGCTTCGTGAGGAACAAGCAGATGCTGTTGAAAGAACTCTAGCATATTTTAAATCAGATAAGGATAGCACAGAATTTCTTTGGAATGCAAAGCCACGATTCGGTAAAACTCTTGCGACCTATGACTTCATTCGTAAAGGTGATTTTACAAATGTTCTCATAGTCACTAATCGGCCTGCAATAGCAAATTCCTGGTATGATGACTTTGAAAAATTTATTAAATGGCAAGAACCCGAAATGTACTTTGTATCTGAAACAGACTCTCTCAAAACAACAAAGTCTCTATCTCGAGATGAATATAAAGAGATTGTTATAAATTCCAAGAGACCCAAGCAGATTGCTTTTGTCAGTCTGCAAGATTTGAAGGGATCGGTTTCTTTTGGCGGCGGTATTGAAAAACTTGAGTGGGTAGCCAACATAGAATGGGATCTGCTTGTGGTTGATGAAGCACATGAAGGAGTGGACACATCAAAGACCGATTGGGCATTTTCAAGGATAATGCGGAAATTCACATTGCATATGTCAGGTACGCCATTCAAAGCTATCGCAACCAGCAAATTCAGCGCTGAGCAGATATATAACTGGTCATACGCCGATGAGCAAGAAAAAAAGAAAAACTGGGACTATGATAAAGGTAGTAATCCATATGAACTATTGCCACAACTTAACTTATTTACATATCAGCTTTCTCCGATGATAGAGGAGAAACTCCTTGAAGGGCAAACAATAGGAGATACGACTTATGATTTTGCCTTTAACCTCAACGAGTTCTTTGCTGTCGAAGAAGGAAAGGACACCTTCAAGCATGAAAAAGATGTGAAGAAATGGTTGGAGAGACTGACAAAGAATGAAAAATATCCATTCTCCACACCTGCTCTGCGCAAAGAATTGAAGCATACTTTTTGGCTTCTTGACAGAGTTGCCAGTGCAAAAGCTTTAGCAAAACTACTTAGTGATGATGCTGCATTCATGCATCACAAAATAATAATTGCTGCCGGGGATGGGAAAGGTTTAACTGAGGAAGCGGAGGATTTTGTTTTAAATGAAAAAAGCTATGACAAGGTAAAAAAAGCCATTGCCAAAAATGAATACACAATCACAATTAGTGTTGGGCAGCTTACCACAGGTGTAACTATTCCCGAATGGACAGCAGTGATGATGCTTAGTGGTATCGAAAGTTCGACCCTGTATATGCAAGCAGCATTTCGCTCACAAAATCCCTTTAACTACGAAAAAAACGGCAAATATTATAAAAAGGAAAATGCATATATTTTCGACTTTGCACCTGATCGCACGTTAGTAAAGTTTGATGACTTTGCCAATAATCTTATAGGCAATGGAAGAGTGAACGATAAGGATCGCTCCGAGAATATAAAACGGTTACTCAATTTCTTCCCAGTAATAGGGGAAGATGAACATGGCCGCATGATTCCGTTGGATGCAACTCAAGTGCTCACAATGCCAAAAACGATATTGGCAACAGAAGTTGTCAAGCGTGGATTTATGAGCAACCTGTTATTTGCCAATATCTCCGGCATATTTGCTTTACCAAAAGAAATAGTGGACGGAATACTAAGTGAGTTGCCGGTTGAAAAGCAAGGGAAAAAGAACAAAACTGGCGCTACCGTTGATTTGGGCGATGTTGAAGTAGATGGCGACGGCAATGCGTTAGTATCGCCGGAAACTGTGACTAACAAGAAAGATGAGCTGTTTGGAGATGAAGTTTATGATTTAACTCCTGTTTCAAAGGTTATTGATGGGACACTTGGAAAGGTTGCACCAGAAACCTCAGTTCCGAAAAAGGTGACTGATAAAATTGTGGATGCCGCTATGGACTTGGCAAAACCAATCATCGTGGATACAGTAAAGACTGGATTTGAACTTACAAATGGTCAAGCAGAAACTGTTGAAAAAAAGGTAAAGTATGCGATTACCGAAAAAATAACAAAGGTTGAAAATCATAATTATAAGAAACAGTTCGAACTTAAACAGAAAAAAGTAGAAGAAATCAAAAAAGCAGAAGAAACTCTTGAAAAAGACGAACTCGAATTAGCAATTGAGAAAATAGAAAAGAAGCAGCAAGAAGAATTTGACAGGGTGCAAACCGAGTTTGCGGACGAACTTAATAGTGCAATCAAAGAAACAATTGAAGAGCAGAAAACTATACGGGTCGAGGAGCAGGCAAAAATTAAAGCAGAAAAAAACAAGAACTCCAAGGAAGAAGAGGTTCGTGGGCATCTGCGTGGATTCGCACGTACAATACCCAGCTTCCTAATGGCATATGGTGAGAGAGATACCAGGCTCAGAAACTTCGACGATTATACTCCTGACGATACATTTCTTGAAGTAACAGGCATAACAGAAGAGCAGTTCCGTTTCTTGCGAGATGGTGGGGAATATATCGATGAAGAGACCGGGGAAGAAAAATATTTTAAAGGAGGCTTGTTTAACGAAATAGTGTTCGATGAGTCCATTCAAGAATTTTTGAATATACGAGAACGCCTCGCAGATTATTTTGATGAATCACATGAAGAAGATGTTTTTAACTATATCCCCCCACAGGAAACTAATCAGATTTACACACCGAAACAAGTCGTAAAAATGATGGTAGATAAATTAGAGGAAGAGGATCCACATATTTTTGAAGACCCAGAAAGGACATTTATTGATTTATTCATGAAATCCGGACTTTATATTACAGAATTGGTAAAACGCTTGTTTAACAACCCAGCCATGAAAGAAAAAATATCTGATAACGAAGAACGATTAAAACATATCCTTGAAAAGCAACTGTATGGACTGGCACCAAGCGATATTATATATCATATTGCAACGAACTATATTTTCAGTTTTGACACAGAAAACACAATTGATCGTAAGAATTTTAAGTGTGTCGATACCAGACCTGCAGTGAAAAATGGAAAACTTAATGAATTGCTAGAGGAAACATTTGATGATGAGAAGTAAAAACTGTAGGGCGAGAAAGACTTTATATCAAGAGAGATTTGATGTAAAAAGTATAGCTACAGACTCCAAGTTTCAGATTATAAAAATCGTATTTTCATAAAGTCAAAAACGTTCTTATTTTAAGACACTATGGTAATGCTTAGAAAAATGGATTGATAATAAGGAATGATGCCAGAATATGAAAGGCGAAAAGAGAAAGTTAACGAACCTCCTCGAAGGATTAAAGATGTAACAACTTATGCGAAAGGATTTGAATGATGATTGAGTTTGATTGTAGCGACGAGAATATCAAGAGAACAATAGAGAAAGATTACTTTAAAAGGAATGCGTATATTTTGAATTTAATAGATTATGTAAAAGATTCAGTTGAATTTAACACATATGCAATAAATGGGGAATTGGGTTCTGGAAAGACAGTTTTTATATATCAGTTTATGTATGTGGTAAAACATCATGAGTTGCTTGCAGGAGATGATTTCAAGGATATAAACCAAGACGATATGTTGGTTTATTATTATAATGCGTGGGAAAAAGAATTGATCAAGAAACCGTCAATGGCGATATTAAGTAGTATAATAAATGAAATTTGTGGTATTGATCAAAATGAAAGGGAGTTTTATACAGATTGCATCAATAAGTTGAGTAATGTCGTTATAAAATTGAGTACTGCAGGGTTATTTAACGCAAACGATTTTTTACCATCGAAAGATGATGAAATAAGTGTAGATAAAATTAAAAAAACTTTTGAAGAAACAATAAATAAGATAGTCAAAAGAAGAAAGTGCAAAAAAGTTGTAATTATAATTGATGAATTAGATAGATGTAAACCTACAAATGTAGTGCAGTTGTTAGAAGAAATCAAGCATTTCTATAGTGGTAATAATTTGTGTATAATCCTTTCCTCAGACTTAAAACAATTAGGATGTACAATAAAAAAACTGTATGGCGAACATTTTGATTCGGATTTGTATTTGCAGAGATTTTTTGATGCAATATTTACTATAAATCGTGCAAGCTATGAGAAGTACATAAATGAAGAATTAAAATTTAATATCAGTAGTAATAGTATAGTCAATGAAAGTTGTAAAGTCGCAATTAGTTATAATTCTTTAACGGTAAGGGAAACCAACAAATTCATAAAAAAAATGAAAGTAATTGCGCAGAAACTGCAAAATTTCCCTCCGAATGAGAAAGATTTGAGTGTAGCTAAATTATTATTTGTGCCGTGGGGATTGGCATTAAAGTACAGAGGTAATGATAACTATGATGTATTTATGAACGGAAGTTTAAACAAAAGCAAAATTGAGGAGTACCTTGATTACAGCAAAGAAATTCCTAAATGGATCAGTGAATATTATTATGATAGAAATGATATACCAAATGATTTTAACATAACCGAAAAAGTATATTCATTATATCGTTCTTACTTCAAAGGAAAAGATTTTATTTATCACGGAGATGATTATAATTCATTGAATTTTAGAAAACAAATAATACCTTATATTGAGTTCTGATAACATCACACTATACCAAATTGATAGCACTGTTCTGATTCCCAAAAATCCTATCATTTTTTAAATAGGAAAGTGATAAAATGAAATGATTTAACGGAGTATGGCCACGAGCAGAAAAAAGTTCAAAGTTGAACAGATCATAATACATCTCAGAGAAGTAGAAGTGATGTGTTCACAGGGAAAGACGATCGGAGAAGCAGTAAGACAAATAGGTGTAACGGAAAAGACATATTACCGTTGTAGGAAACAATACGGAGGAGTCAGCATTTCTGATGCCAAAAGGTTCAAGGAACTTGAAAAAGAGAATGTCAGGCTCAAGAAACTGGTGGCAGAGCTAAGCCTTGACAATGCCATACTAAAAGATGTGAACCGGGGAAAATTTTAAGC
>Ga0334888_1003894_pt1 | contig 14102 bp, 9 predicted proteins | sample GraSluR1_MG_FD_207227 | JGI IMG/M metagenome (GOLD analysis project Ga0334888, IMG submission 207227) | Sludge microbial communities from methane-producing bioreactor in Wageningen University, Netherlands - Granular Sludge_3_08-R1 | ecosystem: Engineered > Bioreactor > Anaerobic > Unclassified ...
CCGCCTCGGTCAGGGGTTCGAGACGGTAGTGGATCCGGATGCGCTGGCGCAGTTGCGCCAGTTCCGGCCGGTTGATCAGGGACTCCAACGACGACTGACCGGCCAGAACGATCTGGAACAACTGCTTATCGGGCTGACCGAGATTGGTCAGCAAACGGACTCCCTCGAGCGTCTTGGCGTCCAGATTCTGGGCCTCGTCCACGATCAGCAGAATCTTGCGCCCCTCGGCATGGACTGCCAGCGCCTGGTCCTTCAACAGGCAGACCAGGTCGGCGGCATCGGCTCCGGCCGGCCACGTTTGCCCGAGGTCGTGCAGCATCAGTTTGAGGAATTCCGGATAACTGACGTTCGTCACGTTGACCAGGATCTGGCGAAACAACTTGGAGACTTTGCCCTGCAAACTATTCAATGCCAAGGTCTTACCCATGCCGATGGCGCCGACGATCAGCACGAAATCCTCGCCCTGCTCCAGACCGTAGCCCAAATGAGCCATGGTCTCTGCGTGCGCATGCGAACGGAACAGGAACCGGAGATTCGGTCCCATGGCGAACGGATCACTGTGCAAGCCGAAGTGGGCTTGATACATCGAATCACCTGCCGTCGTGCCAGATCCTGCCGGTTTGACCGGCTGCGCCGTCCGCACCGGATCAGCGGTGGTCGCGCCGAGCGCCGCCGGCGGCGGCCGCCCCGGGGCATGGCTCTACCTCCAAGATGATCGGCCAAGATCGCGCGAAACTCAACCGCCGATCACAGGCCGGCGTCGGCGACGCCGGGAAGCCCGCGCGTCGTTATCTTCGCATCTGCCCCGGCGGACAGCGAAACCGGCGAATTGTCCGTTGCCGCCCTGGCGAACGCGGGCTAGTATTGGACGGCCCAGATCCCCTGCCACACCCTTATCCCTCCCGGGATCGGCTCCTGCATGTCCGACGATCTGAAAGCGAAAACGATTCGCGGCGTAGGTTGGAGCACCGTCCAGAGCTGGAGCGTCCAGCTCATCTCGTTTGTGGTCTACCCGATCCTGGCGCGCCTGCTCGGACCCGAAGCCTACGGTCTGATCGCGCTCGCCGGCGTGTTCATCATGATGCTCGACATCTTCCTGGATGTCAGCTTCGGTGCGGCCATCGAGCAGCGCAAGGACCTCGCGCCGCAGCATATCAACGCGGTGTTCTGGGCTTTCCTGGCGCTGGGTCTGGTCTTGACCTCCGGGAGTATGCTTGCCGCGCCGCTTATTGCGAAGTTCTTCCGCGAGCCCGCTCTGCCGCCGGTCATCCGCTGGTTGTCACTCGGGTTTCTGTTACAGATGGTTTGCGGCGTGCAGGCGTCGTTGCTGCGACGCGAGTTGCGGTTCAGGGCGCTGGCCAAACGAACGCTCTATGCGACCGTTTCCGGCGCGGTGGTGGGAATCACCATGGCGATTAGCGGCTACGGCGTCTGGGCGCTGGTCGGACAGCGACTGACGACCCGGGTCGTTACTGTGATCGTGCTCTGGCGGTTGAGCCCTTGGCGCCCACAACGGGAGTTCTCCCCCCGCCATTTTCACGAAGTTGCGGGATTCGGGTTCTCGGTTATGGGCAACCGGGTGCTGAGTTACCTCAACCAGCGCCTCGATCAACTACTGATCGGGCGCTACCTGGATACCGTCGCACTTGGCTTATACTTCAACGCCCAACGCTTGATGACGCTCGCCACCGGCCTGCTCATCGGCAGCTACTCCCAAGTCGCCATGCCGGCGTTCGCGAAGCTGCAGGACGACCTCCCCCGCTTGCGCGCAGCGTTCAACAAAGCCTGCCGTTTCATCACCCTGGTTGCGTTTCCGGCCTTCATGCTGCTGGCGGTCCTGGCCGAGGAGTTGATCGTGGTCGTGATCGGCGACAAGTGGCGGGACAGCGCGCCAGTCTTGCAGATGCTGTCGCTCGCCGGCATCATCCTCGCCGTTCAGTACGTCAACGGAGCCGCGATGATGGCCGTCGGACGTGCGAATCTGCGTCTGTTGGTGCTGGCCGCGCACGGTCTCGGCAACACCATCGGTTTCTTGCTGGCGGTCAGACACGGAATCGTCGCGGTGGCGGCGGCCTATACGATCCGAGCGTACTTGCTGTCGCCGCTCGACACCTTGGTGAACCGCCGTCTCGGCGCGGTGTCGGTCCGTGGCTTGATGCGCGCCATCCATGCGCAAGCCATCGCGGCTGCGGTCATGGGCGCCAGCCTCTGGTACGCGAAGCATCGCTTGTTCGCCGATCTGGACGATATCCTTCGCCTGTTAACCTGCGCGACGCTAGGATTGATTGTGTATACGGGCACGGCGCTGTTAGTGGACCGGAGCTTGTGGAAGGACGCCTTTGACCTGGCCCGGCATCTGCTCCCGCGACACCGCCAGACTCGCACCGCGGAGACTCGATGAGCACTATTTTAGGATCGCTGCGCCGTCTCAAACAACGCTGGCGCTTGACCCAGGAAGCCCGGCGAACACAACACTGGTGCCGTCGCGCCCGGCGGCTCGTGCGACAACCGTCTGCCGGGGGCCGCGTGCTCGTGTTGGTATCGGGCCGCTTTGGCAGCATCGGCGACGAGGCCATGGTGCTCTCGGCCCGCGCCGGCGCCTCGCGGCAGGGCGTCGCACACGCGACGCTGGTATCGTACGGAAGTGACGAGCCTTGGCCCCTGCCTCCCGGCTATGATCGCGTACTGAATCTCTCACGCCGTTTCAGCAGCGATTTCTGGAGCACGTGCGCCGACTGGCTGCAGGCGTTGCACGATGCCACTCATTTCTACATCATCGGTGCCGACGTCATGGACGGACACTACAGCCCGTACGAATGCCGGCAGCGAGTCGTGTTTGCGAGAATGGCGCACGCGGCGGGTCTTCGCACTGTCGTGCTCGGTTTCAGCTTCAACCGCGCGCCGCATCCTCTGGCCGTCGCCGCATTGGCGTCGCTGCCCCCCTCCGTCAAGCTCTTCGCGCGCGACCCGCTCAGTCTGGAACGCTTGCGCACCGCGCTCAAGCGACCGGTCGACCTTTCGGCGGATATCGCATTCCTGCTTGAACCTGCCGCGGATACGCCGCTGCTGGATGACCTGCGCCCCTGGCTCGCCGGCGAGCGGTCCGCCGGCCGCCTCGCCATCGGTGTCAACGCGAGTGTCCTGGCCGCTGCCGCCGGCATGTGCGAACAAGAGGGCCGGCCGTTGGCCATGGCGTGGGCGGCAGGCCTCGCCGCTTTCGCCGAGAAGAGGCCGTCCGTCTCTTACTTGCTCATTCCGCACGATTACCGCCGAGCGCCGGGCTTGCCCAACGACCACGACCTGGCCGAAGCCATTGCTGCGGCGCTGCCGCCCGACGTCCGCGCGCACTGCCGAGTCGTGCCCCAGCCGGCCCACGCGCCGGAAATCAAGACGTTGACGAGCCATTTGGACCTGGTGCTCACGGGACGCATGCATCTGGCCATCGCCGCCATCGGCAGCGGCACGCCGGCCGGAGGCGTTGTCTACCAGGACAAGTTCGAGGGATTGTTCCAACACCTCGGATTGCCGCCGCTGTGTCTGGATCCGGCGCGGCTGGCCGACCCGCAGGCGGTATGCGCATTTCTCGTCGAACTCGCTCGGCAGCAGGCGCAGTACACGGCGATCATTCGCGCCAATCTGCCGCGAATCCACGAACTGTCGGCAGCGAATTTCGCGGCCGCCGGACCGCCAATCGCCGGAGACACGTGAGACGATGGCCAAGATCCTAGTCGTCAATCGTCGCGTGCCGTGGCCACTGCAAGACGGCAATTCGTTGCGGGTATTTCAATTAGCTAAACACCTCGACCCCGCGCACGCCTGTCACCTGGCATGTCTCCACAACGCCCCGGCAGGACTGGCAGAACTGCGCGAGCAGGGAGTCTTTCGCACAATCACCCTACTGCCGCCGTTTCCGAAACGACGGCACTGGCTCCGCCACCTGCGTCGCGCCGACAAGGATTACCACCGCTTCGCGTATCCAGGTTTCTTCGCGACGGTCGTGCGCGCCCTGCAGGATCTCGTCGATCGCGAAGCCATCGATATCGTGGTTGCTACGCTGACGATTTGCGAAGAGTTCGTGCGGCCGCTGCGAGGTGTCATCAAGGTGCTCGACCAGTACGACAGCGCGACGCTGGCCCTCGAACGAGATCGGGACGCCGAACGTGATCTAACACCAGTCCAGCGTTTGCGACGGCGGCGGCAATTGCGGCGACTGCAAGCCTTGGAATCTCAGCTAGAGCAGCGCTGCGATTTGGTTACTGCCATCTCTCCGCCAGATCAAACCCGCTTGCAGGCGTTGAATCCTCAAGGCCCGCCGGTGCGGTTGGTGCCCAACGGCGTCGACGCCGCCCTGCTGCGGCTCGAACCGACAACCGAACCTGCTGAACGGGGAGTGGCGTTCTGGGGTAATCTCAGCTTCCCGGTCAATCGCCTTGCCGTCGATTACTTCTATCGAAAGATCTGGTTGCCTTGGTTGCAGCCGGCAGGAGTGCGCTGGGCCATCGTCGGCCCGCATGCCGGCGTGGCGCTCCAAGCTATGGCAAACCAGCACCCGGAGATCGAGCTGCCGGGTTTCGTCGACGATCTCTTCGGCTACCTGGCGCGATACCCGGTGATGGTCAACCCGATGCGCAACGGGACCGGCTTGAAAAACAAGGTTCTCGAAGCGATGGCGGCCGGCAAAGCCGTGGTCTCCACGAGCCTCGGCGTCGATGCCTTTCCATTCCTCGACGGAGTGCATGGTCGGCTCGCCGACGACGCCGGCGATTTCGCCGCCGCCGTCCTCGAACTGCTGGATCATCCGCCGCAGCGGCAGATCCTGATCGCGGGGGCACGCGATCTCGTGCGCTCGCGTTATACTTGGGAAGCGGTCGGATCGCTCTGGTCCGAAATACTGGCGTACGCGGGCGGGGTCCAGAGCCGATAGGGCGGCACCGGCGGATCGTGCTCCGGGACCCGATAGCCGTAGAGGATACCGGCCATTAAATAGGGAATCGCATTGACCAGGTCGAAATAGCGGTAGTCGATGCCTGCGCCGCCAACGAGGTAAGCGGTGAAGACTCCCGCGAAAACCGCCAGTCCATCGCGATTGAGCCACGAACGTTGCGGAACAATCCGCCAGAGGCGCCTGAAGCGGAACCAGATCACACCGGTAGCAGCCCAGAGCAACGCCATGCTCACGACGCCCTCCTCGGCGAGGCGGGCCCAGTAGATGTCGTGCGGCGTAACGAAACGCCCTGCGCGCCGGGTCACGTAGCCATAGATCGGAAACTCCTCACCGCGGTGGTAACGCCCGTAGTACTTATCCCAATTGAAATAGCCGACTCCGACCAGCGGATGGTCCTGCCACATGCGGACGGCGCCGGACATGGCTGCCAGGCGATTCTCGAAGGTCAGCCGGTTCTCCAGTCGCGCCTTGACCAACTTTTGATCGGCAAACTGGACAGTGCCAAGAAACGTCACCAGAGCGATAACAACACCAAGTGCGAGGATGAGTTGACGGTAACCAGGCCGCAGAATGGCCATGACCAGAATGCCCGCCCCCGCCGCCAACCACGGCGCGCGGGTCAAAGTATAGAATAAGCCAAGCCCAGACATCAGGATTGAGATCAGCATCAAAGTGCGCCCGGATCGCCACTTAATACGATAGAAGAAATAGAACTGAACCATCATGACCATGGCCATCATCTGGCCGAAGAGCGGCGGGTGCAGGAACGGGCCCCGCGAGCGGCCTACCGGCCAGAATCCTTTGCTGCGGTCAAGGATCGACCGCGGCCAGACCATAAAGTCCAGATCGAATTTCTGAGCAATGCTCTGGGTGTAGTAGTAGATGGAAACAACAAGAAAAAAGATAAGCAAGAAACGGACATCCCGGTCTTGCCGCATCATGTTCTTGCCGATCAGATAGGCTACGAACGGCGTCAAGCTGCTGATCGCCCACTCATGCAAGCGGATCGAATTGCCGATATACATGACGTTGGCAAGGACGTATGCGGTATGCAATAGAAAAAGCACATCTAAAGTAAAGGGGCCGCGGATCGAATCGCGCTTCATCAACAGCCGCAGGGCGAACAGCACAGCTAACCAGACCGCGATGATTCGCTCCACCGATACATCCGGCATAAACGGCATGTAGATCATGGCGTACGCGCGAAAACCCGACATCGTGAAGAGCCAGATGGTTACCAGCACCGCCATTTTGTGCCATGAGATGTAACTCACGACCGAGCCGAGGACGACGACTCCCAATACGATCATGACGGTGTTCAGATTGGTGCGGCCCAGCAAAAACCACGAAAAAATCCCCAGAAAAATCCCGAATACGATCGCGATGGCCGCACCGACCTGGGAACCGCCGGACCCGACGCTTGGAGTCAGGTGATAATCGGGCTGTGCGGCCAGACGGGTCATCGCGTTTTCAATCGGCTGGAAGTATCGGGCAAGCTCCCGAGCACCGGCACCTCGAGGTAGAGCTCGGCGCGCCGGCGATCGTAGATCCGATGGTCGTTGCTCTCGACGAAGAAGGCGGCGACCAGGCCCATGGCGACAGCCAGAACGATCGAGATAATCAGGTACAAAATGCGGCGGCCGCGGCCGACGGGCACGTCCAGAACGGGCTCCTCGACCTGAATCACATCGCTGATCCGCAGGTCGCCCTCGGCGACGAGACGCATCTCGCCATGCTTTTGCTGCAGATTCTGCAAGAACCGGCGCAGGCCGTCGATGCGCAAATCGAGGTTCTCAATGCGTCCGCGTATATCCGGATAGATCTCGACGCTCTGGGCTTGAGCCAGATGCGCGTTCAAGAACGATTGCTCGACGCTCCGGGCTTCGGCTAGATTGATGCGTAGCGACTGTAGGTATCGATCCCGCTCGCGGGCGATCTCTTCTCGCAGATCGTCGATCTGCCGCAATTCGCGTTGAATGAACACCGAATCGTCCTGATAGCTTTGCCTGAGCGTTAGTAGTTTCGCCAAACGCGTATCCAGTTCGCCTTTGAGTCGATTGAGGCTCAACGCTTCAGAGTTGCCGATCGTCGGCACAAAATCCCCGTCGTCTGCGATGGATTGTTCCAAGCCGCGCAGTCGCGCCTCCAGGCCTTCGCGGCGCGACCGAGCCGAGAAGTACTGATTCTCCAGACCGCGGATCTGCTCGATGCTCATCTTGAGATCGGCCTGAACGCCGAGCAAGCCGGAACTCTGCAGTACGCGCGTGCGCTGGGAGATAAGGCTGTCGACTTCAGCCTGAGTAGCCGCAATTTGCTCGGAGTAATACTCGACGGCGGGGCTGTTGCGTTTGAACACCGAATTGAAATCGATGAACGCATCGGCCAGAGCCCCGGCGGCAATCAAGGCGAACTGCGGCGTCGGGTGAGTGAAATTGAGGCTGATCAGGTTGCTTTCACCTACGTGGCGGCTGTTGACTCCGCCGTGGAGAACATCCTGCAGATCGGCCACCGTCAACACTCCGGCAAATGCCTGCGGGAATTGCTGTTGAAACTGCGGCAGGGAATCGGCGAGAGCCATCGCGGCCTTGGCCGCGACCGGGAGGCTCATCACCAACTCAGCGGCAGAACTCAACACCATGTCGTAGCTGCCCGGGCTTCGTCCGTAATAAGGGCTTCGCGGCCCCGCGACCTCGATCATCAGCGTCGTGCGCGCCAGGTACATCTGGGTGGTGCGCAAGGTGCCGAGCGTCGCCACGAAGATAACCGGCAAGGCCACGAGGGCGATGATCCAGCGGCGGCGGATCAGGACCTCGATCAGCGACCGCAGATCCATGCGGTCCTCACCCGATCGCTGCACCGGATATTGCACTTGGGACATGATCAACCGCTCCCTAACGCCAGATGTTGGTGACCTTGTTCAGGTTGCTGATCGCGTGGATGTCCCAGAACAGCCTGGAGAAATTGAGCATGCTGGAAAGCACCGTATCGGAGAAATGCTTGAGATCGCCGATAGCGGAACGCGGCACGTAGATCACGTCATACGGTTGTAGATCCAGCACGGCCGCGTCGAAGAATCCACGTCGTTCCAGGTGAGACAAGTCTATCTGCCGCAGCATGAACCCCTCCGGCGTCACGCGCATCAGGACAGTCGACTTGGGCCTGGCGACGTTGTCGAATCCTCCGGCCGCGGCCACGGCCTGCATCACACTCATGCCGCCCGCCGGCAACTTCACCTGGCCCGGGCTGCGGACGAAACCAAACACATAGACGTCCAGATCTGCCAACGATTCCACGATTACCGAGAGCTCCGGATTGCGGTAGTCGCGCGCATACAATTCCGACAGCGTGCTATCAAGTTGGCTGACCGACAATCCCTTGGCCAGCACCGGACGGACCCCGCCCGGCAGGGTCAACCGTCCGTCGGGCAGGATCAACAGGTTGGAGCTGTCCAGTTCATCTTCGTATTTGAAATCGATGCCAAGGCGATCACCGGCACGGAGCCGGTATTCGGCGTCGCGCAACCTCGCCAGATCAGCTTGCTGCTCCGGCGAGAAAGGCACCAGCGCGGTCCTGACCGCCCGCCCAGCGCCGCTGGACCCGCAGCCCGTGACGGACAGTAGCAGCGCGCATGATAGGACGATCAGCGTGCCGGAACTTAGCGCCGGCATCCGGCGATGCGCAGCAGAACTGTGGTTGGCAATCGTCATAAATTAACCATCCCGCCGCTGGATCTCAGTCCGCACAAACTATAGTTTCCGGTACAGGATGCCCGGAATCTGGTACGTGCGCTTGTTGAGCACCGTCCCGAAAATCTTGCCGCCTTGCGAGCGCAATTGCTCCATCCCGTGGCGCACAACCTCGTATTTGAGCCGGCGAGTCTCCACCACCATGATCGCTCCATCGGCATAACGGGTCATGTGGGCGGTTTCCATGGCGTTGAGAATGGCCGGCGCGTCGATGATCGTGAAAAAGAAACTGTCGCGCAGCGAGGTGAGCAGGCGTTCGTAGTTCCCGCAGGTCAACAGCTCGGTGTGCTTGATGTCCTGGTCCCCGTGCCCGACTACCGTCAGACCTGCGCCCACAGGCAACCGCGACACGTGCTCCGGATCCGACAACAATGTGCGGTAGCTCGGTTCACGGCCCAGCAAGCGCGGATTGGGAGACAGATAGCTGGCGTCAATCCAGGCGATGCGCCCATCGAGCAAGTAAGCCAGATGACGGGCGACGCAGTACGACACGAAGCTCGTGCCCTCGCCGGCCGCCGCCGAGGTGAAAACCAGCACCATGCCTCGCTCCGACGAGCGCCGACTGATCAACGACCCGGTAATGTTGTCCAACTCGAGCAGCAGATGTTCCGGCGGCGGCGGGAAGAGTCCGACCTGATCCAGCGTTCCCAGCCGATATTCGATCTGCTCGAAGCGTTCACCGGCGTCATCGCGCATGGCATCGAGGATTTTGCTCATGACTGCTCACGCCTCGCCGTGTCGGCGCCCGCCCTGCCACGTTCTCCTGGCGATGGCGGCCGACTTATTGTTGTGGGCTCGGGAGAAAGGCGCGGCAGGAGCGCGGCCCGGCTGCCCGAAGTTGGTTCTTCGACGACACTTCACCCTTGCGAAATTCGGCTGAAACTCAAAACTCTTTAGCGAATGTGCGTGCGACCAACCTCGGTGATGGGAGGGACCAAAGTCATTTAACCGACTGTCAAATTGGACGATTAATGATTATAGTTGACCCCGGCACGACGTGTCAAGAATACACACGAAGCTTGGAACGCGCAAACCATCCTGGGAGTCGACCTTTGCGGATCCTGGCCTTGACATTCAGCGACGGTGATGTCGCCGTTCGGGAGGCGCCGGCCCCGGTGTTGGCCGACGGCTGTATCCGGGTGCAGACCCTGCATTCGGCGGTCAGCCCGGGCACCGAAGGCAACAAGGTGCGCACGGGCAGCCAGAGTCTACTGGGCAAGGCGCGTTCCCGGCCGGATCAGGTCCGCCAGGTACTGGACATGGTCCGGCAAGCGGGGTTGAAAAGCACCCTGCAAAAAGTACGCGCCCAGCTAGCAGGCGCCCAGTCGCTGGGTTACAGCCTCAGTGGGCTCGTGACCGAAGTGGCGCCCGATGTCCACGAGTTCCAGGTCGGCGACGTGGTGGCCTGTGCCGGCAGCGACGCCTGTCACGCGGACGAGGTGGTGGTGCCGGTGAACCTCGCCGCGCGGGTTCCCGCCGGAGTTGCGCCGGATGCCGCGGCCATGGCGACGCTGGGCGCGATCGCGCTGCAGGGGCAACGGCTCGCCCTGCCCACCCTGGGCGAGAACGCTGTGGTCATCGGTCTGGGAATCGTAGGCTTGTTGGCCGCACAACTGCTCCGGGCGGCCGGTTGTCGGGTCCTGGGCGCGGATATCGCCGAACCGGCGCTGGCCCTGGCTTGCGACAGCGGCAGCGTCGACGAGACCGTCCATTCCGGCCGAGACGACCTAGAGGCCGCTGTGCAGGCGTTCACGCGCGGGTACGGCGCCGACCTCGTGTTGATCTGCGCCGCCACCAACAGCAACGAGCCGGTCGTGCAGGCGGCCCGCATCTGCCGTAAACGCGGGCGCGTCATCGTCGTGGGCGCCGTCGGGATGGATCTGCCGCGCGAGGATTTCTACGCCAAGGAGATCGCGTTTTCGGTATCCTGCTCCTACGGACCCGGCCGCTACGACCCGGCGTACGAAGAAGGCGGCATCGACTATCCTCTGGGGTTCGTGCGCTGGACCGAAAAGCGCAACCTGGAAGCCGTCCTGGACATGATGGCCGCGGGCAAATGCGATCCGCTGGCCCTGGTGACCCACCGTTTCCCGTTCGCCGACGCGCCGCAGGCCTACGCTCTGCTGCGCGACGGCGGCCAGCCGTTCGCCGGCATCCTTCTGGACTACCCGGTTGCCGATCGCATGCCGCGTTCAACAGAGGTCCTCTGCGGCGGCCGGCCGGCCGGCACCGGCGTCCTCGGCATCAGTTTCTTGGGTTGCGGCTCGTACGCGCAATCTTTCCTGCTGCCGCCGTTTCGCAAGGCAGGCGGAACTCAGCTAGTCGCCATCCACACACGCACCGGCTTGAGCGCGGCCGATGTCGGCCGCCGCGCGGGCTTCCAGCGCGCGGTCGACTCGCCGGAAGCGGCGCTCAACGACCCGGCCACGCATGCCGTCGTGATCGCCACCCGCCACGATCAACACGGACCATTAGTTCTGGCGGCGCTCGCAGCCGGCAAACACGTCTTCGTCGAGAAACCATTGTGTTTGACGCTCGACGAACTCCGCGCCATCGCCGCGAAGCTGCGCGATATGGCGGCGGCCGGCGGCGCGCCGATATTACAGGTTGGGTTCAACCGTCGCTTCAGCCCGGCCGCGAACCTAGTCCGGCGGCATCTCGGGCAAGCGAGCGGCCCGTTGACCATGTCCTACCGCATCAACGCGGGTCCGCTCTCGCCGGACCACTGGGTCCTGGACCCGCGGCAGGGCGGCGGCCGCATTCTCGGCGAGGTCTGCCACTTTGTGGACTTGCTGCAGTACTTCAGCGGTAGCGAGCCGATCGAGGTGCATGCCGTCGAAGCCGCCGGCGGCGGCCGTGACGACCAGCCCGCCGAGAACGTGATCTTGACGCTGCGCTTCGGCGATGGCTCGGCAGGCACCGTTCTCTACTGCGCGCACGGCGGCAAGAGCATGCCCAAGGAAGAGCTGCAGATCATGGGTCGTGGTCGCAGCGCGGTCATCGACAACTTCGGAGCCGTGCGGCTATACGGCAGCCGCACTCGTAAAGTGCGCTGCAGCGGCAAGGGCCAGGACCAGGAAGTGGCCGCCTTCCTGGCTGCGGTCCGCAGCGGTGTTCCCGCGATCTCCACCGCGAGCCAGCTCGCCACGACGCTCGCCACGCTGGCAGCGGTCGAAAGCCTGCGCACCGGCCGGCCGCGGACCGTCAATGCGGAGTCGCTGCTGGACGGCGTATGATCACAACCGCCCCTGATGACAGGCACAACCTCGACACCGTGGCCGCCGACGTCTGGCGCCAATGCAAAGAAGCGGGTTTCCGCGGCTTCGACCCGTACGATGGCCTGAAGAGCCGCCGCCTGGCGCCGCTGCTCGACCGGTCGCGCACGCTGCGATTGGCGGTGATCCAGGGCGTCAAACGCTGCCCGCTCGATTTGCGGCCCTGGTTGGGCATCACGCCGGGCCTGAATCCGAAGGGTCTTGCGCTGCTGTTGCTGGCCAGCTCGCGCCTGCCGCGCCTGGCATGGCCGGAGGATCGGCGCCAACTCGCCTATTCGCTCGCCGCGCTGGCTTCGCACCCTGATGGCACAGCGGTGTTCCCGGGCCGGCGCCCGTGGCCGGGGCTTGCCACCGCGTTCGCCGAGACGGCGCCGGCTGCCGCCGGTTGGGGCTATGATTTCCCCTGGCAGGCGAGGGCATTTCACCAGCCTCCGTTTTCGCCGACCGTGGTCGTGACCGCCTTTGTGGTCGACGCGTTCGCCGCCTGCGGTCACGCCGCGGCGGCGGCCGTGGCGCGCGCTGCCGCCGGCTTCGTCCAAGGGCACTTGCACCGCCACGAGGATGCGACGGGAGTGTGCTTCAGCTACTCGCCGTACGATCGCTCCCGGGTCTTCAACGCCAGTCTTTTCGCGGCCAAGATTCTGGCCCGGGCCGCGCTGATTGCCGATGCCGGCATGGCCCGGGCGCTGCGCGAAGAAGCAGGCCGCGCTGTGGCCTACGTGATCGCGCGCCAGCAACCGGACGGCGGCTGGGTCTACGGCGAGGCCGATCACTGGCAATGGATCGACAATCTGCACACCGGGTTCGTGCTCGAGACGATCGCTGCGATCGCCAATATGCTAGGCGAGTCCACGCGCTGGCGCGAACCCCTCGAGCGGGGGCTCGCCTTCTATCGTAAGCACTGCTTCGGTACCGATGCCACGCCCTATTACTACGCCGATCGTCCCGGAACGCTCGACAGCCACACCGTCGCCCAGTCCGCGCTGACGCTGCTCGCGCTGAGCGAATTCGACCCGGAGCTGCCGACTTGCGCTCGCCGCGTCCTGGAGATCGGCGTTGCGCGACTCTACGACCCTGCGCGACATGGCTTCCTTCATCAACGCAGCCGTATCGCCGCCCACCGCGCGATCTTCCTGCGCTGGTCCCAGGCCTGGATGCTCAACGCGATCTGCGCCTGCATCGCCCACGAGGAGCGTTCGGCGTGAAGATTTGGTTCGACGCCGACAACGGCCCGCATGTGCTGATCATGAAGCCGCTCGTCCGCGAGCTGGTGCGTCGCGGACACACGGTGATCTTCACCGCTCGCGACCGCACGCGGACCTGCGAGTTGCTCGACCTCTACGGCTTGCCCTACCGCAAGGTCGGCGGCGTCTACGGCAAAGGCATGTGGAACAAAGTGCGCGGCACCCTGGGACGCGCCGCGGCGCTGGCCGCCGCCATGCGGAATTGCGGCTGCGCGGTGAGCTTCGGCCACGGCTCGCGGGCGCTGCCGCTGGCCAGTCGCGTGCTTGGGATCCCGAGCGTGACGATGTATGACTACGAGTGGGTCGATCCGCGTCTTTTCAATCGCTGCTGCCGGACGATCCTGCTGCCGGACGCCATCGGTGACGAGCGCTGCCGGGCGGCCGGGATCGACACCCGCCGCGTGGTCGGGTACCCGGGATTCAAGGAAGAGTTGTACCTGGCCGACGCCCCTTTGGCCCCGCAAGCGGTGGCGGCCGACCTCGGGTTGCGCCACAACGCCGTCAAGGTGCTCTTGCGGCCGCCCGCCACGGATGCGCATTACCACAATCCCGAAGCGGAGGTGATTTTGCACGCCATCTTGGCCCGGCTCGCCGGCCGCGCCGATCTCGACCTCGTCTACCTGGCCAGATATCCCGGCCAAGCCGCATGGCTCGGCCGGTATGATTTGCCGCGCGTGATCGTGCCGCAAAAGGTTTACGACGGTCCGAGCCTCGTCGCCGCGATGGACCTGGTGATCGGCGGCGGCGGCACCATGACCCGCGAAGCCGCGGTGCTGGGCGTGCCGGCGTGCAGTTTCTTTCGCGGCCGCAGCGGGCGCGTTGACGAACAGCTCGCGGCCCGGGGCAGGTTGCTGGCACTGGCGAATCGGGAAAGCATTGACTCAATTGTCTT
>Ga0334888_1003896_pt1 | contig 14100 bp, 5 predicted proteins | sample GraSluR1_MG_FD_207227 | JGI IMG/M metagenome (GOLD analysis project Ga0334888, IMG submission 207227) | Sludge microbial communities from methane-producing bioreactor in Wageningen University, Netherlands - Granular Sludge_3_08-R1 | ecosystem: Engineered > Bioreactor > Anaerobic > Unclassified ...
TGGTCCGCCGAGGCGAGACTGGCGAATGTCTTCTCGCGCACCACGAACGGGCCGAAGCGGCCGAGACCCGCCCGCACCGGGACGCCGGTCCGGGGGTCGTCCCCCAGCTCCCGCGGCAGCGACAACAGTCGCCGGGCAAGCTCGAGATCGACCTTGTTCAGATCGGTTCCGCGACCCAGGCTCACCCGTTTCGGCTTCGGCGTGTCGTCGTTCTCGCCGAGTTGCAGATAGGGACCGTATGGTCCCAGCAAGGCGTAGATGTTCTTGCCCGTGGCGGGATCTTGGCCGATCGGCTCGAGGCTCTTGCGTTTGGCCGCCAGCAAATCGTGCACCGCCGCCGGTGTCAGGTCGTCGATCATCAGATCGTCCGGCAGGGTGACGCTGGCGCCGGTGCCGCCCTCGCCGGCCTGCACGTAGACCGACTTGCGTCCGATCTTGACGCGCAACGGCTCGCCGCTCTTGGGATCCTCCCCGATGGGAATGGCCGGAAACTCGATACGCTCGAGCTCGCCCGCGATGCGCTCCACCAAACCGGGATCATCTGCGCTGCCGCGATAGAAACGGTGCAGGAAATCCCGCCAGTCGACCTCGCCGCGCGCGATGGCGTCGAGTTCCTCTTCCATGCCGGCGGTGAACTTCACGTCCACGTAGCGCGGAAAGTGGTCGCGCAACAGGCGCACGACCGCCATCCCGACGTACGTCGGCAGCAGCACGCCGTTCTTCTTCTGCACGTATCCGCGCAGTTGGATCGTCGAGATGATGCTGGCATAAGTGGACGGGCGTCCGATGCCTTCGTCCTCGAGGGCCTTGACCAGGCTCGCCTCGGAGAATCGCGCCGGCGCCTGCGTCTCGTGCCGCAGCGCGCGGACCTCCGCCACGCCTTGCGGCGGTTCTTCGTCGAGCGGAGCCTGCGGATCGGGCAACAGCTGCCCCATTTTTAAGTCCGGGAGCAAGGAGTCCCGCTCCCGCTCACCGTAGACCCGCAAGAACCCGGGAAACGTCACGATCGATCCGTTCGCCCGCCAGAGCAACTGCCGGTCGCCACATCGACACACCAGATCGGCCGTGGTCTTGTCCAAGCGCGCGTCGGTCATCTGGCTGGCGAGGGCGCGGTCGTAGATCAGCCGATACAGCGCAAGCTCGCGATCCGTCAACGCGTCCCCCAAGTCTTCGGGCGCACGCGCGAAACTGGTCGGCCTGATCGCTTCGTGCGCTTCCTGAGCACCCTTGCTCTTCGTCTTGTAGGAACGCGGGCCGTCGGTGAACTCGTCGCCGAAACGCCGTCGCACGACGCTCGCCGCCTCGCGCTGGGCCGACGCCGCCAGGTGCAGCGAATCGGTGCGCATGTAGGTGATCAGTCCGACCCGCTCGCCGCCGCCGAGTTCGATGCCTTCGTAGAGCCGCTGCGCGATCTTCATGGTTTCGGCCGGCGACAGACGCAGCCGCGTGCTCGCCGCCTGTTGCAGCGTCGAGGTGATGAACGGCGGCGCCGGCCGCTGCCGGGTTTCCTTGCGGTCGACGTTGACCACGCGCCACGGCAGCGCGGCGGCGGCGCGCGCGCCGGCCTGGATCGCTTCGGCCTCTGCCGCGTCCAGCAGGAGCCGGCGCTGAGGTTGCAGCAGGCGGCCGGTTTCCGGGTCGAAATCCTTGCCGCCGGCGAGCCGAACGCCGTCGATCTCGTGCAGGCGGGCGGTGAAATTCTGGCCGCCCGGCCCGTAGAGCAGCGCCTCGACGTCGTAGTAAACCGCGCGGACGAAGCGCTGGCGGGCCTCTTCGCGTTCGACGATCAGGCGCACCGCCACGCTCTGGACGCGGCCGGCGCTCAGGCCGGTGCGCACCTTCTTCCAGAGCACCGGCGACAACTCGTAGCCGTACAAGCGATCCAGGATGCGGCGGCTCTCCTGCGCGCGCACGACCTGTTGGTCGACCTCGCGCGGATTCGCGATCGCGTGTTGGATAGCCTCGCGGGTGATCTCGTGGAACGTGATCCGGCGAACCGGAATCTTCGGCTTGAGCACCTCCAGCACGTGCCAACTGATGGCCTCGCCCTCGCGGTCCTCGTCCGTCGCGAGCAGAAGCTCGTCCGCCTGCGCGAGCAGCTTCTTCAACGTCGCGACGGCCTGCTTGCTCTTGGGGGACAAGACGTAGATGGGCTCGTAACCGCCGTCGACATCAACCGCCAGCCGCTTCCAGGGCTTATCCTGGTATTGCGGCGGGATCTGGCTCGCCTTCTCCGGCAAATCGCGGATGTGGCCGTTGCTCGCAGCGACCCGGTAGCCCTTACCCAGGAACTTCTCGATGGTGCTGGCTTTGGCCGGCGATTCGACGACGATCAGCTTCAAGCGCTCGCTCCTGCCGACGGCAACGATCCTGCGCCGGGGTCCGCAGCCGTCAATGGATCGGATTGTTCCAGCGACCGGGGCCCGACGCCCCTGTCGATCGTTCCCCGACCATGATCCTTTCCCAGAGCAGGCAGAGTTCCCGCGAAGAAAGCGGCCCGTCCGGCACGAGTTGCGCGAACTGGATGAGCGACTCCATCTGCTCGGCGGTGATCTGACCGGTGCGCACAAGCTCCAGCAAATAGCCGAACGCGGGCACCGTCACCGCCTCGTCCTCCCGGGGGCCCATCTGCCGCAAGGCACGGCGGCTCGCCCGGCCGACTTGTTGGCTGCTCAGCCACTGCGGCCGTTCCGCGGCGTCGCGGCGGTCCTGCAGCCAATCCCAGAGGTCCTGCAGATCCTGCGCTTGGTATCCCGCGCCAGAGACGAGCTTGAGGATCTCGGCCGGCTGCAAGGCCTGGCCCTCCTGCTGGGTTTCGAGCGTGCCGAGCAACAGCAGCAGCAGATCGCTCAGGCGATGTCGCAGATGCTCCATGAAACCTTCCGCGGCCAGTCGAACCGGGCCGCACCCAGCGCCGGCCGAGTCGAGAAAAACGTCGGGTCAACCTACTACGGCGCCGCGGGCCTGGCAAGCATTTGACCTTTTACAGCCGGTCCTACCTGAATAATCCGGGTTAGCGCCCGCAGCACTGTTTGTACTTCTTGCCGCTGCCGCACGGGCAAGGATCGTTGCGCCCCACCTTGGGTGTCTCGCGACGAAGAGTCTGCACGCGGCCGGCCCCCTGGTCGGCGGCGGATTGGCCGCCCGCGGCCCCGCTCGCCCGCGCGTAGGCGTGGGCTTCATGATGCTGTGTCGTCAATTCCGCCGGATCCGGCGCGGGCGGCGGCGGCGGTTGCACCAACTCGGCGCGGAAGAACAGGCTGACCGCGTCGCGGCGCATGGCCTCCATGAGCTGCTCGAACAGTTCAAAGCTTTCGCGTTTGTATTCGATCAAGGGATTGCGCTGACCGAACGACCGCAGACCGATGCCGCTGCGCAGCATGAGCAATTCATTGAGATGATCGCGCCAGCGTTGATCGATGACGTTCAGCAGCACATAGCGCTCGAGCTGGCGGCAGAGCTCGGCGCCGAGCCGGTCTTCCTTGCGCTGGCGCTGTTGCTCCGCGTGCGCCAAGAGCTTCTCCATCAGGACCGCGTGCCCGATCTCATACTGTTCGTCCTTTGCCAAAGGCAGCGGGGCCAGCACCAGACCCTGGTAGCCGCGCGCGAGGTCGTCGATGCGCCAGGAATCCGGGGGCTGCTCCTGTTCACAGTGCTCCAAGACCAGTCCCTCGACGGCCGCCGCCAGGAAGTCGGCGAACACCTCGTGGACATCGGTCTCGAGAAGGATCTCGCGCCGTTGCGAATAGATAACCTCGCGCTGTTTGTTGACGACGTCGTCGTATTCGAGCAAATGCTTGCGGATGTCGAAGTTATGGTTTTCGACGCGGATCTGCGCCTTCTCGATCGCCCGCGTGACCATGCGGTGGGTGATCGCCTCGTTTTCCTTGACGCCGAGCGAGCCGAGGACGCGATTCATGCGCTCGTGGCCGAACAAACGCATGAGGTCGTCCTCGAGCGACAGGAAGAACACCGCCGCCCCGGGGTCCCCCTGGCGGCCGGAGCGGCCCCGCAACTGGCGATCGATGCGCCGCGACTCGTGTCGTTCGGTGCCGACGATATGCAGCCCGAGCGCCTCCTCGTCGTAGTCCTCCGCCTTGAGTTGCGGATCCTGCCGCCAGCGCTCGGGTAGCGCCTTCAGATCCGGGTCGAGTTTGATGTCGGTGCCGCGGCCGGCCATGTTCGTGGCGATCGTGACAGCGCCGATGCGGCCGGCGCCCGCCACGATCTCGGCCTCGTTCTTGTGGTGCTTGGCGTTGAGCACGCTGTGGTTGATGCCTTCGCGGCGCAACAGCCGGCTCAGCAGCTCGGAGACCTCCACCGTCGTGGTGCCGACCAGGACCGGCAGGCCCAGTTGGTGCAGGCGTCCCACCTCGTCCACGATGGCCTTGTACTTTTCCTTCTTGGTCAGGTAGATGACATCGTCGTACTCGGTCCGCTGCACAGGGCGGTTCGTCGGGATCACCACCACATCGAGCTTGTAGATCGAGTTGAATTCCGCCTCCTCGGTCTCGGCGGTGCCGGTCATGCCGGCCAACTTCTCGTACATGCGGAAGAAGTTCTGGATCGTGACCGTGGCCAGCGTCTGGGTCTCCCGCTCGACCGTCACGCCTTCCTTGGCTTCGAGGGCCTGGTGCAGACCTTCGGAGAACCGGCGTCCGGGCATCAGGCGGCCGGTGAACTCGTCGACGATGACGATCTTGCCGTCCTGGACGACATACTCGTCGTCTTTTTCGTACAGCGAGTACGCGCGCAGCAGCTGGTCCACGTTGGAGATCTGCTCGTTCTTGACGGCGTATTCCCGCTCGAGTTCCGCCAGGCGTTTCGCTTTCTGCGCGGCGGTCGTGTTCTCGTCGCCTTCGATCTCCGAACCGAAGGTCGCCAGATCCGGCAGTACGAAAAAGTCGTGATCCTCGGCGGCCAGCATCTCGCGGCCTTTTTCCGTCAGATCCACGCTGTGATGCTTCTCTTCGACCACATAGAGCAAGTCGGCGTCAGCCTCCCACATCGCCTTGTCGCGCATGAACGCCGCCTCGGTGCGCTGGATCGCCTCGGCGACGCCGGGGATGAGCTTCAGCCGCTGGAATCGCTTGTTCTTGGGCGCGCCCCGGCTGATGCGTAGCAGTTTGAGCTGGAGATCGTCGTCCAGGACGACGTCGCCTTCGTCGGCACCTTGCAGCGCGCGTTCGGCGTCGGCGATCCATTGGTTGACGATCTTCATCTGCGCGCGGACCAGGCGCTCGACGCGAGGCTTGAACTCGTGGAAGCGGTGCGTGGACTTCGCCACCGCGCCGGAAATGATCAGCGGTGTGCGCGCCTCGTCGATCAGTACCGAGTCGACTTCGTCCACGATCGCGTAGTAAAACCCGCGCTGGACGAGGTGCTCAGGCGCGATCGCCATGTTGTCGCGCAGATAGTCGAAGCCGAATTCGTTGTTGGTGCCGTAGGTGATCTCCGCGGCGTAAGCTTCACGGCGTTGCTCCGGGGTCATGTCGTTCAGGATGTACTTGACATCGCAGCCGAGAAACGTCAGCACCCCCCCCATCCACTCGGCGTCGCGGCGCGCCAAGTAGTCGTTGACCGTGACCAGGTGGGCGCCTTTGCCCGGTAGGCTGTTCAGGTACAGGGGCATGATCGCCACCAGGGTCTTGCCCTCGCCGGTGGCCATCTCGGCGATCTTGCCCTGGTGCAGGACGATCGCGCCCATGAGCTGGACGTCGTAAGGGATCATGTTCCAGGGCGCGTCTTGTCCCCAGACCGTCCAGGACGCCTTGCGCTCGGTGAGGCGCCGGCATCCTTCCCAGACCACGCCGAACGCTTCGGGCAGCAGGTCGTCCAGGGTCTCCCCCGCGGCGAGACGTTGCTTGAACTCTTGCCTCTTACCCCTTAGTTCATCGTCGGTTAGTCGTTCAAAGCCCCCGCGGACCTCCCCGATCTTCTCGACGAGCGGCCGCAACCGCACGACATCCCGTTGTTTCTTGCCGAACAAGCGCTCGAACGCCGCCCAGAGGCCCGTGGCCATGTGCTCGTCTCCTTGCCCGTGTCGCGGAATGGACTGCCAGTCCCGCCCGCCGGGAAACTATAGGCGGCGGCCGCGAGTGTCAACCGACGAGGCGCCGCCCGTCGGCGGCCGTACCGACCCGTCGCCCCGGGTCGCGATACCGGTTGCGCCTCGCGCGCATCACTCGGCCAGGAGCGTGCGGTAGATCTCGCGGTCGCGCAGAACCCGCAGCGTGTAGTCGCGGGTTTCGGGGTAACTGATCCAAGCGCGGTAGAGAGCGCGCGCGTCGCCCGCGGCTGACAATTGCCGGTCCCAGCGCTCGACGGCGACGCTGCCGGCGTTGTACGCGGCCACGCTACGGTACGGATCGAAGCCGTGGCGGCGCGCCGCGGTGTCCAAGATCTTTGCCCCGATCCGGAGGCTCGTCGCCGGCAAACGCCAGTGCTGCGGCCCCGGCGGCCCGGCCGGATCCTGATAATGAAATGGCATGATCTGCATATAGCCGAGAGCTCCGGCGCGCGACCGGACGGCGGGCTCGAAGAGCGATTCGTTGCGGGCGATCGCCAACAGGAGCTCCGCCGGCTGGTCCACGGCCGCCAGCGCGGCCCGGATCGCCGGATCGGCAGGCAGCGGGTACCAAAACGGCCAACGCGTCGGCGCCGGTACGCCGGCCGCGGGCAGACGCACCGCCATGGCGATCGTCCCCCGATCGTCGCCCAGCGCCACGCCGACACCGAGTAACGCATGCAGGTAGAGGCTGCGATCGACCGTCGTGAGCGACGCCGGCGCCGACAACCCCGGCAGCGGCGAGGACGCCGGCAGACAGGTCCCAGCGGCCAACCGCTCGATATCGCGGTCGATCGCCCAGTTCACGACCGCGGATACGGTCGCCGTCCCGCGTAGGTACCGCGCCGCCGCCGCGACGGCATTGGTGTGGCGCTGGTCTGGATCGACGGTATCGATCACGGACTCGAGCTCTCGGCGATACGCCAGCCGAGCGGCCGGTACGGCGGGATCCGGCGACGCCAGCGCAATGCCCCAACGCGCCCACTCCTGCCAGAGCCGGTGCCGCCAGGTTTGCTGGTCGGGCAGCAAGATCCGGTGCTCGAGTTCGAGCGGGGGCGCTTCGCCGCGCAGCACGAGATCCTCGGCCTGGGCACGCTGATCCGCGCCGGCGGCAGCCATGACCGCGCCCAACTTCCCAAGCATTGGCGCGGCGTCGGCGCGGAACGCCGCCGCCTGTTCGCCGGCGAGATACCGGCCGGCGAGATCCGCGATTCTCTGCGCGTCGCCGGTCCGCTGTCGAGCCAACGCCAGCGACAGGGCCTGCGCGACCCAGATTCGCAGCCGGTCCTTCAGCGCGGTCGAAGCGTCGCTTGTCAACAAACCGAGGGCCGCCTCGAGGGCGCGCAACCCGTCCGGCCACTGATCCTGGAGCAGGCGCGCCTCGCTGGCTCGCCGCCAGAGATCGAGACGGTGTCCGGGGGCCAGGTCGGGCAATGTCGCGAGCGCTTCAATGGCCGGCGCGCCAGCATGCAGGCGCCGCTGGCCTTGCAGCCAGTAGCCCTGGAAGCGGCTGTCCGTGGGCGGTTGCGCCCAGCGCCGGAAATGCTCCGCGAGGTCCTTGACCGGCAACAAAAGCGCCCCGAGTCCGGCGGCGACGTCGGGCGGAAACGGCGCAGCGTGCCATTCCGCGGCGGAGAGCCAGAGCTGTCCGGCCGTGGCTAACATGACGCCGGTCTGCCGTTCGGCAAGCGCGTCGGGCAGGGCCGGTAAACCGCGGTCGCGGCTCAGGGCGACCCACACCGCCCAGCCGCTGCGGGTGTCGTACGGGCCGAGGTCCTGCAGGGTGTTCCAGATCGCCGTCGCCGGCGGCGCCTGCCGGTCGGCGCCGGCCAGCCGTTCGGCACGCAGCGTCCAGATGAAGACCTGGGCCGGGGTCAGCGCCAGGCTGGCGGCTTCTGCCACAAGCGAACGGGCCAGCCCGGCCGCCGCGGCGTACTCGCCGCGTTCCCAGGCCCGGCTCGCCAACAACTGCCGCACCTGGCTGGTCCAGGGACCGGCCGTTGCGCCAAGGGTGTCGGCCGCAAACGCGCCGGGCTCGGCCAGCGTCTCGAGCTGCCGCCATTGCCGCCGCGCCCGGCGATAGACCGCGTCGGCCTGTGCACAGTCTCCATACGCCGGCAGCGCCAGACGCCACGCGACGAGTTCGACGTACCGCGGAAGCGACTCCCCGGCGAAGAAGCGCGCCGCGCCGTCGCGCCAGCCCGGGTCGACCGTGAGGGGAGACAGCAGGTCGGCCGGCCAGCCCTCGACGAGGGCAATCTTGCGGGGCTCGCGGAACTCGCCTACCTGGAAGCGTTCCAGCCACGGATCGTAGATCTGGGCGCTATAGGCCGCGTCCACCGCGCCGGCGGCCAACGCCGTGCCGAAGACGACGGAATGAAACCATGGTTTCAGCGAAGCCATGTCACCTTTTTGGTCAAGACTTGGCCGTGCGCGCGCAACTGGAACAGATAGACGCCGGCCGCCAACGGCCGGCCAGCAAGCTCGGTGCCCGTCCAGGCCATGACCGTCGCGTTCGGCCCCGGTCGCCAGCGCGCGACCAGCCTGCCCCGCAGGTCGAAGAGACTGAGCGTGGTCTCCGGATCGCCCGCGCCGTCGACGGCCAGTTGCACGGACGACCGCGCCGGATTCGGCCAGAGGGGGCCGAGCCGCGGCGAACGCGCCGTCACGATCGCGACCGTCCGCGATACGAACGTATCGCCGCCGGCATAGGCGAGGACGCGCACTGCCGTCCGCTGTCCCGGCAACAGGCCCAACGCGGTCAGCGGTAGCCCGGGCGCCGCCCCGGCGGCCGCAGCGCCTTCCCAGCGCGCTCGCCACGTCTCGCCGCCGTCGACACTGGTTTCGACCCTGGCTTGCGCGGCCGGCGCGGCCGCCTCCCAGGCCCAGTGCAAATACCCGCTGCCGGCCGCAACCGGAAAGCCGCTCGCGGGCGGTATGCCGGTCCGTCCCGCGATATCGCGCACCAGCCAGCCTCGCGCCCGCCAGAGACTGTCGCTCGCGAGCGCGAACTCGAGATGCCATGGCCCCGGTCCGTGCCGCTGGGCATCCGGCAGCGCCACGATCTCCCGCCGCCAGAGGGGTCGCTCGCCCGCTGCGCCCAACGACTCCGCGACGGCGAACGTGAAGGATCCGGACAGGCGGTGGAACGCACGGTCGTCGATCCGGCCGAGCCAGCCGTCGACCGGTTCGGCCGCGACATGCGCGCCGCCGCTATGCCGCCACGCCAGCGTCACGCCGTCGATCGCGACGCCCGGATGCAAGAGTTCCAGATCGACGGCGTGGGTCAATTCCACCCAGGTCACACCAACGCCAATCGGCGGCGACCGCAAGACGGCGTGAGCCTGGTTGCTATAGGTCACGAGCGGCCATGCAGCGGCGGTCGTCCACGGCGCGCCGGTGCACGCGAGCATGAGTCCCTGATCGCTCGGACCATCCAGCCAACGATGCCAGAGCGTGCCCACGTCGCCTGTGGGACTGGACGCGTGCCAGGCGCCGGGCCAGTCGCCGTCAATGGATAGCGGAGCGTGCGTGGGCTCCCAGACCCAGACCAGATCGCCCGTGCCGGCAGCACCGCCGCTGATGGTGTAGTGGAAGGTCGTCGTGGCATCCGCAGGCACGGCGGCGGCGGGGAGCCACGGTTCGAGTCCCTGGTCGCGATACTGCGCCCAACCGTCCTGCGGTTCGATCCAGGACAACTGCGCGGTCAGCGACGCGCCGCTGGTGAACTGCCCCCACTGCGTGCTTGCCGCGGTGACCGTGACCATGACCGATCGCGGCAGGTTGGGCCCCGGCGCGAACTTGAGTTGCAGGTGCGGCCGGACGACGTCGCCCTCGCGGGCGAAGCGCAAGCGCAGGTCGCCCCGCAGTACGCTCGAGCGATCGTCGAAGCGCACGCTTTCATCCGCAATTTCCAGCACGACATCGATGCCGCTGGGCAACGCCGACCAGGTCCGGCTCGAGGGTACCGACACGTCGTTGAAGGTCTGCAGCATGCCGTCGGTGGGGAACAGATCGGTCGGCGCACCCTGGCTCAAACCGCGCGCAACGGATTCGGTCCCATCAGCCTGCACGAGTTGCACGCGCAGATGGCGGTCCGGCCAGGACGAGCTCGACGCCTGGCCCTCGGCCAGGTTCTCATCTACGTGCATGATCAGGATCCGTTCCCCGGGAATCACCGCGTCGTAGGGCGCGGTCAGCTCTGGATAGCACTGCGAGGCGAGGAAGTATTCCGGTCCGTCGGCGCCCTGCACGCGCAACTTGACCGCGGTGGCGGGGCCGGGCGTGTCGCCGAGGTCGATCCAGCCTAGCTGCAGGCACGAGTAGGCGTCCGGCAGGCTCGGATCGAGGCCCTGGCCGCTGCCCAGCCACCCCGCCGCCATCAGGCTGAACAGACCGAGGCCGCCGCGCGGGCCGGTCTCGCCGTTGCCGACAAAACTTAGATCGTAGCGTTCTTCCAGCCCGAGCAGATGTCCGGTCTCGTGCGCCCAGGTGCCGAGGCTGCTGCGCACGGCGGCGAGGGCATAGCTGCGCGCGATGATCCCGCGCTGGACGACCGGGTCCACCAGGAAGTATTGGTGCGACGTCAGCAAACTCTCGGGATCGATCTCGAGGCTGGATCCCGCGTGCAGCAACAGCACGCCGTCGACCTCCCCGTCGCCGTCCAGGTCGGACGCCGCGAAATCCATCCCCAGCTGGGCGGCGCGCTCCAGGGCCAGCCGAGCCAGCAAGCGGCTGCGCGAATAGCCCTGCCAGTAGAGGTCCGAGTAGTCTGCCTGCGTTCCCGGCAGGGACACGACCGGCGCCAGCTTGACGACCAGGTCGGTGCGGCCGCGCGACGCCGTGTCATAGAAGTGCACGAGGCTGCCCGCGGCGGGTTCGACGAGGCGCGGCCAGAGATCGACCGCCGGCCGAAATCCGGGATCGAAACGGGCGTCCGCGAAATCGACCGGGATCACCAACAGCCCGAACGGCGCCGCCCCGCCCGCCTTCGCCTGCACGGCCGCGCGTACGGCCGCGCGCCGCTCGGCGCGCAGCTCGGCGAGTACATCCGCGTCTGCGGCACGGGCGGCCGCCGCCAGGGTAGCGGCCATGCCCAAGATGACCAACCACGCCGCCGCGCGCCGCCGGCTCGCGCTATTCCCATTCGATGGTGCTCGGCGGTTTGCTGCTGATATCGTACACAACACGGTTGACTCCGGAGACCTCGTTGATGATCCGATTCGAGATACGCGCCAGGACCTCGGTCGGAATGCGCGCCCAGTCGGCCGTCATCCCGTCCAGACTCGTGACAGCGCGCAACGCCACAGCATGTTCGTAGGTCCGCTGATCGCCCATCACGCCCACCGAACGGACCGGCAGCAGAATCGCGCCGGCTTGCCAGATGGCGTCGTACTGACCGCTGCTTCGCAGTTCTTCGATGAAGATACGATCAGCGCGCTGCAAGAGCGAGACAGCGGCGGCGGAAACCTCGCCCAGGATCCGCACCGCCAGCCCCGGGCCCGGGAACGGATGGCGCGACAACAGGTCGTCCGGGATGCCCAGTTGCCGCCCGACGCGCCGCACTTCGTCCTTGAAGAGGTCGCGCAGCGGTTCGACCAGTTCAAAGCCGAGCCGCGCCGGGAGGCCGCCGACGTTGTGGTGCGTCTTGATGACGCTGCTTGGGCCGTGAATCGACTGGCTCTCGATGCGGTCCGGATAGAGGGTGCCCTGGGCCAGGAAGCCGAACGGCCCCCGGTCGCGCGTCGCCTCGGTGAAGACCTCGATGAACGTTTCGCCGATGATCTTGCGCTTGCGCTCGGGCTCGGCGACTCCCGCCAGGCGGTCGAGGAACACGCGCCCCGCGTCGACCCGCTGGATCGGCTTGTGCAAGAAGGCGTTCAGATCGTGCTCGACCTGATCGCTCTCGCCCAGGCGCATGACGCCGTTGTCGACGTAGACGGCGTGCAGGCGATCGCCGACGGCGCGGTCCACCAGCGTGGCCATCACCGTGCTGTCGACGCCGCCCGAAACCGCGCAGAGGACCCGCGCCGAACCGACCTGCCCGCGGATCGCGGCGATCGCCTCGTCGACGAAGGCCGCCGCCGTCCAACGGTCCGTGATCCCGCAGATCCGGCGGGCGAACGTTTCGATCATCGCCGCGCCGTGTGCCGTGTGCGCCACTTCGGGATGGAACTGCACGCCATAGAAGCGCCGCGCCGGATCGGCGGCCGCGGCGAACGGGATCTGGTCGGTGCGCGCCAGCGCTGCGAAACCGGGCGGCAGTTCGTCGACACGGTCGCCGTGGCTCATCCAGACGGGCTGGCGCGCGGGCAGACCGGCCAACAGCAGATCCGGCTCGAGAACCTCGATCCAAGCGTGACCGTACTCGCGGTTGGCGGCGGGGGCCAGGCGCCCGCCCAGCGCGTGGCACATCAACTGCATGCCGTAGCAGATGCCCAGCACCGGTTTGCCGGCCTGCCAGAATTCCGCGCCGACCTGCGGCGACTGCGGTTCGAGAACGCTCGCCGGGCCGCCCGAGAGCACCACGCCCGCCACGCGCGGATCGTCGAGGATCTCCCGCCAGGCCGTGTACGGACGCAGCTCGCTGAAGACTTCGATCTCGCGCAGGCGCCGGGCGATGAGCTGACTCACCTGCGACCCGAAATCCAGAACCACGATCCGCGGGTGCGTGCTGCCGATCTCGGTCATGCGCGGCTCCTGCCTGCGTGGGTTCCCCTGCCGATGCGAAAACGCGCCCTGGCCTGCCTGTGACCCTTCACCGTCGGTGCTGCAGGAACCAGCCAGGTTCAAGGTCAGTGATTGAAGTGGCGGCGCGACGCCAGGATCAAGGTGATGCCGAGTTCGTGTGCCGCGGCCGCTACATCATCGTCGCGGACCGACCCCCCCGGCGCCAGGACCGCGCGCACGCCGGCCCGCGCCAATTCCTCGACGCCGTCGGCAAACGGAAAGAAACCGTCGCTGGCGGCGACACAGCCGGTCAGATCGAGCTGCTGCTCGGCCGCCTTGCGCACGGCCAGCCGCACCGAATCGACCCGGCTCATCTGGCCGAAACCGCAGCCGAGGGTCGCGCCGCCGCGGGCCAGCACGATCGCATTGCTCTTGCCGTGTTTGCAGGCGATCCACGCCAACACGAGATCGGCGCGGGTCGCCGCGTCCGGCTCGGCGCCTGCCGCAACGCGCCAGTCGCCGAACTCCGGGAAGCCCTCGTCCTCGTCCTGCCTCAGTTCGAGGTGCCCCCAGGCTCGCCGGCGGTCCGCGGTCGCCGCGGCGAAGACCGCGGGTTCCCACGTCAAGATGCGCAAGTTCTTCTTCTTGCGCAGCCGGTCGAGGCCGCGCGGCGAAACGGCGGGCGCGACCACGACCTCCAAAAAATGACCAGCCAGCGCGGCGGCGGTATCGGCGTCGATTTCGCGATTGAACGCCACGATCCCGCCGAACGCCGACACCGGATCGCAGAGTAGAGCGCGCTCGAGCGCCACGACCGGCGCGCCGGTGCCCAGACCGCACGGGTTGGTATGCTTGATGATCGCGCAGCAGCTCTCGCCGACGTCCTGCACCAGTTTCAAGGCGGCCACCAGATCGACCAGGTTGTTGTAGCTGAGTTCCTTGCCGCCGTGCAGGGCCAGCCCCACGCCGGCGAGGTCGCCGGCCGGATGCGCCGGCACCACGCACGTCGCTTCTTGGTGCGGATTCTCGCCATAGCGCAAGCGCAGCGTTCGCTTGCCCGGCGCCGGCGCCGCTGCGGCCGCCGGCGCGCCATCGCCGGCGGTCTCGGCCAGCCAACCGGCGATCAACTGATCGTACTCGGCGACCAGACCAAAGGCCGCCTGCGCACACCGGCGCCGAAACGCGAGCGACGGCCGGCCACCGCCGGCCTCGAGTTCGCGCCGGAATTCCTCATATTGGCGCGGGCTGGACAACACGGTCACGCGCGCGTGGTTCTTTGCCGCTGCGCGCAGCAGAGCCGGTCCGCCGATGTCGATCTCCTCGATCAGCGCCGCAGCGGGCGCGCCGCTCGCGAGCGCGTCGGC
>Ga0334888_1003904_pt1 | contig 14072 bp, 9 predicted proteins | sample GraSluR1_MG_FD_207227 | JGI IMG/M metagenome (GOLD analysis project Ga0334888, IMG submission 207227) | Sludge microbial communities from methane-producing bioreactor in Wageningen University, Netherlands - Granular Sludge_3_08-R1 | ecosystem: Engineered > Bioreactor > Anaerobic > Unclassified ...
ACGGTGAGGATGGATTCATCGTCAAATCCATCTATCAGGGGCATATTTTAGGTTTCTAATCCAAGGTACAAAGATCTTGCGGTCGAGTAATTTCTTATTTTACAATTTTTAATGCGAATTGTGGGATGAAGGTATCGGAATAGCGATTAGCAGTGACGATAAGGTGTATATTACCCAAGATTTTTGTTAGAGAAAAAAGAATTTACACCAAATATTCAAAAAATTAACTAATACCTAATTCGCGTTTTTTTGATTCTAACAAAATTTCTTTTTTATGGAGTATATCTTCTATTAGTTCAAATGAAGCATTGTAATGCATAGCTGCAAATTTCCACTCTTCCATAGCTTTATCTAAGTATAAAAATCCCGATTCCTTATTTCCCTTTTGAAATTCTTTGGCAGCATATTCGAAATTGGAATAGAAATTCGTCATATAATTTAGATCGATAAGAAATTCGTTTTTCAATGGAGACCATTCTGCACTTGGATTAGTATTTTGAACTTCAATAATCATTTCATTAGATTCTTCTAAACCTTCTTGTGAATAGACTTCCATATCAAAAAAATTTTCTTTTTCAAGCGAATCTGTCAAATTAGGAAGATTTCCTATGGTTTGGTTATTATAAGACATAAATAAATTATACAATTGTTCATCATCTCTATTATTATATAATGACAAATTTGAATTCGTACATCCTGAAAATGTAACTGTTAAAATTAGAATGATGCAAAATATCGCAAAAAAATCAAAATGCATTCGCATACCTTTTGATCAATTTTAAGAGAATTAATCTTTACGCATAGTTATCCTGCAATTGGAGAAGACTCGATCTTAAATTTCAGTTAAGATTTTTGATTCTTTTCCCAGGGGGGGCAGGGTGATGATCAGCAGGAGGAGGGTGAAAGTGAACCCTTGATTCCCTGGAAAGGATAGCTCGCCGTTCATTCTCCGTTTTGTTACGCTAAAGGAGGGGCTTTGCCCCCCGCCGCGTGGGCGCCGCCCCGGGAGTTGGTTGGTTCCAGGTGACGGGGCAGAGTGCTCTCTCCGCTTCGTCTCCGTCCGCTCCTCCTGGTCGTCCGGTGCTCCTCCACTCCGCTCCACTCGCACCGAGCCCCTGCATATCTCTTCCTGGCCTGGGTCCACCGACGCCATCAGGCTTCGTCGTTTCCTCCTCGCCGTCGGCTGCACTTCTCCCGCTCCTCGCAGACTGTTCCAGACTGCTCGTCGCTGTTTTCCGTATCCCTGACGCTCAGTGACTCGCTCCCTCCCGGTCGCTCGGGCCGCTGCGACCAGTCCAGCTCCGCTGATGCGTCGCTGTCTCCCACTCCCCCGCCCTTGCGTCACGCCGGGGGATAGGCAAGTATCCCCCTCTCTCCGCACCCTCAAGGCCGGGCTCCTCCTCTCCAGAGGAGAGGCAGTTATTATGATGATAGCCTGTCGGCCCAGGGAGTGCACGGGGGACGCAGACCGACCGGTCCACCTGGCAGACGGCGAGAGCGAACGAAGAGAGCGGCCGGTTGGCAGAGTGAAGCTGTCGGTCGTCATCAGAACGGGAAACAGCAGGAGCCAGCGAAGCGGAGGCCGCCACCGAACGCAGTGAGGGCGTCGCCGGAGTGGAGCGTTACCAGGATCCGATCAACAATTCCACAATTATTGTTTTGGTCGTCGGTCCGCTCATCCCAAGTTCGGTGTTCGCGATCTCTCTTCACTCACAACATAGGATTGCTCCATCTAGTTGATCTCAATTTAATCACAGCATTGCCCGTTCATATTTTTGCTTCACATTGCCTGCCTTTTCGCTCCTTGTAGACTGTTTCATAGATTTCCTGCTGCTGGTTAAAATTAAAAAACAGATCACAATTAAACATCGCCAGAAAAACATACCAAATTTTTAGTATTACTACATTTATATTCAATAATTCTCCCATAATTCGCGATTCCAATACAGATTTCGCCCTGTTTTTCATCCAATCTCATAAGACATCCATCAACGGTGACTCCATTATCGTTAATTTTAATTTCCCTATTGCCATTCCCTTCAACATCAAATTCCTGCCTTTTTTTGCCGTTTGTGTCTGTAGCTAATGAATTGAGCCACCAATCACCATCATACGAAATAATAATGTAATTACCATCTACATGCGATGAGTGTATAGGATAACTAGTCGGGACGGCTGATGAAGATGAATAAGTCATTGTAGTTGGTTGAGGTGAAAAAGTTGGGGAGGGCGTTGAATCTCCTTCCATTGAGGGAAAAAAATCATAATTAATACCTGCAAAAATTAAAGCTATAATTACAAAAATTATTACAATCATACCTGCCTCAAGGGCTCTACTTTTCTTTTCAATTTTTTGAGGTTTTTCCGGATTTCTTTGAGATTCTAGTTCTTTAATTTTCTCTCTAATTTTCTTAGCCTGATCAATTTTTCCTTGTTTATATAATGCATAACCATAATTATTCCATGCTTCGATGTACTTACCATCTATTTCGATAGCATTTCGATAACAACTAATTGCATCATCATAATTTCCTGATTTAAAATATTCATCTCCTTTTTCTTTCCAAAAAATAGCACTGTTTTCTTGAGATTCGATATCCATTTAATATGGTCTATCCATCACTGATTTATTATATTTTTGATTTAAATTTTTTAGATTTCAATCCAGATTTATTTCTCACATAAAAATAAATATTCTAGATTTTATAAGGTTCAAAGGGATCGCAATGATATGGGAATGTCCTGTTTGCGGCGGTAAGCTAACCCAACAATCAAAATGTTCTTTCTGTGGAGCTGAGTTAGTACCACAACCTGATGGAACAACTCTTAAAGTAAAAAATGAGAATCCTTGTCCAAAATGTGGTTCAATCAATGACAGCGCAAGTTGGTTTTGTGTAAACTGCGGTTCATTGTTAACGGAAAAACTTGATATTTTAAAAAATTTACAAAAAAAGATTCGATTTGAACAAGAAAGAGTAAAAAATGACTTTTTACCTCAATGGATGAAAGATAAAATTTCCTGTGAAGAATATATTTATTACTGTATTAGTTTCGGAAATAATGATTTTTATGCAATTACGGATGAAAAATTAATTAAAAGTAAAAAAGGACAATATCAAGAAATTAAATTGAATGATATTGTGAGTCTTGATCAAATGAAATTTATTCCAAAAATTTTATCGCCAATTGGTTATTTCATAGTAAATACTTATTCGGGGCCTGTAAAATTTGATGATTTTAAAGCAATGGATGCAAAATCAATGGGCACCTTTTATGGCTGGATTCAAAATGCAGTTAAATTGAATGATCTAAAGAAAAAAGATCCTCGAGCCCTAATACTAAGATTGGATTTGTCGATGAGTTAGCAACTATATAATTTTTAAAAAAGAAGGTTTAAGAAATTTCAACTTATTTTGCTCTTTCTCTTCCAAGTGAGAGCTAAGTATCTTCCTACTCTCCTTTGGAATCGGTAGAATCATGGACAGCGAAACGCAGGCCGCCACCGAGACCGCAGGGCGAGGGCGTCGCCGGAGTGAAGCGTTACCAGGATCCGATCAACCAACCCGAAGGGCGAGCCTTCGATGCGAGCGAACGCGAGCCGTGGGCGAGTCCCGGAGGGCTCAAATTTCTATTGCGTAAAATATACACTTAACATACATTTTGAGTAATAATATATTACTTTCACACCGCAGGGCGTCACTATATTACATCTCCAGTCCAAGTATATATTGGTGAGAAACACCATGCGTTACAACCACAGAACAATCTTTGAGCACATCGGAAGCGTGAAGAACTCCGAGGGTGTGCTCCGTATCGACATCAAGACCAGGCAGTGCGTGATCGCACGCTCCGATGTTCCCCGGCTGCTTGAACACTGGCCGGTCAGCATCTATGATATCGCCGACGTGATCAACACCTGCGGCCAGCCGGACCCCATCGGCCAGGCCTGGATATCCAGGTCCGGGAAGGCTGTCATGTTCCGCATCAATGGATTACCATATGTGGCTCCGTTCTCCCAGGTGAATGCCATCATCACCGGCGAGCGGAAATATGCACACCTGGCCATCATGACCGAACGGCCGGAACCGGCATCACCGGCACAGGCTGCAGCACAGTGTGCCATATCGGAGGCTTCGGCATGAATTCCACGGTCATGGTACAGAGCCAGGGACGCCAGCCCCTTGAAGTATCTTTCATCACCTCCAACCTTCAGTGGCTGGATGAGATGCGGAAGGAATACAACCGGCGATTTGAGAATGATCTGACTCTCGAGTTCATTCTCCAGGGGGCCATTATCAACGAGATATGGAGGCTCTCCCGCGAGATGCGGATGAGCGAGGAGCGGACCTTCTCAATTGGCTTAGAAGGAGGACTGTGACCATGACCACCACATCCCTCTTTTCGAATGAGGATATTATCTTTGCATATACCCGGGTCGATGCCATCAGCGACGGGGTCCTGGTTGAGTTGCCGGACCAGATAGTCGGCGAGGCGGGCATCAAGGTACCCGTCGCAGTGACCTGCGCGGTCTGGAATGATTACCTGGCGCCGTCTTACCTGGACGAACTCCCCAGCCAGAGTGTTGAGGGGAGACTCTGGGATCTCCTGTGGATGTTTACGTGTGCGGCACGGAGGAGCCGGCACACAAGCACGGTCAGGTTCCGGGTCCTGTTTGAGACGATCGCGGAGACTGAGAACATTGATGGCCAGGCCAGGGAAAACAGTTTCACTGAAGATGTGTTGCTCAAAGCCGTCTGTGGGCCGGGCGATGAGGGGGAGCCGGTGATAACTATCATGCTCCCGTGGGAGGATTGAAAGCAATGGAAGAAGTGATTGTGAAAAAGATAATCGAGGGTCCGGCATTCCAGGACAGCATAGAGATCGGAACGCCCGGGAAGGGTGGAGCAATCAAGGTTTACGGGGATTTCGGGCAGTCCGAAGAGTATGAGAAAAGGATCCGTGAAGCGGTCCGGCTGCGAAAGATGGCCGGGGACCTCCTGGAGGGGACATGACCGCCCCCAAATTTTATACGACCGAAGAAGTTGCAGAAATGCTGAAACTGAACGTCCGGACCGTCCGGGCGATGATCAACCAGAAACGGCTGAGGGCTGTGAAGATAGGAAATGAATACCGGGTGACTGACGAACACCTGCGCCAGTTCGTCGAGGAGAACCAGACCTGAAAAAGCCGGGGAGATCTCCGGTCCGAAACACCATGCGTTACTAAAGTATTCAGACCGGCCGCGGCCCCGGCTGAATATAGCATGGGCGGTCGGTTAATATTTCTGTTCTGGTATTCCCTCCTCCGCCTCCCGCCGGTCGGCCTGCGACGGGTCACCTGCAGTGCCCCGTAACCGTGGCCTCCTATCCCGCCCATTCGGTTTATCAGTGAAGGTGTAGACGCTCGTCAGCACCACGACCTCGCACTGCTCGGTAACCGGGTGTTTCCTCGCTGTTCTTCGGTTTCTCGGATTGCTGCCGGTCGACCGTGCTCCGCACCGTCTCCCTGGTCTCTCTTCCTGCACTGTTAGCAGCGAGGACGCCCGTGATTTCGTCGCAGGCTCCTCATCACCAGCTGTTCTTACCCCGCTCCTCGCGGACCGTTCCCCGGACCGCTCGTCGCTGTTGCACGAGGCTCTGAAATTTCCAAATCATCCTCAGTCGAACCAATTGCCCGAAGGGCCTCTATCCTGCTTACTGCCTCTCCTCTAGGAGAGGAGGAGGCCGGTCCGGAGGACGCGGAGAGAGGGGGATACTTGCCTATCCCCCGGCGCGACGCAAGGGTGGGAGAGTGGATAACTGGTGACGCATCAGCGGAACCAGATCCGGCCGCAGCGGCCCGAGCGACCGGAAGGGAGCGAGTCATTGAGCGTCAGGAATAGGGCACGCAGCGACGAGCAGTCTGTGAAACAGTTGGCGAGGAGCGGGAGGGTGCAGGCGATGCGACATGAGCAAAGCGAGCGAGCATGGCCGTCATCATGAATATGGTCTACCGCGAGAGAGCACCCCCGCGATGTGAGCGGAACGGAATGGAGGAGCACCGGACGTTCAGGAGGAGCGGACGGAGTGAAGTGGAGACGAACCTGGCGGGGCGGACCAAGGGAATAAAAATTTGGTTAATTTTAGTATAAGATTGGTGTTGTGGAGAAGCCATACATTGTATCCGGACCGTTCTCCATTGTAACCCAGTACCCTTTGAATGGGAGAAGATCTTTGACTTGACCCCCTTTCGCATAGGCCCATCCTGGTTGGTTGAGATTTGGACTGACTACTATCACATATCCAGTAAGATCTCCAACATGTTCGATACTCACAAGTCCCTGGTCTATGGGCATGGTCTGGAATACCTGGGAATTTTCATCGTATGCCGGGGCAGGCCCTATGAGATTGATTCCTTCAGTCATCTGGCGCGATGGTAGTGCAGTGACAGTTTCCGACGGAACAAGAACAGCTGTCGCGGTTGTATCATCCTCGATTTTAATGAAATAGGCGTAGAGGGGGTCTACGTGTGTCGATGGACCCGGAATAAACCAATAGCCCTCGTCCCATCCAAGCACAACCTGGATCTTTTGTTGTTCGGTCGGTGAGAATATCTCTCCAAAGGTTGATTTTCCAGGTTCCAGCTTAACCGGGGTAGAGAAGATATTCCAGCCTCCGTTCAATTGGACCAAAAATTCTTTGGCAATAGTGTCATCGATAACCAGGATATCCTGGGAAGCAGAGTCTTCCCCATCTGGACCGGAAACGGTGAGTGTGACGGTGTAGTTACCTGGCGTTGTGTAGGTATGGGTGACTTCGGTGACATTTTCGGCGAATGTGCCGTCACCGAAGGACCAGTGGCGGGATGTGATACTGCCGGTGGAGTTGTCTGTGAACTGTATATGGAGCGGGGCCTGGCCTGAAGTTGTGTTGGTGGTGAAGTCGGCCACCGATGGAGGATACGTCACTGTGATATAACCATTTTTCATCAGTTCACTTTTTGCGGCTCCTCTCTTCACTGTCAAATGTACTGTATATACGCCTGGATTCGCATAGACGTGATGTGTACTATTTAATTCTGTTGTCACGTTTGATCCGTCTCCGAAGTCCCATATCCAGATGAATGGATCACCTTCAGAGAGATCAGTGAATATCACATCAAATGGCATAGTGTCGGTTGTTTGAGAAGCTGAGAAATCAGCAGTTAATGTTGTAGGAACATCCAGGTTCACATGTAATACCGAATTGGGGAAGAATGGGAATCTGGTTCCGAGCCATGCAGTGTTCCCATATTCATCAAGCAATCCAAACCAGGCAGGTGAACCATTTACCGTAAATGTGATCGGTGAACCTGTTGGAATGTCCCCCTGCAGGACAAGGCCTTTTCCACTTTCCGCTTCACCGTACCAGCCTTCCTGCTCGATTATCACAGACTGGTTGAATCCTGCTGCAGATGCAGTGACAAGAGATCCGACAGGGGCAGGATTTCCGAATATTGTGGCGTTGCCGAAGAGGGTGCATTGTGGGGGTAAGACTTGGATTACCTGGGAGGAGGTATCTCCACCATCAGGACCAGAGACTGTGAGTGTGACAGTATAGTTGCCAGATTGGGTATAGGTGTGGGTGACTTCGGTGACATTTTCGGCGAAAGTGCCGTCTCCGAAGGACCAGTGGTGGGATGTGATGTTGCCGGTGGAGGTATCAGTGAATTGGACTACAAAGGGGAGTTGGCCGAGGGTGGTGTTGGCGGTGAAGTTGGCTATGGGTGGCGTTACATTTAACATTGTAGTGAATTGATGGATATCACTCGATGTAACGCCATCATAGGGATCTTTTGCCACTACTTTCCAATAGTAAATGGCATCATTTGCCAGTTCGGAATAATAATACAAATCATATGTCGTATTTTCAAGAACTAATGGCGGGAATGATGAAGTCCCAAGATATACATCATACACAAGCGTTTCATTGTTGGGATCATATCCCTCCCAGAAGAGCGTGCCGTTTATTGGCAAACCCCGCTCATAATTCTCAGGATAAATAAGGTTGGGCACTTCTGGAGGAAGATTCACACCCTTGATAGTGACAATTGAATTGGTCTGTGTTTCTTCAAATGCACTGGGAAAATAGACCGTTGCAGAGTTAATTACGTATGTTCCATCCGGAACCGATGGTAAAAATTTTACACTAATATTCGCATATCCGCCTTCGCCGGGGGCAACTGTGCCAACATCCCAATAAACAGTTCTGTTTTCCGGGAAGTAAGTGCCTCTTTCTGTAATCTGCTGCCCTGTAGCAACACTGTACATCGGGCTAATTTCGAGAGTTGAATCATCAAGTGAGGGATCCAGAGTATCGATAACATACACTCCAAAAGCACTCCCATCACCTTCGTTTTCATACTCGATTGTGTAATTAAGTGGTTCATTTGCAGGATGATGACCTTCAGGGCCGTATTTCTCGTTAGGATCATGTGCAAAACCATAACATACTACTGCACTGTCTAGCTGAGTTTTGGGGAGTGGAACCTTCTGTAATCCAGGATATGTGCCATCAAATGGGTATTGGTCATGATTATAGGCTTCAATGATATCTATTAGTAAAAGGTTATGGACTTTATTAGTATGAAAGAAGTTTATTGTTGATAAGGGATCATACATTTTGTTGATAGTAATAATATCGATTGTTTGGTCATCATCAGGTTTTCCAGTATCAACTGACATATCTTCAAATAAAATTCGATTATAACGATCAGCCCCACCAATCCAAAAATCATCGGACGCTGGCAATTTTTCTAAATTAATATTTTCGAGTAATTGAGAAATTCCAATCCAGTTAGTGTTTACTGGGCTTTGAATATTAACTCCATGATGTTTATTAGATACTTGCGGTCCGAGGGAAAACTCATGATCTTTTTCGAATAAAATATGTGTCCAATAGAGAATGTCCTCACTAGATTGGACGATAAATATTTTTTTAACGTTTCCATCTTTAATTATTTGAGTTAAATTTGAGGGGTCCAATAAAGCTGGAGCAACAAAAACCGCATAGTTTGCAGTGACTTTTCCAGATTTCAATTTCTGATAGAGTGTTTGGGTCCCACCGCTGTGACTGAAAACAATATTGTAATGCCCATCAATATACTCCCCATCCTGATATGAGACATCAACATAATTTTTATCGGTGTATATACCTGAATATGCGAGATAAACATGGATTGCACCATTTAAATCAAATACTTTTCTTAAAGATTTTAATGTAGCACTATCCCAAAGACTGATATCTTCATTTGTTTCAAAGTAACTTTTTACTAGCTCTGCATCTAAGTCATACGCTTTTGATAAACGATCTCTCCCACTTTTACCATTATCATCGCTTGAAGGTTTCCAACCAATACCAGGATAAAATTTATTTTGAAGTTTGGATGTTTCTTTTACAGTCACCCTAATAATTCCACTTGAATCATGGCTAAAAAATTTTTTTGTCAATACGGGCCTAATTTGGATGCCTGATTTTGCCGGAATATTCTCTATAAAATAGAAAACAGTATCAGGATCTTTATCTTCATCATAAAATATGCTGACACCATCTGCTTTGGTAATAAACACCCCTAAAGAAAATTCATCAGAAGGAAATTCCATTTTTACGAATACTTGGCTAATTTCACGATTCTCATTATTTGTGACATCTATTTGAAATTCTTCAGATTGCCATGATGACATTTTTTCGGGAGCAGTCAATCGGACTGAAAGAGCATCAGCTGATCTTATCACAGTTATGGTCTTTGTTACCGGATCTGATTTGACATTGTTCTCATCAATGACAGTCAATTCAATTTGATGTGAACCAATATTTTGAAATTTATAATAGCGAATTGGAGCAAATGACTCAAATTTCATGCCATTGTCAATTCTCCAAATATACCTTGTAATAATTCCTCCATTTGGACTGTACGATTCTGATGCGTCAAGAACAACGGGCCAATCGGCTATCGGGGATGGAGGATTTATTGTGAAATCCGCAACGGGTATCGTTGATTGTTCAATAATTTGAGTATGAATATAAAACCGATCAGTATTCGGAATCCCCCATCCTGAGGCGTCATGAGTATTCATATTCCAGCGATACTTTTTCCCGTTATGGAGAATATTAGGTGGTAACGTATACTGAGTACCAGTGATTCTGATACCTCGCGATTGAGAATTAAATATTAAATCGGCGTTTTCCTCGCCATTAGTGATATCGCTAATATACAATCCATATCCATCTGCACCAGGAACCGCCTGCCAGATGAATGTTGGTGTAAGAGTAACAAGTTCGGAGGTCGATGAACTCAATCCTCCCGGGGAAATTAACATTGGGGGTGGAAGAAGTGATTGAGGAGCAGGAGCTTGGAAATACAACCGTTCTGAATAACTTCCCCATCCACTCGGACTGTGGGGGTTCATATTCCACCGATATTTCTTCCCATTTTCGAGAATTCCTGATGGTAACAGATACCGTGTCCCGGTTATAGAAATTCCGAGCGATCGTGAATCAAAGACCAATGTGTTAGTATCTAAGTCGCGAATATACAGGCCATATCCGTCAGCACCAGATACCTCGGGCCAATGAAATTCTGGTGTAAGAGTGTCTAGAACCGGGCCGGGAGATGTCGGTTCACCAGGTCCCAGGATTGTGGGGGGCGGTTGGATAGTTGGTTCGGGCACCGAACTGTGGTCGCCAATTGCGTAGAATGTCTTACCATTAGCTAATCCAATTCCACTCCCTACATAAACTGTTCCACTCCATACAAGAGGTGATGAAGTAACTGGACCATCTGTTGTAAAATCCCAGATCTTTATTCCTGTCTCTGCATCGAGGGCATATACTTTGGTATCACCACTTCCGACATAGATGATCCCATCTGCATAAGCGGGAGAGGAAGAGACGGAGTTACCGGTAGTATAAGTCCAGATTACAGATCCAGTTGCCGCATCTAACGAAAATATCTTTCCAGATGCATCACCATAATAAACTCTATTTCCGACGACTGTGGGAGTTGATTCAATATTTGCGCCAAATGGAGGAGCAGTACTCCAGATGAGATTCCCATTTTCTGCATTAATGGCATATCTTTGAAGTCCAGCTCCAGCATACAGGATTCCCTCGGATATTGTAGGAGACGAATAAACATTGTGATTAGTGACAAATCTCCATTGTTCTGTACCGGTAGAGACATCCAGTGCAATGATATTGCCAAGTGGAGATGATGAGACATCGGAATAATTTCCAGTGAGGAAATAAACTTTGTCACCCATCAAGGCTGGAGACGAATGAACAAAATCTCCCCCTTTAACACTCCAGATTAACTCGCCTGTAAGTGATGATACAGCATATATCCTGCCATCGGGATATGAAGTGCCAAAAAACACTCTTTCGTTATCAATAGCTGGAGATGAGACGACCATTCCCCCTGTTGTAAAGTTCCAAACTTCTTTCCCGGTTTCTGCTTTCACTGCATAGAGTTTCCTATCACAGCTCGTGAAGAAGAGATTAGTCCCAAGAATAGCAGGTGTTGAACGGACCGTCCCAGAATTAATCATCCAACGCTGTGCCCCAGTATCAGCATCGTATGCATAGAGATGGCCATCTTCAGTACCAACATAAATGATCCCGTTTGCTATCGAAGGTGATTCAAATGCTCCATAACCTGTATTCGACCATTTGAGGTTATTGTTTGGTTGAATCCCCCCGTTGTCATAAATACCGGAATTTAAAAGATCTGCATGAAATTTCCATCCGGGAGAAAAGGGGCCAATTGGTGTTATTTGGAGGAATGGATCCCGTCTCTGGGAACTCGATATTGGATTGGTCCAAATTTCCGTATCATATCCGGATTTGGATGCGGTAAACGACCAAGTTCCAGGAGCTCCATTAAAGATTATGCGTCCAGAAGAATCAGAAGTCCCAGAGAAGGGGTTACCGGCACCATCTGTCCCTGTAATCAGGACCCCCTGGAGGGCCGGCCCTGATTCTGAACCTTCGTGAACGTATAAAGTCAGTTGAACTGGTGTAGCAGACGATATTTGGAGGAATGGATCCCGTCTCTGGGAACTAGTTATTGTGTTGGTCCAAATTTCTGTATCATATCCGGATTTGGATGCAGTAAACGACCATGTTCCGGGAGCTCCATTAAAGACAATGCATCCAGACGAATCAGAAGTCCCAGAAAATGGGTTACCTGCACCATCTGTCCCAATAATCAGGACCCCCTGGAGGGCCGGCCCTGATTCTGAACCTTCGTGAACGTATAAACTTAATTGCACCTGATCCGGGATAACCGGTATCATATAGCCATCTCTAATTACATCTGAGGTGATCATTTCACCCCAGGGGTTCTGAGTATACCCCGGTTTAACAATTTCAAAATACCAACTGCCAGAATTACCCGTAAGAACTACTTCCCCCCCGGCATCGGTGACCTCATTAAACATATACCCCGCTCCATCATGTCCGATCACCTGGACACCTGGAAGAAGAGGTCCGGATATCGAGCTGTCATGGACATACAGGGTCACCTGCACCTGATCCGGGACAACCGGTATCATATAGCCATCTCTAATTACATCTGAGGTGATCATTTCACCCCAGGGATTCTGAGTATACCCCGGTTTAACAATTTCAAAATACCAACTGCCAGAATTACCCGTGAGAACTACTTTCCCTCCGGCATCTGTGACCTCATTAAACATATTCCCCGCTCCATCATGTCCGATTACCTGGACACCTGGAAGAAGCGGTCCGTATATCGAGCTGTCATGGATATACAGGGTCACCTGCGCCTGTGTATCGGCGCAAACCGGAGAACTCATGATCAGCAATAATAAAAGGAAAATCCCAACCAAAAACAAATAAACATCTCTTCCAATAACAGACATTATCCATTCTCCATCAAACGTGAATAGGGACCACCCGGCTCCTCCCAAACACTGGCGGCGCTTTCAAAGAGGCGCTAAAAGTCAGGCTATTGGCAATTCACTTGAATTTTTAGTTAATTTTGTAGATATATAAATGATTCTTTTATCGGTGCTGATATTTAACTGAATTCTGAATAAAATGTCTTTAATAATGCTCAAATTTAGAAAGAGCTTCAATTATCAGAATAATTATTGAGTACATGGAATATTTTAGAAAAACGAAATCTCAACAAAGATCAATCTGCGCGGCCACAAATCCGGGAGAGAATTGAAAGTGGATTCTCTCTTCATGGCTGGGGCTTTAGAACATTAATTATCTTCAGATTTTTGATATGGTGATTTGCGCGGTATTGATTACTTCATGCTTCATCAACGAAATATTGATTTTAGATCAGCGACATGAAATATTGTACCAAATCTTTTTAAATGGAAAAGGGAGGTTGCAATGCAGACCTTTTGCCGGGCATCCCATCCCTCGCATCCAGACATGACGTCACAATCCCTTCAAAATCTTTATCAGCTCTTCTTCTGACCTTTTCTCGTGGAACCTGCCACATCCATGAACGAAGTTTTCCATTCGATCAGGTATGAACACCAGATTCGCTCTTTAGAGAGAGACGTTTTGAACGTAACAATCACGCCACGCGACGCCCAGCTCGTCCGCGAATTCATTGCCGAATGCCAGTCATGTGCAGGCATCAGCATCGGCAGGTCAAACTGACTCTTCTTCACGCTCCCTGGCTGGCGCCGGTTTATCGGCGAATTTTGACGAGAACTATCACCGATCTCCATGCAGGAATACCCGCAAGTGTGCCCATTGCCAGACGATCAATTCCCCGGTGGCAAACTATTGTGTTGTCTGCGGGCATTCATTCACCGGGGTGGCAGACGACGAGGAGGAGAAGATCCAGAACTTCATGCTGAAAAACCCCCAGGCGTTGAAGGAGTATATTGACCGATTGGTGAAACAATCGATGGAAACGGCGGAATAATCAGAATATCCTACTTTCACGCCATGGACGAAAAGCCAAATACACCATGTGGGAACATGTCAATGGGAATGATGAACAGATGAGATTCAATTTAGGCCGGGAAGAACGGATAGTGCTCAAATGCCTTCAGGAAGAGGAGTACC
>Ga0334888_1003906_pt1 | contig 14063 bp, 13 predicted proteins | sample GraSluR1_MG_FD_207227 | JGI IMG/M metagenome (GOLD analysis project Ga0334888, IMG submission 207227) | Sludge microbial communities from methane-producing bioreactor in Wageningen University, Netherlands - Granular Sludge_3_08-R1 | ecosystem: Engineered > Bioreactor > Anaerobic > Unclassified ...
ATAGCCGCCGTGCAGCTGAACAGCTTTACTGGCCACATAACTGGCGGTTTCTGAGGCGAACAACTTCGCCATAGCAGCCAGTTTGGAGTAGGACAGCCCGCGTTTCTTGGCATCTGCTGCCTGAAAAGTCAACAGGCGCGCGGCGCTGGTCTGCGTTTCCATATCCGCCACCGTGAATTGCACTGCCTGGAATTTGGCGATCGGTTGCTTGAACTGTTCACGCTGTTTGATATAAGCCACAGTCTCATCCAGCGCCCCCTGCGCGATCCCGACTGCCTGCGCGGCAATGCCGATACGCCCGCCATCCAATGTAATCATGGCAATCTTAAACCCTTTGCCTTCTTCGCCCAGCAGGTTCTCACGCGGTACAAAGACATCCTTAAAGATCAATTCACGCGTCGAAGAGCCGTGAATGCCCATCTTCTCTTCCAGCCGGCCGAACTCAAACCCCTGCCAGCCTTTTTCAAGAATGAAGGCGGAGATGCCGCGCGTGCCTTTGCTGGCGTCCGTCATGGCGAAAATAATATAGAAATCAGCTTCACCGCCGTTGGTGATGAAGATTTTTGAGCCATTCAGCACGTAGCCGCCCTCCACCGCCTGTACGCGTGAGACCTGCGAGGCAGCATCTGTTCCCGCGTTGGGTTCGGTCAGGGCAAATGCACCCAGTTTCTCGCCGCTCGCGGCCGGCCGTAAGTATGTTTCCTGCTGATTTGTTGTACCGAACTGCACCAACGGATCACAAAACAACGAATTATGCGCGGAAAGAATCACCCCGGTGGTGGCGCACACTTTAGAAATCTCCTCTACCGCGATAGCGTAACTGATTTCGTCCGCGCCGCCGCCGCCAAACTGCACCGGTACATTCATGCCAAGCAAACCATAACGCTGCATCTGTTCCACCGTTGTCCGCGGGAATTGGGCGGTCTCATCGGTGTACGCTGCCAGGGGTTTCACCTCGTTAACGGCGAAGTCACGCACCATTTTCTGAATCATGGTTTGCGTGGGGGTCAATTGAAAATCCATACCTGCTCCTTCATTCTGCCCTGTTCGTGAATTTTGGCACAATCTACATAATTCATTATACAAATCACAGTTACAAACCTGTTACAAATAGTGGACTGTTAGAATCAGTTTTTCAACTGGCTGGGAGAAAAATGAACCTGAGAGTGAGGGTTAGACTTCACCAGTTAGACCCCTTGACCGGCATCAGCGGACGATGAAACTGCGCTTCCCGTCAAAATTGTATGCTTCTAAAAGCACCCTCTCATGAAGAATTCCGCTATACTATAAGTATTCCTTCCCTCTTACAAACCAATGGAGTAGATAATTATGAATGAAGACAAGAAACTGAAATTGATGAAATTCTGGCTGTTCGGCACCTTTGTAATTCTGGTGGTTGCGATCTCCATCTATCTCGGCATGTTCGCTGGCCTCTCTCTCTTTAGCGAATGGCGCTACTGGCTGGTGGTGGTCATCGCCGCAGTGCTGAGTATTGGGTCCTTCTTCCTGTATCAAGGACTCATTAACAAGAAGAAGTAAGCCGCCCTCAGACAAACCAGCATCAAACCATCGCCTGGCACTGCTGCCAGGCTAATATTGCGTGAACGAACCAGGGACATTCACAGGCAAGGGAATCTCCCTGGTTTCACTTTCATACAATGCAATGAAATGTTTCTCCCTCCGCCAATAACATGATATACTAATGATAATGATTCGCTAAGGATAATTATTTTCCCTATCATGACAGACCCCCACTCACGTTACGAAACCATGCTGTCACGCCTCAAGGCGCGCAGCGGACGCCTGACCTCGCAGCGCCTGGCGCTGCTGCAGTTGCTGTCTGTGTCACAAGACCATCCCAATGCCGCCCAATTGTACGATCAACTGAAAGCACAATTCCCCGCCATCAGTCTGGCGACGGTCTATAAAACCCTCGCTTTGCTGAAAGAAGAAGGTGAAGTGTTTGAGATTGATGTGGGCAGCGAGAGTCACTACGACGGCAACAAACCCTATCCCCATCCGCATCTGATCTGCCGGCAGTGCCAGAAGATCATGGATGGCGACGAGATCAGCCACCTGCATGCTGTGCTGGAAGAAATTCACGAACGCTACGACTTTCGGGTGCTGCAATCGCAGTTGGTTTTCTACGGAGTATGCCGCGAATGCCGCCAGAAATCATAACGATACCGTTGCCACACTGGAACATGATTATCGAGCAATAATAACTGAACAAGAATAGAGAAAGGAACCAATAATGAAAGAAAAAGACAAGAGAACCAAACTCACCACCGCCGCTGGCGCTCCTGTGCCTGATAACCAGAATGCCAAGACTGCAGGTCCACGCGGCCCCATGCTGCTGGAAGATGTCTGGTATCTGGAGAAACTGGCGCACTTTGACCGCGAAGTGATCCCTGAACGGCGTATGCACGCCAAAGGTTCGGGTGCTTTCGGCAAATTCACCGTCACCCACGACATCACCCGATATACCAAAGCCAAAATTTTCTCCGAGATCGGCAAAGAGACCGAAGTCTTTGTGCGCTTCTCCACCGTTGCCGGCGAGCGCGGTGCAGCGGATGCCGAACGCGACATCCGCGGTTTCGCCATGAAGTTCTACACCGAAGAAGGCAACTGGGACCTGGTTGGCAACAACACCCCCGTTTTCTTCTTGCGCGACCCGCACAAATTCCCTGACCTCAATCGCGCCGTCAAACGCGACCCCAAAACCAACCTGCGTTCTGCTAAAAACAACTGGGATTTCTGGACTTCACTGCCCGAAGCCCTGCACCAGGTGACCATCACCATGAGTGACCGCGGCATTCCACTTTCTTACCGCCACATGAACGGCTACGGCAGCCATACCTTCAGCATGATCAATGCCGACAACGAACGCGCGTGGGTCAAGTTCCACCTCAAGACTCAGCAGGGCATCAAGAACCTCACCGACCAGGAAGCCGCCGACATCGTCGCCAATGACCGTGAAAGCCATCAGCGCGACCTGTTCGACAGCATCGAGAAAGGTGATTTCCCGCGCTGGACCATGCATATCCAGTTGATGACCGAAGAGCAGGCTAACAATATGCCTTACAACCCCTTCGACCTGACCAAGGTGTGGTACAAGAGCGAATTCCCGCTGATCGAGGTAGGTGTGCTGGAACTGAACCGCAACCCGGAAAACTACTTCCAGGATGTAGAGCAGGCTGCCTTCAACCCGGCGGCAGTCGTGCCCGGCATCAGTTTTTCGCCCGATAAAATGCTGCAAGGCCGTTTGTTCTCCTACGGCGACGCGCAGCGTTACCGCCTGGGCGTCAACCATCACCAGATTCCGGTAAACAGCCCCAAAAAAGCTCCCGCCAACCCTTCCCACCGCGATGGGCAGATGCGTGTGGACGGCAATGCCGGCGCGAAAGTGGCTTACGAGCCAAACAGCGACGGCGAATGGCAGGAGCAGCCTGAGTTTCGCGAGCCGCCGCTTAAGATTTACGGCGATGGCGACCACTGGAATTTCCGTGAAGATGATGATGACTACTACACCCAACCCGGCAAATTGTTCCAACTGATGAGCCCCGCCCAACAGCAGGTTCTGTTCGAAAACACCGCCCGCAACATGGGCGATGCCCCCGAATTCATCAAGATCCGTCACATCCAGAACTGCCTTAAAGCCGATCCGGCGTATGGCAAAGGTGTAGCTGACGCCCTGGGCATCTCGCTGGACAAAGTACAGGAGTAAACCGACAATAACCACAGACAAACAGCAGCGGGGAAATAGCCCGCTGCTGTTTTTTCCTGCCTTCAGGTAAAGGACACACCAGCACGGTATAATAAAATCCTGCTTATGAAGAAACCGCTCCGCATCCTCCTCATCGTACTTGGCACCTTTTTTGTGGTGCTGGGACTAATCGGCATTGTTCTGCCGGTTTTGCCCACCACCCCATTTCTATTACTGGCAGCAGCCTGTTACGCGCGCGGATCGCAAAAATTCTATGACTGGCTGCTCAACAACCGCTGGTTTGGCACCTACATCCGCAACTACCGCGAAGGCAGAGGCGCCACCCTGCGCCACAAAATTTCGGCATTAACCCTGCTGTGGGGCACCATCGGTTACTCCGCCATCTTTGCCGTTTCACTGTGGTGGGTACGGGTGATTTTGTTTACCGTCGCCACCGCCGTCACCATCCACCTGGCAAAGATGCCCACCTACCGGCCCGAAAAATAAACCCCGTCACTCCGCGAAGCGAAGACTCTCCAGCAACAACATAAATGAGGGGTAAGCCAAATGAAAATTTTCCCTCTGGACAGGTAGTCTACTTTTATAATGAAAGTGTTCACAATTGCTCACGATGGAGGTGTATCGATATGCTGCGCAACCAACAGTTCACCAGCAAGGAACGTGTCCGCATGGCGTTTTCCCACCAGCAGCCCGACCGTGTACCGATTAACTATCTGTGCAATCCCGGCATTGATGCCCGCTTAAAGCGCCATTTCGGCCTGGCGGGTGAGGATGACGAGGGTTTGCGCCTGGCGCTCAATGTGGATTTTCGTTCCGTCAACCCGCCCTACGTCGGCCCGGAATTGTTTCCGCAGCTACCGGAGCGTCTGGTGGATTTGTGGGGGGTACACATGCGCTATATCGAGCATGAGTCCGGTGGCTATTGGGATTACTGTGATTTCCCACTGAAAGATGCCGATCTGGAGGCGGTGCAAAATTATCCCATGCCAAGCCCGGATGATTTTGATTACCAGGTTGCTGCCGCAGAAGCCGCCCATTACCATGCATTCTGGGTAACCACCGGCGGCGCCGGCACGGGCGATATCATCAACCGCACCAGTATGTTCCGCGGTATGGAACAGGTGCTGGTAGACCTGATTACAGACAACGAGGCTTGCCTGGCGTTCATGAACCGGCGGATGAAGATCGAACTCGAGATCCTGGGGCGCACGCTGGAAGCAGCACGCGGGAAGATTGACATGGTCTGGCTGGGGGAAGACCTGGGTACACAGAAAAGCCCGATGATCTCTAAACGCCTATACCGCAAACACTTGCGACCACGACACCAACAGTACATTGACGTGGCAAAGACCTTCGGCCTACCGGTGATTGTACACACCTGCGGTTCGTCTTCGTGGGCATATGATGATTTCATCGAGATGGGTGTGGATGCAGTAGATACGCTCCAACCGGAGGCGGCGGCAATGTCCCCTGCCTATCTGAAAGCGACCTTCGGCGAGCGCCTGGCATTTCACGGCTGCATCTCCACCACCGGAGCGTTGGCATATGGGACGGCGGATGATGTACGTCGCGATGTGCAGGATACCCTGGCGGTGATGATGCCCGGCGGTGGCTACGCTCTGGCACCCACGCACCAGATCCAGGATAACTCCCCTACCGAAAATGTGCTTGCCATGTACGATGCCGCGCTTCATTTAGGGCGATATTAAGCCGAGTGCCGACGCAAATGCGTGTGATTCTGTTCTCCATCGCCGTCACCCTCCACCTGGCAAAGATGCCCACCTACCGTCTGAAAAATAATCTCCGTCACTCCGTGAAGCGAAGACTCTCCAGCAGCGACTCAAATGATGCCAGCAATTCCTGCCACTGTTGAGAAGGCGCAAACATCTCCAGACCGAAGATATGCCCTGGCGACACTTCAACCAGCACGAACCAGCCCTGGATTTCCTCCCCTTCATCCGCGCCGTAATAATCCAAAATCACACCATCAATGGCGTGATACGGACGTGTGTAAAACACAGAAATAGCTGGCAAGCCCTGCACAATGATGTCTTCGGTTTCGGAAAAAACACTGCTGCTGTTGGCTTTTTGGGTGTAATTAAGCGCCTGGCTCAGGGTGATGTCTTCCTCCGCCAGCCGGCCGATCATCGTTATGTACGGTCCGCTCTGCGCATCAGACGGCACAGAAAACATGCTGACGCGCCCCTGCACTTCATCGACCTCATACCCCGGCAAAGTCAGGAAGGAAAAACCACCGCTTTCGCTGCGATATAACGCTCCCATCTGCACCTCACTGTCTTCATCAATCCCTGCTGGAGAACCTTGTCCGACCAGTTGCAGTAAATTACAGGCCAAACCTGTTAGCAAAATAAACATCGTCATCATTATCATGTGTTTGGTCGACATGGCAATTAGTGCTCCTTTACCCGATTCTGATGATTATAAATCAAACCAGCACCAGATTGGCAGATAGGGTGGTCATTCACCAGAGTGTTGTTACCCCCCCATTGATACTGGTATTTTGTGCCTCTTTTTCAGATATAATCAATCAGAAATATTACTAATTCACCGGGAGCAACCCATGAAAGCAGACTTGACCCAAACAAGCACCAAAATTTACTTCTCAATCACCGGCTTGATACTGTTGGTGTTGGCCGCACTGGTCGCAAAACCCTACCTGAACACCGCCATCCTTGCGGTGGTTGTCGCCTATATCGCACAGCCACTGTATAAATCTTTGCTGGGCAAGATAAAACCACGCAAAGTGCGCGCTTCGTTTCTTTCTACCATCATCGTAATTCTGTTCACACTGTTGATCTTCACCATACTGATATTCGCCGCCATTCGTGTAATCTCTCTGGCAATCACCGAACTGAACAATCTAAGGTTGATCAATAACCCAGAAACCGACATCATCGAAAACATCTCCGATTGGATTAACACATTGCTCACCAACATCAAGCTGCCGCTCACGGTGACACCCGAACAAATCCTTACCAATATCCAATCCTACATTTCTCAACTACTCACCTTTCTGTTGAATTCCATCACCTCCATCGGCACCATGTCGGTTACAGCTGTCATCAACCTTGTCATCTTCTATGGCCTGTTGTTTTTATTCATCCCTGACTTTGATGACATGCTCCTGTTCATCAAAAATCTCAGTCCGTTTAAAGAAGAAATTGACGAGCTGCTGATCTCCCGCACCCTCAATACAGCCAAGTCAATGGTGTGGGGGTTGCTGATCATTGCCCTTGCACAGGGCGGTCTGGCTGGCATCATGTTAACCATATTGGGTACTCCGAACACGCTCCTTTTCACAGTAGTGATCGCTGTGTTCTCTTTCATTCCTCTGCTGGGCACCGGCATGGTGGTTATTCCTATCGCGGTTTTTTACTTTATCAACGGCGAGATCGTCAAAGCCATCGCCCTGGTAATCTTCCAGACCATCGTCATCGGCAATATCGACACTCTGCTGCGCGCCAAACTGATCCCGCGTGAGGCACGCATGCCGCTGGTGATCAGCTTCATCGCCATCCTGGGCGGGCTGGCCATGTTTGGCATATGGGGGTTGGTGTATGGCCCCGTGATCTTCTCTTTGCTGCTGGCCATCATCGAGATCACCCGAACCCGTTATTTCCCGCAGCCGGCATCTGACGTGGAAGAACTTGTGTCTGAGGAAAGTGAATCTGAGCCAGAACCTGAGCAAATAGCAGAAGCCGTGGAAGATTCTACAGGCTGAAAATTAGGATTCCCAATTTGCTTGCTTTTTCTAACACTATCCCTGTGGTATAATTACACCAATAGTTGATCAGATTGGTAGCTACAGTGCATCACCATCCAGAAACGATGGTGACATCTTTTTTAAACCAAGTCTGTGTTAGTAAAGTAGAGGAAATGTTGGAAACAAAACTGTATGTAGGTAATATGTCATATGCCACCGATGAAGAACAACTGCGCACGTTGTTCGGCGAGGCTGGCACTGTAGTTGCCGTAGATGTCATTAAAGACCGTGACTCTGGCAGACCCAAAGGCTTTGCGTTCATCACCATGAGCAGCAAGGAAGAGGCCGCCAAGGCCATCGAAATGTTCAATGACAAAGAAGTCGGCGGACGCCCCCTGACCGTCAACGAAGCCCGCCCGCGTGAAGAACGCTCCGGCGGATTCCGTCCGCGCGGCGGCGGCGGTGGCTACAATAGCAACCGTGGCGGCGGTAATCGCGGCGGTGGCGGTGGCAATCGTGGCGGCGGCAATCGCGGCGGCGGTTATAACAACCAGCGCTAAGCAAAACACTGGCAAACGATACGTAGTTTGTCAACCCAAGAAATAAATCGCAAAGACTCCTTCGATATGTTGAAGGAGTCTTTACATTCACCAATTGTCTCTCACAACACCAGTTTCACGGTAGCGATCTCCCAGGGTCGCACTTTCACCACTACTTTGCCATCTTCTGGTGTCAACTGAACAGCATCCCGCTCCAGCAGGTTGACTCGCGCTGCCTCTTTCGCCCAGGCAGGCAGAATGATCTCTGCCTGTCCTTCCTGTCCGCGGTATTCCACCAGGCGCAGCACAACGCCGTTTCCTTTTTCTGCCCATTTGAGCGCAGCCAGGCGTACATTTCCTGAAAGCATTTGCGGCATTTCCGGTAGGTGCAAATCTGACGCAACCACTGGCAACCGGTATTGATAAGCCTGGGCTTCACCCACCACAAGGCTGTCAGCAAAAGGTTCGCCATACGCGCTGATGGCAAAGTCAAAGGCATGGCTGCCTTCATCACGCATGCCGTCCCAATCCGTCATGCTGTAGTACTGCGGTTCATGCAGATAGGTGGGGATGATGGGGCTGCGCAAGAACGACAACAGCATGAGCTCGCTGCCATCCTGCCCGCTTTCCATACGATACGAAGGCGTGCCGCGGTTGAATAGCACCACGCTGACGCCTTCCTGCTCAATGCCAGCCCAGTGAATGGCGGGCCAGTCTCCATTGGCGCCTGCCCAATCAAAACGCGGTTGGTAAGGTGTTCGCTCCAGCACGCCATAAGGAATCTCGTACAGATGACGCGGTGCTACTTCTCCTACACTCGGTACTGGCATGGCGACACGCAGGCGGTGGTTGTAGGCGCTCCACTGTAGTGACAAATGGAAATCCACCCGCGCCAGTCCTTCCACCAGCCGCACGATCATGGTACCGTCCACTGCCCCACTGCTGAAACCGGTCTGCCAGGGGGTACGGACCAAAAACGTTAGTTGTTGCGCCGTCTCATTTTTCTCCACACGCACCAGTCTGGTATACCCGGAGAGAGGTGTGCGAGTAAAATCCGGATGGAGGGTTGCCCAGGGGGAACCCTCGTCATGTTCGAGGATCAATTCGCCCGGGCGGTATTGACCGCTGACCAGAATATCACGCTGCAAATGCCTGTCATACACTCGTGTCAGGCCGTGTTCATCTGCCTCGACTCGAAAACGGCCGTTTTCAAGAATCGGTTCTGCCAGCCTGGCGGTCTGCTCTTCCTCTTGCAGCGCTGCTGGCTGTGTCCTGACCGTAAGATGTGAAAAAGGCGCCAAATCTGTCACCAAAAAGTCCAGTTCTGTCAGGCCGCCACCGATTTCACGGGTGGCAACCAACGGCAGCGGTTGCCCTCCCTCACCGGTCACGCTCATTTCACCTTCAGACGCTACCGTCAGGTTGGCGATACCGCTGTAGGGCTGCCCGAATGGGTTGATCAAGGTGATACCAGCAGGTTCACTCACTTCGATCGACAGTGTTTTCAATGCCCGTTGTCGTAATGTTTCGATCTCACCATCGATTTCCGCCATGATCTCCAACAATTCGACATAAGATGGGTCCACATGCGTGGCAGTGATGGCATCGTGGAACATGGTGAAATACATTTTCTGGCGGATTGCCTTCACCTCTGCCTGCGGATATGCCGCCCCCTGCAACGCTGCCATCACCAGCAGGGATTCCAATACAGCCATGTCCTGCTCCTGTCGTCGCACGATCTGTTTGGTCTTGATGCGCGTCACCAGGCAGCCTGAGTTGTTTGGGTTCAACTCCACCGAAGGATGCACATCCGCCGGATCAGGCTTATGTATACCCTCCAGCAGTGGCTGTAGATGCGGTAGTGCGTCTTCTTCCAGGGCAAAACGCACCTCGTAGCGGTCACGCAGCCTGTCCGCCCAATCGATTAAAGCCGGGTTAGGCAGCATTTCTTCCGGGTTCATCACCACGATCCCCGCACCAGTTGCCTGCAGTCTGTTATGATCGAATTCTTCCGGCAGCGTGGCACGCAGTTGTGGCGGGATGCCCCGTCCTTCACAAACCGAGCAAGGCTGCCCATCCACCTCGCCAAAGCCCCGGCAGGTTTCACAGGGCGGGTACTTGACCACCCCACCGCCGGCAGACACCACCGGTAGGGTGTGGTGCAGAATGATACTGCCATCCAACCCGCGCCAGTAATGCCCCTGCGCGGGGCTGTAGCTCATGCCGGTCGCCCAGTTGATCTCACAGCCGCGCAGGATCTGCGGCAGCTGCGCCGAGTTTCCGAAGGCGTCATTGCGTACCACCAGGCGGGTTTGCTTACCAAAAGTGTCTTCCACCCACAACAAACCATCTATATAATTGCGTACCAGGCTCTCGCCTTCAATCATGTTAGCATCCACGATGGTTTCACCCCCACCGGTAATGCCGAAACGCCCTTCCTTCACCAGCGCCTGCAACACCGGCAGCAGTTCCGGATGGCGCTTTAGCACCGTGCGCAGCACCAGCACGCTTTCGATCTCGAACTTGTAGTCAGGATGCTGCTTTGCGAGAGCGATATTGTCGATCAGATAATAAGCCTCGAGATCTGTGTACGAGACGAACTGCTGGCCCTGAAAGATCAGCGGGCGCTGCCAGCAGCGCCGCCAGGTCAGGTCAAAATGATTGTTGACAACAATGTATACTACTGGTTTCTGGCCAGATTGGTTCATGGATTTCCTCCGTTTTTCGTTTTATCGATCCGCTGTCTGGTACTCAAGGCAGCAGAATTCTATTGAATCAGGCTCTTCAAATCGAAGTTTTTATCAAACAATTGATCCTGCACATAGCTAACATTCACCCCGGCAGCAATCAAACGTTTCAACGGCTGCACCCGCCGCGAATCTCCCAGAACAATTGCACCTACAATAGCGCCCCCGCGAATGGCAATGCGCTCATAGCGCCCCGCTGCCGGCTGCGAAAGCCGTAAAACCGTTACATCTTCGCCTTCCAAGGTAGAGTCACCCAGCGCATCAAACTTCATGCCGGCAATTTTCAGTCGCGTGGAAAGCAGGGTGCCGTTGTAGCGGCTGCTACGAGTATGCACCATATTGGCAGCCGCATGTTCGGCCTGCTCAAGCGCCGCGGGGATGATCCCATAGATCATGCCCTGATACTCAGCGTCATCACCAGCGGCGAACACATCCGCCAGGTTGGTTTCAAGGTATTCATTCACCACGATACCGCGGTTGGTTTCAACGCCGCCCGACTGCCATATCGATACCTCCGAGCGGATACCGGTCGAGAAAATCACCAGCCCCGTTCTCAGTTGTTTACCGGACTTCAACGACACCAGCAGATCATCGCCTTGCGCTTCAATCGACTGCGTGACCTCGCCGGTCAACAAGGTCATCCCCAATTGGTTCAGATGCGTCGCCAGAACTTCAGAACCGGACGCATCCAGCTGTCGCGGCAGCAGGTGCGGAAATAATTCCACCACCGTTACACGCAATCCACGGTCGCTGAGGGCTTTGGCAGTTTCCAGCCCCAGCAGCCCGCCGCCGATCAACACCGCTTCCTTCACCTGTTCTGCCCTTGCAACAATGCCCTTGGCGTCGTCTAATGTACGCAGACCAAACACACCCGGCAAGTCAGCGCCTTCTACCGGTGGAATAAAACAGCGTCCCCCGGTGGCAATCAACAAACGATCATAACTGACCGTTTCTCCATTCTGCAAACCTAAAGTCTTGCTTGCCGGATCAAAACATTCCACACGGCTGGACAGATGCAAATCAATGCCCTGCTGGGCGTACCATTCCACCGGGCGGTAGTAGGTATCTTCAGGCTGGATTTGCCCGGCGATATATTCCCACAGGCGCGGCCGGTAATAGTACGGATAGGGTTCTTCAGTAAACAGCGCCACCTGGCTGCCAGGGTCAAGGTCACGGACTCTCTTCGCGGCTGTGACGCCCGCTACATTGCCGCCCACCACCACATACTTTGTCATTCGATCTGGCTCTCGCTTTCTGTCAATGAATTATGACAAGCATACCACCTTTTAGGGCAGTTCAAGGTTTTTTAGATTGATAAAGAAAATGGCTTCTGCACCCTGATACTCAGGATTGCTCAGGAGAACCAGCATCTTGATATTGACCCTGTCACCATTCACAACCACCTCCATCATGCCGTCCTGCGCCAGCAGATCATACCTGTCTGTGTAGACCGCCATACTGGGGGTGGACACATCAAACTCATCCATTGGTACGATGGTATATTCACCCGTTTTTAAATCGGTGGGGAAGTACAGATACATCTGCGGGGTGATTAAATCACCATCTTCCATCACCACCAGTATTAACTGGGTCGCGTTGGCATATCCTATTAAAATCGGATCGTAAAATTCCATTCCGATAATATCTGACATCACTTTATTCTGGTAATCGGTGGCCTCGCGGTACACGACCAGAATATTGCCGTCAGTCAGTCCGCCCGGCACCCAACTATCATAATACCCGAACCAATCATCATCCGGCAATGGGAAGGGATATTTGCCCTGTGTTCCCGTGCTGCCTGCCGCATAGCCCACCAACTCCACCGCATCCACCTCGACCCAGAAATCAGGGGCTTTGGTCTGATCGAAATAGATTTCAACGCCAATCACCTCAACGTCAATACCGCTGACCGGGATGGATAGCACCTGCGGGCACTCGTCTGACATCTGCGGTTGGGCGCTGTAGACAGGGTAATAGACCCAATCTTTGTCGATCACGCGCACCGAAACGATCGCACCGGGGGTATACACCTGGTGAATGTTGATCTCTTTGGTCACCACCGGGGTTTGAAAATACACTTCCAGCCATTCTTCGGTGCCCTGCCCCTCAGGACTCCAGGCGGTTCCTTCTGAATCACAATTGAATGAATCCGGTGCGCCAGTCGCCTGTTCGGGATAATACCAGGGATCCCCATCTTCGGTATATATGCTGCTGGCAATCGCACCGGTTGCCCACTGGCGCAGCAACGCCTCACCAACATTGACTTCTTCCAGTGGTGGCTCGGGTTCCTCGATTTCAAATGACAAAGCCATCGGGGTAAAGAAGGTCAGTGATTGTGCCACCGTGTCAATAGTAGGAACAAGATCATCCCATTGTTCTTGCGGCGCGTAAGCGAACATGGTCACATACTGGGTGGGGCTGACCGCCACTACCAGCAGCCTGCCAGTGATAGGGGTGCCGTCCTCTGCCTTGCCGCTCAGCGCCACCTGACGGGCGGGTTTCCTGTCAATACGCACATCCTGCACCTCACCTAATGTAAGGGTGTCGGTATCGAATTCAGCCAGTTCCTGCTGATAGAGATCATCCAGCGTCATATCTTGTTCATTGATGCCGCCGATGAAAAATATAGCCGGACCCGATTCTGGGTCAGCTTGCGGCGATTCCATCGACACAATTCCCAAAAAATCAACCACCTGATATTCAGGGATCACCCGGAAAGCAAACCCGCCCTCCTCGCTGCGGAATTCCTCACCAAGTTCTACGGGGGTTGCCTCCTCTTCGGCAGGTTCTTCCAATACCACCAGCGGTACCGTTCCATCGATGGCGTCTTTGGGCCTCACCAGTCCGGTGATACGGTCTATCAGGCTGCACGAACATGCCATGGTAAAGATCAGCAGGATGCTTAACAGCAAGATGGGTTTATTCTTCGATATAATCACTTGTTCCTCTCCTCAGATGAAAAGTACATTATATGGATTTTACAGAATAAGCCAGAGACATACAATACATTGATTCTCTGATTGATTTGACCGAACAAGCCCATTCTGGGCAGCAGGCACGCCTTCGTTGTCAGCAGGCAGATGACGATAACCAGCAACCCGCGCAACCGCCTAGTCATCCTGTGCGGCCTCCCTCGTGGTGAATGATCGTTTGCAGTAATACAGCATAATCGTAGCTTTTTTCAATACATGATTGTTTCTGGCTCATAAGAACAATGGCTTTCATTCTGCTTGTCATCACCGCCTCGCCATGCTACACTTATGCCAATGGCTTGACAATACTGCGTTACCGTGTTAAAAATGGAAGGTTTTGCCGATTGAAAGTTT
>Ga0334888_1003907_pt1 | contig 14062 bp, 11 predicted proteins | sample GraSluR1_MG_FD_207227 | JGI IMG/M metagenome (GOLD analysis project Ga0334888, IMG submission 207227) | Sludge microbial communities from methane-producing bioreactor in Wageningen University, Netherlands - Granular Sludge_3_08-R1 | ecosystem: Engineered > Bioreactor > Anaerobic > Unclassified ...
TTTATGACTCTACTGAAAAAACCTGAACTTTAACAACCCAATACCTGTTTTTCAACCTCAAAAAAGTCCAAAAGGGTTCGGATTGCATCTCTGGAAAATAGACAAAAAGAATTTGGCAGCGCACTCTCAGATGCCCCAGCCGAAGTGTTTCCGTTATTTTGCTTTGATTTCCTCGCCATATATTGCTGAATGCGCCGAATATTGCCCATCATGGCCGATCCCAGGATCATACAGGTGACTCTGAACTGTCCCCGCACAGGCAACTTGCCTGCCGGGAAGGGATGCTTGACCTGCCGAACCGTGGCTTCAACCGCTGCCCGTAGATTCCGGTCTTCTTTTTGGTAACTTTGGCTCCGTCTGCGCCGCCGGGAGACATTGGCCGTTGCTTGAGTGAAGCGCAAATGCCGTCTTGGGTCTCGCTTACCTGGTTTTGTTGGACAAGCTGCCGCAAAGGGACAAGTTTGACAATTCGCCGATTCAAAATGCGCCACAAAGCTTTTTTTCTGGCTGCTGGATTGAACCTGCACACTTTGGCCGTTAGGACAGGTGATTTGCGTAGGTTTTCCTGCTTCAGTCTGCTTGATTTCAAAATCAGATAAATGCAGTTTCTCTGCGCTGGGCTTTCGCCCCCGAATGGCTGTCTGGATCTGCACTACATGGCTTTCTCGCATCTCATCATCTGTTTCAGGACTGCCATAGCCCCCGTCTGTGTAAAGCGTGTCCAGATCGGTTCGCTCTTTGAGCTCTGGTAAAGCCTCATCCAATAATTGGGTGTCATCCACGTTGTTGGGCGCTACCTGCACTTTGGTAATCAGCTGCACCTCATTTTCTGGATCGCAGGTTTCGGTAATATTAGCTACATAACCCTTATAATGCTTCTGTGCCTTCGTGCGGTAGCTGGCTTCCAAATCATCCACGGATTGCAAACACGCTGAGGTCAGTTCGGTGTTTTCTTTGGCCTTCACATCATTCTCGATCAGCTTGAAATTGTCCGAAAACAAACGTGTCAGCACCTGGTAAGCTCTTTCATCTCCATACTCATCGCTCAACTCCTGCAGTAAGACATAGATGGCCTTTCCTAAACGCTCAAGATGTTCCTGGACGGCTTCTTTGCCTTTGACCCGATAGGTGTAATGCCCGGAACTATCTCGTGTGTAAGGCTCAAACAGATCAGCCAGCCTCTTTTTGTCAGACGTGCTCAAGATGCGCTCTATTCTCTGTACCCCTTCAACTAATAGCTGCAGTCGGCTGGCTGAGACGATATTGCTGGCAATTTGGGTCGAATCCATTCGTTGGATGCCGGTGCGTACCTTCAACGCAGCGAGCTGGGTATCTGTGACCTGCTCAAATGCTTTTTCGAGTAGATTTATCCCATGTTCTGCATTGTATTGGCTTAACCGCTCCCGAAAATAGTATAGGGTACGTATCTCAAAATCACCATCCCCCAATCGATCGTAGCCCAGAGCATACCGTACCTGCAGGTCATAACAGAAACGCTCATATAATTCCTGATCACTCCAGCCAAATCCAGCTTTCAGCGCTTCTAGCCCAACCAGAACATTCACTGGCACATTGGGCCTTGAGGCTTTCTCTGAATAGAGGACTGAAAATGGTTCTTCATCAAGCCGACGAAAGAATTCCTGATAAAATGTGTCTGCCCATGAGCTTTTCAATCGTTTCTGTTGCTTCTCAGGGAGTTCGCTGGCGGCTGTTATGATTGCGGGTTGTAGGTGTTTAGTATTTGGTTTGAACATAACTTGATTATATTAAAGTTTTTGCTTCTTGTCTAATCGAGATACCTTTTTGCAGTGGAGTCATTTATAAATTATAAATGAATGCAGAAAAATAAGGTGAAAAGAAAAACAACTGATCCCCTTCTACTTCCAATTTGCGATAAAGCTGCAAATTAGGGGACATATGAGGATTACATGGACAGGAATGATGGTAAAAAAGATGGAACAAGACTGCGCTGTGGGAGGCGAAGTCTTGTTTGTGTTGAGCGGGCGACCGGATTCGAATAACACACCCTCAATGGGTGCCGGCGAATGTATTAAAAAAAACTCCGCTGTGGGAGGCGAAGTCTTTTATGTGTTGAGCGGGCGACCGGATTCGAATAACACACCCTCAATGGGTGCCGGCGAATGTATTAAAAAGACTCCGCTGTGGGAGGCGAAGTCTTTTATGTGTTGAGCGGGCGACCGGATTCGAATAACACACTCTCAATGGGTGCCGGCGAATGTATTAAAAAGACTCCGCTGTGGGAGGCGAAGTCTTTTATGTGTTGAGCGGGCGACCGGATTCGAACCGGCGAATGTTAGCTTGGGAAGCTAATGCCTTACCACTTGGCGACGCCCGCGTTTCAACTTTCTTATTTTACCCGCACGCTGGCAGATGGTCAAGCAATCTCTTATTCAGCGGCCATTTTTTTATTCATGCTCTATTGTTACTGTCTGCGCATTTATATTCCTTCCGGGATGACAGAAAAAAATTGGTGAATTTGTGCTGATTCAATACAATACTGGCAGCGTAATGCAATCCCGTTTGTTGTATTAAAATGGTTTAATAAAATTGATTCCTGTGTATAATAGGATGCGTGGGGATGATTTTCCCGCTTGATGGTATAATTCGGCGGAATTTGCCTGTATTTAATTTCGGGCAGACATAGGAGAACACTCTGGCATTTAACCCTTTTAACTGGCTGCTCGGCCTTTTTTCTCTGGACATCGGCATTGATCTGGGTACGGCAAACACGCTGGTCAATGTGCGCGGAAAAGGGATTGTGATCAATGAACCTTCCTGGGTTGCGATTGAGAAGCAGTCACGAATTCCCCGCTGGATTGGCGCGCAGGCCAAAGAGATGGTCGGGCGCACCCCGGCGAATATTATTGCGATCCGACCATTGCGGGACGGGGTCATCTCTGAATTTGAGATTACCAAGGCGATGCTCGAATATTTTATTGTTAAAGCACACCAGCAGACGATTGTTCCGATGCCGAAGCCGAGGGTGGTGGTGGGGATTCCTTCCGGTGCAACCGAAGTAGAAAGGCGGGCCGTGTTCGACGCCGCCATGGCGGCAGGCGCCCGTGAGGCTTATCTGATCGAAGAGCCTCGCGCTTCCGCGCTGGGTGCGGGATTGCCCATTTCAGAAGTGCGGGGCACGATGATCGTCGATATCGGCGGCGGGACGACGGAAGTGGCAATCATGTCGATGGGGGGGATCGTGGTGTCACGTTCATTGCGTGTAGCCGGCGATGAGCTGGATCAGGACATTTTGTCTTATATCCGCAACAAATATAACCTGCTGATTGGGGAACGGATGGCGGAGCAGATCAAGATGACGATCGGTTCGACGTATTCGCTGCCTACCGAGAAGACGATGCTTGCGCGCGGGCGTAACCTGGTGACAGGTTTGCCGGACGCGGTGGAAGTTTCCAGTGTGGAAATTCGCGAGGCAATTTCGGGTTCGGTGCAGGTGATTGTGGAGACGATCAAGGATGCGATGGATGAAGCGCCGCCGGAAATTGTTTCTGACCTGATTGATTCGGGTATTTGCCTGGCAGGCGGCGGGGCGCAGGTGCTGGGATTGGCTGAAAGATTATCGGACGACCTGAATTTGCGCGTGTGGGTTGCAGAAGACCCGATGACGTGTGTGGCGCGTGGTGCAGGGATGGTTTTGGAAGACCTCGATCACTATCAAGAATATTTTGTTGCGCTGGATCGGAGAAAAGGCTTATGATGATCGGATCTCCATCACATTTATTGAGGTTATTCCCTTTTTTCACTGTGAATTGATATGAAAATTCGAACCCCTCGCAATTGGCAGACGGGTTTGCTGCTGCTTGTTGTTATTGGTATTTTGTTCCTTGCCGCAAGCGGGTATTTGGGCTCGGTGGTGCGCACGACGCTTGACCCTCTGGTCAGTGTGCAGCGCTGGATCACCAGCCGCTATCTGGCGGTGTATGATTTCTTGACCGTGCCGCGGGATGTGGCAAGCCTGCGCCAGCGGAATCTGGAGCTGGAAAGCCAGGCCGCCCAACTCCAATCTCAGGTAGTGCAATTGCAGCAACAGCTCAGTGAAGCACAATTGCTGTATGCTTTACTGGACTTTGCCCGCCAACGTCCCGACAATGAGTATATTGCTGCGGCAGTGGTGGGGAGAGATCCCAGCCCGTTCCTGCACTATGTGATCATTGATCACGGTTCGGATGATGGCATCCGCCACGGTATGCCGGTTGTAACTGACCAGGGGCTGGTGGGGAGGATTGATGCGGTCACTGCGGGTGCGGCGCGTGTGCAGTTGATCACGGATACCAATGCGGCGGTGAATGTGCACCTGAAAAACTCGCAGACGGATGCCCTGCTTTCCGGGTCGATCACGGGAGATTTGACGCTGGAGATGATCGCACAGGATGTGGTCCTGCAGCAAGGCGATCTTGTGCTGTCGTCCGGGCTGGGGGCCAATTATCCTGCTGATGTGATGGTGGGGCAGTTGGTCAGCGTTCGCAAGCGGGAGACGGACCTGTTTCAGACAGCTTCTGTTCAGCCGGCGGTGGACTTTACGGCTTTACGGGCTGTGCTGGTGATTGCCAATTTCCGACCGGTTGACATTGAGCCGCTGAATCCGGCACCTGTCCCCTAATATCATTATGGATAAATTGATTGCTGTTCCCATTGTGTTAGTATTATTCATGCTGCAAATTGGTATTTTTAGCAATTTGAGGCTGCTGCATGGCACACCGGACGTGATGCTGGTGGCGGTGATTGCATGGGCGTTGAATGACAGGGTGAAAACTGGCTGGCTGTGGGGGATTATGGCCGGGATGCTGGTAGGATATGCCTCAGCGCTGCCTTTTGTGGCTGTGCTGGCAGGGTATGTGGCTATTACCGGCTTTGCAAGGTTTTTACAAAGGCGCGTGTGGCAAGCCCCGCTGCTGGCGATGTTTATGACGACGCTGTTGGGAACATTGATGATGGCCGGGATTACGATCCTGAGTTTGAGTTTTGGCGGCAGCAGTTTCAGTTTCCAAACAGCGATTTCTCAGATTATATTGCCGACCGTGTTGATGAATTTGATGCTTGCATTGCCCATCCACTTTATTTTTATTGATTTTGCGGATTGGGTGTATCCATTAGAGGAAGAAAGATGAACGAAGAACACAGGATCCATCAGAATTTTCAAGGCTGGCGGTTGACACTGGTGATGGGTGTTGCGGCAGCTGTTTTGCTGTATTACATGGCAAATTTGTTTAATTTGCAGATTGTTGAAGGTGTTAATTATGTTGAGTTGGCAGATGAGAACCGGATCACGGAGATCAATATTCCTACGCAGCGCGGGGTGATCTATGATCGCAACGGTTTTGTGCTGGCGCGAAATGTGGCGTCGTTTAACGTGGTGATCACACCTGCTTTGCTGCCCGCTGATGAAGGTGCAATCCAGAATATTTATCGCGAATTGTCGCCTTTGGTGGGCGTGCCGGTCAGTACAGGGGAACCGACGGCCGAAGAAATTCTGCTATTTAAACCATGCGACAACGAATTGGGTATCGCCCAGATCGTGTTCATTCAGGATACGAATGCACCCTATGCTGGTGTACCAGTGAGCTGCGACGTGAGTCAGGAAGTAGCCATGCGGGTGCGGGAAATGGTCAGCGATTGGCCGGGGGTTTCGGTGGAGGTTGAGTCCGTGCGGGATTATCCGACTGGCGAATTGACAACAGAGATCATTGGCTTTTTGGGGCCCATTCCTGCTGCTCTGGAAGAGGAATACCGCGATTTAAACTTCGTACCCAACCGCGACAAGGTGGGGTATGCGGGGGTGGAGTTTTCCCTGCAAGAGGCGTTGGGGGGTGCGAATGGATTTCGTGTGGTGGAGGTTGATGTTGCCGGGCAGGAGCTGCGTGATCTTGAAACGCCGCTTGAGCCGGTGGCGGGAAATAATATTGAGTTGACGATTGACACGCGTTTGCAAGCGCTGGCAAAAAATGTAGTCAAGAAGGAACTGGCTGGCTGGAATGCGTGGCTGGGGGGCGAAGAGATGAGCTCTGCTGTGGCGATTGCGATGGACCCTAAAACGGGCGAAATCCTTGCCATGGTTTCTTATCCAACTTATGAGAACAATCGCATGGCAAGGGTGATTCCGGCGTATTATTACGAACAGCTTACCCGGGACTTAAAACGTCCTTTATTGAATCATGCGATTTCGGCGGAGCATCCGCCTGGGTCGGTATACAAGCTGGCGGCGTGGATTGGCGCAATGAATGAGGGTGTAGTGTCTCCTCAAAAAACGCTGATGTGCCCGGAAACGGGGAAGATTACGATTACCGAGAAGTTTACGCCCAACGACCCTGGCAAACCCAGGGAATATGTGTGCTGGGAAGATACCGGGCATGGTCTGGTAGATGCTCCTCATGCGATGGCTTATTCCTGTGACGTATGGTTTTACAAGGTCAGCGGCGGGTTTGCGGATGAGGTGCCGCAGGGGCTGGGCATCGTTCGTATGGCTGATTACTCGCGGATATTGGGATATGGCGAAGTGACCGGGATTGAGCTGCCCGGTGAGGCGAACGGACTGGTGCCTGATCCAACGTGGAAGCGGATCAATGTCGGCGAGAACTGGTCAACCGGGGATACCTATATTGCCTCGATGGGGCAGGGGTATGTGCTTTCGACCCCGTTGCAGGTGATCACATCCTTTGCGATTGTCGCAAATGATGGAAAATACATTCGGCCGACTTTGGTGCATCAAATACTGGATTCTGAAAACAATGTGGTTGAGCCTTTTGAGCCCGAGCTGGTGTGGGATATCACCAAGGACCCCATGATCAATGTTTACGATGAGGATGGATTCCCGACGGGTGAGATGAAGGTGGTTGAACCGTGGGTGCTTGAACTGGCCCAGGAAGGGATGCGGATGGTGGTGTCAAAGACGACTGTGCCGTCTGGTACGGCGTCAAAAGAGTTTGCCGGAATGACGATTCCATCTGCGGGTAAAACGGGTACGGCAGAGTATTGCGACAATGTTGCCCAGGAAAAAGGGCGGTGCGAGCCGGGAAACTGGCCGGCGCATGCGTGGTATGTGGGGTATGCGCCCTTTGACGATCCGGAAATTGTGGTTTTGGCATTTGTCTACAATGGCAAGGAGGGGTCAACTGTGGCCGGGCCAATTGTACGGCAAATTTTGGAAGGGTATTTTGAGCTGAAGACGATTGATACGACGGCCGCAACGGGAGAGTAAATCAAAGATCGCGGTGGATGAATTTGACAAGACTGCCCGATAATCCTGCTATAATTGTGACAGGAAATTGACCCTATGCAAAATGGCGAAATGCTTCAAGACAAGAAAATTTCTATCAAGATCAAGGGAATTCGTGATGGGCTGTTGATCAGCCTGGGCGAAGGGGATTGGCCGATTGTGCAGGAAGAGCTGCTCAAGCAGATTGAAGAGCGTTCTGCTTTTTTTCAGGGCGCCCGGGTTGCCCTGGATGTGGAAAATCACATTCTTCATGCGGCTGAGATGGGAATGCTGCGGGACAAATTATCCGACAGCGGCGTCATTTTGTGGGCAGTGATCAGTAATTCGCCGACCACCGAACGCACTTCGCAAATGCTGGGACTTGCCACGCGCATCTCGAAACCAAAACCCGAGCGGGTAATCCGTTCACAGAGTGCAAGTACTTCATTATCGGGCGATAATGCCATGCTGGTGAAGCGCACCCTGCGCTCCGGTTTCAAGATTTCATCAGCGGGGCACGTGATTGTGATTGGAGATGTGAATCCCGGCGCAGAGATCAGCGCTGGCGGCAATGTGGTGGTGTGGGGACGGCTGCTGGGTTCGGTGCATGCCGGGGTGGATGGCGGCAAAGATGCGGTGGTGTGTGCTTTGGAGATGATGCCAAAACAGCTGCGGATTGATGATGTGATTGGCGGGCTGCCTTTGAAGCCGGACAAAAAGAAGCATGTTTTGCCTGAGTTTGCAATGATTCAGGGTGGAGAGATACTATTTCAGGAATGGAATCAAAGAGAGAGAGGAAAATGACAGCGACAATCATAACCATCACATCAGGGAAGGGCGGCGTTGGGAAGACGACCACGACTGCCAATTTAGCACTTGCGCTGGCAGAATTGGGCGACAAGGTGGTTTGTATTGATGGCGATATCGGTTTGCGAAATCTGGATGTGGTGATGGGGTTAGAAAACCGCATCGTCTATGATCTGGTGGATGTGATTGAAGGCCGATGCCGTTTACGGCAGGCGATGATCCGCGACAAGCGGATGAATGAATTATATTTGATCCCGGCGGCACAAACGCGGGACAAGTCGTCGGTTACACCGAGTGACATGGTGCGATTATGTGACCAGCTGCGCGACGAATTTGACTGGGTCTTGATTGACTCGCCAGCGGGGATTGAGCGCGGTTTTCGAAATTCGATCGCTCCGGCAGACGTGGTACTGGTGGTGACCAATCCGGAAATTTCGGCCGTACGTGATGCGGACCGGATTATTGGTCTGGTGGAGGCGGAAGAAAAGGGACCGGCCAAGCTGGTGATCAACCGCCTGAATCTGGATCTGGTGAAACGGGGCGATATGTTGACAGCTGATGATGTGGTCGAATTATTGGCAATTGAGCTGGTCGGCATTGTCCCGGAGGATGCATCGGTTGTGGTGAGCACGAATCGAGGGCAGCCTGTGGTGATGGAAGCGTATACGAAAGCCGGACAGGCTTTCCGCAATGTTGCGCTGCGTTTGAAAGGGCAGGAAGTTCCTTTCCTTGATCTGGAAGAAAAGAAAGGTTTTTTCCAGAACTTGTCGAATATGCTGCGATCAGGAGGGAATTAACATGGCGGCCTGGCGGAAAAAAGGTGGGAAAAGTGCAAATGCGGCAAAAGAGCGCTTGAAGCTGGTGCTGATCCATGACCGCACGGATTTAACTCCAAAAGCCGTGGATCAAATGAAAAATGAGCTAATGGAAGTCATCTCTCGTTATATTGCGATTGATCCCGAAGCGGTACGCATCGATGTGACGCAAGACGGGAGAGAGCAGCGCCTGGTTGCGGATATTCCGATCAAATCCTCGACCCGGCGAAAAGTTGGATAATCTGGAAGATGAGACGCGAATATTGGCGGCACTTCGATTTCTGGCTGTTTGGGAGTGTCGTTTTCCTGTGTGTGTTTGGGGTGTTGATGATCCGGTCGGCTATCGCCGGAAATGTGGTGTTGTCTACTTCGGTCAACCGCCAAATTATTTTTGATCTGATTGGTCTGGCGCTAATTATTGGCCTTTCAATGGTGGATTACCATTATTGGGCTTCCATCAGCCACATCATATATATTGGCATGTTCCTGCTGCTGGCTGTGGTGTTTGTGCTGGGGGCGACTGCTTTCGGTTCGGTGCGGTGGATCCAGGTTGGGTTGATCAATATTCAGCCATCGGAACTTTCAAAGATTGCGATTATTCTGGTGCTGGCAAATTATTTTCACAACACCCAGGCGAAATCGCATGACTGGCGATGGATCGCCAACAGTCTTTTGTTAACGGGCGGCCTGGTAATCTGGATCCTTTTGCAGCCGAATTTGAGCATGTCGATCGTGATGTTTGTATTATGGTTTGCCCTGATCTGGTTAAGCGGCTTGCCGTTGAAAGCGCTGTGGTGGTTTGCTGGTGCCGGAATAGTTGGTCCATTTGTCCTGTTCCCGTTTTTGGAAGGATACCAGCAGCAGCGGATTATCAATTTCCTGTTTCCTGACCCGAACGCTCGCTATGGCGATACCTACAATGTGGACCAGGCGTTAATCTCGATTGGTTCGGGGGGATGGTTTGGGCAGGGGTATGGGCATAGCTCGCAGGTGCAGCTTCGTTATTTGAAGGTGCGCCACACGGATTTTATTTTTTCGGCGATGTCAGCAGAATTTGGTTTTATCGGCACGGTGTTGATCCTGGCGCTGATCTGCTTCGTGGTCTACCGTTGTTTCAGGACTGCGCGCATGGCGAGTGATCTGTACGGCGCCTTGATTGCATACGGTGTGGGCGTTTTGCTGTTGTTCCAGACATTGGTCAATGTGGGTGTGAATTTGAATGTTATTCCAGTGACGGGGTTGACGCTGCCATTCATCAGTTACGGGGGCAGTTCAATTGTGTCCCTGTCTTTGGGGTTGGGTTTGGTAGAGAGTGTGGCTGTGCGCCATAAGGAATTGGAGTTTTAATGTGGAGTATTCAAGATGAATGAGACAAAACAGGCAGCACGGGTGCGCTTTGCGCCCTCTCCGACCGGTTATTTGCATTTGGGGAGTGGACGAACAGCCTTATATGATTATCTGATTGCCAAACAAACGGGGGGACAATTTGTATTGCGAATTGAGGATACCGATCAAAAGCGTTTTGTGGAAGGTTCGGAAGAAGAATTAATGAGCAGCCTGCGCTGGCTGGGTTTGGAATGGGATGAGAGCACAGATGTGGGCGGGCCATATGGGCCGTATCGGCAGTCTGAACGCAAGGAAATCTATGCAAAATATGCCCGTCAGTTGGTGGAGGAGGGACATGCTTATTATTGTTTCTGTTCTCCAGAGCGGCTGCGTGAGGTGCGGGAAGCACAGCAAAAACGCAAGGAAGACCCGCATTATGACGGCACATGCCGCGCATTAACACTGGACGAGGCGGATGGCCGGATTGCGGCGGGCGAGAAGCATGTCGTGCGGTTTAAGACCCCCCGTGAGGGATCAACGACCGTACATGATATGCGCCGCGGCGATATTACGGTTGAAAATAAAAATATAGATGATCATATTCTGGTGAAGTCGGATGGGTTGGCCTTATATCACCTGGCTGCGATGGTTGACGATCATCTGATGAAAATCACCCATGTGGTGCGCGGGGCAGAATGGCTGCCGTCCTTCCCGTTGCATGGCCTCCTGTATCAGGCCTTTGGCTGGGAAGCGCCGAAATTTGTACACCTTTCGGTATTTTTGAAACCGTCGGGTAAAGGAAAGATGAGCAAGCGTGAAGCCGGGGATCTGATGAAGGATGGGTACTCCATTTTCGTCAAGGATTTGGAAGAATTGGGGTATTTGCCGGAAGCCGTGGTGAACTGGATCGCATTGATGGGCTGGAGTTATGATGATCATACCGAGTTTTTCACGATGGAGGATTTGATCGAAAAATTTTCATTTGAGAAGATCAACCCTTCTCCGGCGGCGATCAATTTTACCAAGCTGGACCATTTCAATGGCCTGCATATTCGTCATTTATGTGTGCCTGATTTAGCGAAACGGATAAAGCCTTTTTTTGTGAACGCAGGGTATGACCCGGATGACAAAATATTGATCAAAATCACCCCGCTGCTTCAGGAACGGATGAAGACGCTGGATGAAGCAGTGGAGAAGGCGGCTTTCTTCTTCGAGGATGAGGTCATTCCGGCAGGGGAGGAATTGATTGGTAAGAATTTAACTGTGGGGGAATCGATCAAAGTATTGGAAACCGCGCTGGATGTACTTGAAGGTTTGTCGGCGTTTGATTTGGAAAGCATTGAAGAGCCGATGCGTGAAATGGTGGAGACACTGGGATGGAAGGTGGGATCAATTTTTGGCGTACTGCGTGTAGCCATCACAGGGCAGCAGGTCAGCCCACCACTATTTGAAAGCATGGAAATCCTTGGCAGAGAAGTGTGTATTGCACGCGTTAAAAAGGGAATCGAGCTGCTGCGGGATGTAAAAAAGGCGCATTGGGAATCGCCGTGATTTTCCGCGGCGCCGAGTAAAATCACGCCAGATACAGGGATGAAGGCAACGTTTATCCCCATGCCTGGTGTAGAATATCAACTTTTCCTATCAGGAATTTCAACTTGTTATGAGACATTCACACTGCCTTATTCACCTGATTTTGTCATTTTGGAATTTCTGATAATGAGGTGATGAAAATGTTTACTTTAAATTAGCAGGTACTGGAGAGGGAAATGCTCCTGGATCGATTTTGGTTAAAACTGGACAAATTAAAATCGACGTGGTAAAATCCTTGAGCCGTTGGGGATTCGTCTAATGGTAGGACAGCGGACTCTGAATTCGTATGTGGAGGTTCGACTCCTTCATCCCCAGCCAAAACCCTCCCGAGTGATCGGGAGGGTTTGTTTTGTGTTATCCGGGTTTCAGGCGGTGGGCGTCGAGGACGTTGGGCAGGTTTTCGATGCGGGTGAGGATCATGGAGAGCTGGGCGATGTCACGCACTTCCAGTGTCATGTTAATGGTGACGATGTTGTGGGCGGTTTTTTGGCTGTTGCCGGTGATATTGATGCCCTCGGTGTTAAGGATGTTGTAAACATCCCACATAAGCCCCTGGCGGTCATAGGCTTTGATTTCCATGGCGACGGGGAAGGTTTTCTGGGGTTCGCCCCAGGTAACTTTAACAATGCGCTCGCGGTCTTTGTCAATCATGCGCAAAATGTTGGGGCAATCACGGCGGTGGATGGTTGCACCGCGGCCGCGGGTAATGTAGCCAACAATTTCATCCCCGGGCAGAGGGTTGCAGCATCTGGCAAAACTGGTGAGCAAGCCTTTTAAACCGAGAACACTGACGGCGTTTTTATCCTGTCGGGTACTGGCGCTGGTGATAATTTCCGACATGGGCGGCAGGGTTTCTTCTTCCAGATCACTCAGTTTGTTGATGATGCGTTTGATGGAAATGTCGCCACAGCCAACGGCGGCAAATAAATTTTCTGCTGCGCGCAAATCGAAACGCCGGGCAAGTTTGTCCAGATTGACGTCACGCATATCCAGGCGGGCAAGTTCTTTTTCAAGGGCGGTTTTGCCGGTAGTGACATTGATTTCACGATCCTGTTTTTTGAACCACTGGCGGATTTTTGAACGGGCGCGCTGGGTGTTGACCAGGCCGAGGTTGGTGTTCAGCCAGTCGCGGCTGGGGCCGCCCTGTTTGGCGGTAAGGATCTCAACCATGTCGCCGGTTTTGAGGGTGTAATCCAGGCTGACGAGTTTGCTGTTAATTTTTGCGCCGCGGCAGCGATTGCCGATCTCGGTGTGGACATGATAGGCAAAGTCGATGGGGGTTGAACCAGCGGGCAGATCGATGATGTCGCCCCGCGGGGTGAAGGCGTAGACGCGGTCTTCAAAGACATCGCTTTTCATGCCGTTGACAAATTCTTCGGCGTCTTCTACATCCCGCCGCCAGTCCATCAGCTTGCGAAAGTAATTGATGCGCTGCTCGTAGATTTCATTGCGCTGGCCTTTTTCCTTGTAGCGCCAGTGGGCAGCGATGCCATATTCAGCGTCCTGGTGCATTTCAAGCGTACGGATCTGGACTTCCAGGGGTTTGCTGTCATCGTAGAATACGGCAGTGTGGAGTGAGCGGTAGAAATTGTCTTTAGGCGCGGCAATGTAGTCGTCAAATTCGCGGGGAATAGGCCGCCAGTGGGTATGGATGACGCCGAGGGCCATGTAACAGGTGGGGATGTCCTTAACAATCAGGCGCACGGCACGCAGGTCACGTACCATTTCAAAGGGTTCGTCTTTTTCGATCATCTTGCGATAGATGGAGTAGATATGTTTGGGGCGGCCAGTGACCTCCGCTTCAATCTGGGCTTCCTGCATAACTGATTTTAACCTGTCAACAATCTGGTCAATTTTTTTCTCGCGGCCAATTTGCTGTTCTGAAATTTTTTCTGCGATTTTTTTGAAATCTTCGGGTTGAACATAACGGAAGGAAAGGTCTTCCAGCTCCCATTTGATGCGCCAGATTCCCAGTCGATTTGCCAGCGGGGCAAAAATATCGAGGGTTTCCTGAGCAATACGCTTTTGTTTGTGTTCTGGCACGTAACCCAGGGTGCGCATATTATGCAGGCGGTCTGCCAATTTAATCAGAACAATACGGACATCATCGCCCATTGCCATGAGGGTTTTGCGCAGGGTTTCTTTTTTCAGGTCTGCCCGGCTGCTGCGCAAGCCTTTATCGGCATACATTTCATTTTCTTCTGGAGGTGTTTTGAATTCAAGCTGATCGGGATGACCTTCGTCCATATCCTCTTGATGGATGTCGTCGCGGGTGACCTGGGGAAGATTGGAG
>Ga0334888_1003908_pt1 | contig 14051 bp, 7 predicted proteins | sample GraSluR1_MG_FD_207227 | JGI IMG/M metagenome (GOLD analysis project Ga0334888, IMG submission 207227) | Sludge microbial communities from methane-producing bioreactor in Wageningen University, Netherlands - Granular Sludge_3_08-R1 | ecosystem: Engineered > Bioreactor > Anaerobic > Unclassified ...
TATTTGGTTTTCTCTATCTTACTTCAGATGGAATCTGGAGCATACCATTAGGGGTTTCCGCTACTACTGTAGTAATGTTTGTTATTTTTGGCCAATTCTTAAGCGAGGCAGGAGTAGGGGAATTTTTTATGGATTTTTCACAAGCCATTGCTGGTAGAATGATAGGCGGAAGAGCTCAGGTTGCTGTTATTAGTAGTGCTTTATTTGGTACTATTAGTGGTAGCTCAACTGCTAACGTTGCTACCACGGGTTCATTTACTATCCCACTTATGAAAAGCTCAGGATATAAACCAGAATTTGCTGGTGCAGTAGAAGCTGTTGCTTCAACCGGGGGGCAAATTATGCCACCGGTTATGGGCGCGGGAGCTTTTATTATGGCTGAAATGCTGGGAATGAGATATTTTGCGATATGTAAGGCGGCTGCTATACCGGCTATATTATATTTTGCCAGTGTATTTTTATGTGTAAGGTTTCGTACCCTGTTGATGGGGTTTAAGATGGAAAAGTCATCTATAAATTTGAAAAAAGTTTTTTTAAGAAATGGACATTTAATAATACCTCTAATTGTAATTATTTATTATATAGTTCAGGGATTTTCACCTACGAGAGCCGCGTTCTATGGGGTTATCTCAACAGTTGTTATAAGTTTTGTTAATCAGGAGATTAGAAAGAATCCCAAAGTATTTTTGAAAGCACTGGAATATGGAGCAAAAAATACCATAGGAGTGGCGATTGCCTGCGCTTGTGCTGGGATAGTATTGGGAATTGTCTCAATGACTGGTTTAGGAATTAAAATGACTACAGTCATTTTAGCTATGAGTGGAGGTAATACTTTTTATGCTCTATTATTAGCAATGGTAGGAAGTATTATTCTGGGAATGGGTCTACCTACCGCAGTTGCTTATATCATTGCTGCAATTGTTGCCTGTCCAGCTTTAATTGAGTTGGGCTTACTTCCTTTAGCAGCACATATGTTTGTCTTTTATTTTGCTATTTTGGGTACCATTACACCACCTGTTTGTTTATCTGTTTATGTAGCATCAGGAATAGCCCAATCTAATTGGTTAAAGACTGCTTACTATGCCATTATGATGGCTTTGCCAGGATTTATTATTCCCTATGTATTTGTTAATGACTATTCAATTCTTTTCATAGGGACAGCATCTCATATTTTAAGAACCTTTAGTACAGCTTTAATCGGAATATTTGCCCTGGCTATTGCTTTGATGGGTTATTTCCTAACCCGGATTAATCTATTGGAGAGAATTATATTAATAATTGCTGCTATTCTTCTTATCTTTCCCAATTTTAAAATAGGCCTAGGAGGAATGATATTATTGATTTTAGTCTATTTCTATCAAAGAATTAAAAAAAGAGAAGAAGTTAGACAGTTTTCTGAAGTAGAGGCGTAATAAAATCAGATTTAAATTTAATTTATTGGAGAATATCAAATGAGTTCATTTGTAAAGAGTAAAGAAAAATTGGTGGAAATATTTGATAGAATTGATCGTTTAGTTAATCTAGATATACCAGGGAGAGGAGTAATCCATTTATTATATCAATGGGCAAGAAATAAGGCAGAATATCCTTTAATTATGCTAGCAAGTCAGGAATTAGATAAAATTATAACTAAGGGAGATATTATCTTTATAGCTACAGGCTGGCCTGATAGGCCAGAGATAACGCCTGACATTGCTGAAACTGATGGTCCACCTGGTGCAGCATCTTTAGCCCGGGCTATTAATAGAGCCTATCATGCCATACCTATCATTTTTATTGAAGAGAATCTGGTTCAGGGAATGACTACAGTGGTCAATGCAGCAGGATTAAAAGTGTTGTCACCTTCCCAAGCAATAGAAACACCAGCGTATCATGCTCCTATCAATTCAGCTTCAGTTCTTTCATTTCCTATCGAAAAGGAAATAGCGTTAAAGAAAGCTACTGATCTTATCAGGAAATACCATCCCAAAGCAGTAATCACTATTGAAAAAGGAGGTATGAATAAAAAAGAAATAATTCATACCAGCAGAGGAGTCGATTCAAGTAAGTATATGGCAAAAATAGATTATCTGGTTCAGGAAGCGCTAAAAAATAATATTACCACTATAGGTATAGGAGATGGAGGAAATGAGATTGGAATGGGCTGTATTCAGGAGGAAATCAGAAAAAATCTTCCCTTCGGTAATAAGTGCAAATGTCCTTGTCAAGCAGGAATAGCACCGTCAACAAAGACTAACTATTTAATTACAGCAGTAATATCAAACTGGGGAGCATATGGATTGGCAGCAGGAATTGCTTTATTAAAGAATGACGTTGATATTTTTCATAATAGCGAGATAGAGAAAAGGATATTACAAAAGGCAGCTGATGCTGGTTTTATTGACGGAATTAATGGTTATACTGAACCAGGTGCTGATGGATTACCAGCGAGTGTTCATGAATCGTTTGTAGATGTTTTGAGAGAATTAATAAAAAAAGGAATCAATCAATTAAAAATTTAGAAAATAGTGGTTAGTGGGAGCAATAAAATTGGTTAAAAGGAAGATTTTGGTTCAGAATGTCCAATGACAACATAAAAAATGGCTAATACTAATATAAACACTATTATTGATTAAGAAAAGAAGAAGATGTTCTGGGCAAACTATTTTTTTATAATAAACAATTGAGTTTCCTTGGTTGTAACGAGTAATTTGACTGAAAAAAGAAATATTATTATAATTATTTAATGGTATACAGTATACCGTATATTAATCTTTATATAGATAAAATTAAGATTATTAAAAATATAAAAATAATAAATTAATAGCTATTTTAAGGAGTATATAAATGAGTATTAAGACCATTACTATTTGTGGAAGCGGGAATGCAGCTCATGCCATGATTCCAATTATCAAAAGTAATTTTAATTGTCAAATTAATCTTTTTTTTCGTTATCAGCATAAAGTTGATATTTTTCAAAGGATAATTGATGAAAGCAGAGTTATCACTGCAGTACAAGGCAAAGAAGAATTATATGGGAGACCAGATAAAGTAAGTAGATTTCCAGAAGAAGTATGCCAGGATGCTGATTTGATACTTTTGCCTCTGCCAGCATTTGCTCAAGAATCGGTTCTATTGCAAATAATCCCTTTTTTAAAGAATGAAGTAATTATAGGATCAATACCGGCCAGAGGTGGTTTTGAATATTCTTTATTGAAAGTTTTAAAGAGTGTTACTGATAAAAAAATTAAATTTTTTGGTTTACAAACGCTTCCCTGGGCTTGTCGAACCAGAGAATATGCCAGCAAAGTGGATATTTTGGGAAAAAAAGACATAGTAGGATTAGCAGCCCTGCCCCGGGAAGCTACTTTAGAATTATCAGAAATATTTACTCATTTACTAAATATTAAAGTGGAGCCCATCCCTAATATGTTGACCCTTACTTTAGCTAATATCGGTCAGATTGTGCACCCCGGAATTATGTATGGACTTTTCAAAGGAAATGAAAATAGAAAATATAAAAAAGAAGACATTCCCCTCTTTTATCATGGAGTAACCAGTAATATTGCTAAAACACTTGCCAATATGAGCAATGATATGCTTGCCTTAACCAGGAAACTTCAAAATAGATTTAAAAATATAGACTTGACAAATGTATTAAGCTTAGAGGATTGGCTCATATCTTCTTATAAAAATTCAATTATAGATGACCATACTTTAGAAGCCTGTTTTATTACCAATCAAGCTTATCAAGGTTTATATGCGCCTATGAAAGATTTAGAAAATGGTTATTATAAACCAGACTTTCAATCACGTTATCTCACTGAGGATGTACCTTTTGGATTAATAGTTTCTAAAGCAATTGCTTTACTAGCACAAGTAGATACTCCCAGCATTGATGAGGTTATTATTACAGTCAGTAAGTGGATGAAAAAAGAATATTTAGTCAATGGTGATGTGAAGGGGAGAGATATATCTGAAACAAGAATTCCTCAAAATTATGGTCTTAACAACTTAGAACAGATTGTTAATTTATAAAATATCCCTATATTGGAAAAGGAGAGATTGAAAAGTGGATAAATCGAACAAAAAAAGAAGAGTATTAAACTGTTCTATAGACCCCTGTGTTCATACCTTAGGGGTAGAAAGATTTGCTGAGTGGCTGGAGAGCAAAGGAATAGGTTATATTGCCATTAAATTAGGACCAGCTGTATCTATTGATGAATTGATAGATAAAATTAGAGAGTCAAAAGCAGAAGTGGTCACCTTTAGTTATCGCCTGGGAGATTTGCATGTTGATGAAATTATCGAAGAGTTGATAGAAAAAGTATATAAATATGGATTGCAGCCAGAAAAAAGTGGAATAAGGTATTGTTTTGGTGGATTAAGACCCGCAGCTAATTTAGTCAGAGCAATGACTGGCTTACGCATACTGGAGGATAGATTTTCTCCTCCTGAAGATAGACATTTTAATCTGGAAAAGATTGCTCAAGAATATAAAAATAAAGAAAAATTCCAGGGATTTTTCGAAATGGTGGTTGATGATTATGTAACAATGGATGAGTTAGAATATTTTGCTCAGAAAAAAATAAGAGTTGCCAGAGAGAAAATAAAATGGTCTGATGACTTATTAGAAAGGATAAAACAGGTACGTCAATTAGAAAATAGACCAATCATCAGAGCTCATATTGGTGCAGCTGCCGAAACAATAGAACCAACAGTAGAGGGAACCAGAAAAATAAGTGAAGCAGCAGCTCTGGAGATTGTCTCTTTAGCTCCGGATCAGGCCAGTCAGGCATTTCTGGCTAAATTTGTTCGGGGAGAGGAAAATCCGGAGAAATATCGTAAAGGAGAAGGCGGTGCACCAATTCGGAGTAAAGAGGATTTAAGGAGGTTAAAAGAGGCAACTCAATGTGGAAATTACCCTATGATTAGAATATACTCTGGTACCGATGAATTAGTGGAATTAGCTAAGATATTTGAGGAAACTTTACATATGCCGTTTCCAGCAGTGCCTGTATTCTTTTATAACCGTTTAGATGGACGAGGCCCTCTTTCTATTCTGGATGGCATTAATGAACATTTTAATACCATGCGCTGGTGGGCTTCTATAAACAAACCACTGGAGATAAATGATCCCCATCAATGGCAACTCCGAAGGTGCTCAGATGACATGTATGTTACAGACCACATCCTATGTGGAATTATTGCTCTAAAAATGGGTATAAAGAATTATGTCATGCAATTAATGTTTGATTTGCCTCCAGAAATAAATCCCAGATATGATTTAGGGAAAATGAAGGCAGCTTTTGAACTAATTGAGCCACTAACCAGGCATTTTGATTTTAGTATTACTAAAGAAACTCGAGGAGGCCTTTCCAGCTTTCCACCCAATCTAGATAAGGCAAAAAGCCATCTTACCATGACCACTTACTGGCAGATGTTTATGGACCCCGATATTATCCATGTGGTTAGCTACTGTGAAGCGCACCATGATGCTAAGGCAGAAGACATTATTGCTAGCTGTGATATTACCAAACAGACTGTCGAAGAGTACTATCGCACGCCTCTTCCTGAGATCTGGCAGCTTCCTGATGTAATATCTCGGAAGGAAGAGTTAAAGAAAGGAGCTATGTATAATATCTTTCATTTAGCTTTAATGGGAGGATATGAAGGTAAAATAAATTTAGAAAACTTTTTTGAATATACAGTTAATCCTGGAGAAGCTGCCAAAAGGGAAAATGTTGCTGATAGAGCAAAGAACTATGAAACAATGTTACTGGATTTAATTGATGAAAAGAATTACCCATCTGGGCAATGTGACCTGATTAGTGCTGATAACCTGGATTTAGCGTTACAGGTTGGTTTATTCCAGGCACCCCAGGTAACAGTGATAGATAAACGCTATGAGTTAGCAGGAATGTGTAAGACTAAAATTATTGATGGAACTTGTCGAATTGATGAATTTTGTTTGCAAAAGGTAAAAGATGAAATTGAAAGAGTTGATAAGGTTAGAGAACGATTCCCCTGGTATTTCTATAAAGATGTTAGCCAGACTGATGAATTATCAATAGTAGCAGAATCAAAGGATGCTATCGTTGAAGACCATCTCCTCTTATCATTTAGAGACCAATTAGGATTAAAAGATTTGCGGGATAAAAAAATATTGGCGGTAGATTTTGGTAGTACTTACACCAAAATTGCTATCTTTAATACCAATTCAGATGCAGTGGATTTACGTTACGTTCCAACTACAGTTGACGATATTCGTGAAGGTTTGGCGAATGGTTTAGGGTGTCTTGACAAATGTAGGAAAGAAGGCAACTGGGAACCTTTACGGAAGATGATGAATGAATTTGATATAAAACTTCCCTGCAGTAGTGCAAAAGGTGGTTTAAAAATGGTTACTGTTGCTTCTACTGAAAGGGAGAGTGGATTTGCTGCTGATCTTGCAGCTCTGACCGCAGGGGCAAAACTTCTCAATAGTTATGACGGAAAATTATCTTTAGAAGAAGCTCGAGCAATTTATTTAGAAGATGGCCCGGAAATTATTCTCTTAAGTGGTGGAGTTAATGAAGGTGGAGATACAGAAACTGTATTACACAATGCTAAGATATTAGCTGAAACTGCAAAATTAGCAACCTATGCTAAATATGGAATACCGATAATTTATGCTGGAAATGAAGATGTTACTGAGGAAATACTGGATATTTTCCATAGTCACAATATTGATGTAAGGGCAACTGGCAATATTATGCCCGAAGTTAACAGGTATAACATTGATGTAGTAAATGAAGCAATAAGAGAACTCTTTCAGACTGTTGTTATCCGAGGCAAGGGATTTGATGTGGTAGAAGAGTATATGAGTACAAAATTTATACCAACTCCCCGAGCAGCTTTCTTAGGAATTAATTTGTTAGCTCGCGGTTATGGTGAAGAAGAAGGGATCGGGAATATCGTGGCTTTAGATATTGGTGGTTGTACTACTGACTTTTTTGCCAATGTACATTCCAATCCCTTGTATCATTATCCCTGGGATGATCCTAAGAAAAAAGTTAAAAGAACTATACTAAAAACTCCCAATTACCCTCTGGCTTATCGGAGAGTAGAAGGTAAATATGGATTAGCTTATAACGCAGAAAATTTAATGGAACTGGAAAAATTTAAAAATGGTTCAGTAGAAAAGGAAATTAGCGATTTGTTTAATCAGAAATATCCTGATTTTCAGGAGAATGGTGACCATATGGATCGATTTTTAGTTTATAAAGAACAAAAATGGTTTATCAAGCTAAAGGAATATTTAAAGTGGATTCACGATAATCCCCATATTATGCCCACTACAGAAGAGGAAAACTTCATCAGAAGCGTTCTGGCTAAGGAAACTTTAGCAGTAGCTACTGCTAATAATGTAGGGCATGTCAAAGAAACTGATGTTTATTTCTTGCAAGAAGGAGTCAATTTCTTTACTCAGGATTGCACACTGGTAATAGTTGGTGGAACAGTGTATCATAAATGTAAGGAAAACAAAGATTATCTTATAGAAGATCTTAAGATGATTGTAAAAGGAGCCCTTTTCAATCCGAAAGAATATACCGTTTTGAGACCAAACCATAAAGTATTATTGGACGCTTCTTATATTTTATCAACCGTCGGAGGTCTTTACGGAAGAATTGACCCTGAAAAAGCCATTCGTATTATGAAGAAAAATTTTGTACCATTAGAACTATAAATACAAATAAGAGGTAAGAAAATATGGCGATCCAAAATAAAGGGAGGTCTATTTTGGATAGAAACCAGGTACTATTCTGGGGTGGTATTATTTTTGCCCTTACACAGCTTATTCTTCCCATTTTTATAACTCTAATAGATTTACAGTTGAGAGCAATTCATATTATTCTTGGAGTTTCCCTTGCATCTCTGGCTTATCCTTATGGTAAATCAAATCAAGAAAACAAAAAAATTTCCTTTTGGGATGTATGTGTCATTACCATAATAATAATAGCAAATGTTAATACATTTTTAAAGGCAATGAAAATTTATATGATTCCGGGAAGTGCATCAACTTTTGATTTAATCATTGGCTCTCTCTTAATAATAGTTATACTTGATGCAGCACGAAGATCTGTAGGTTGGGCAATACCAATATTTGTGGGATTGTTATTTCTCTATATATCTCTTGGTCCAAAATTGACAGGAATATGGAGGTTACCGGGTTTATCCTGGAAATTTGTTATTAATTCAGTATATTTTTCTGCTCTAGGAATTTATGGAAGTATCACCGGGATGTCAGCAACTTTTATTGCTATGTTTATCATATTTGGTGCCCTCATTTCAGGAGCAGGTGGAGGGAAGACTTTTATTGATATTGCATTAGCATTAACCGGTAGATACAGGGGTGGGCCAGCCAAAACAGCAGTAGTATCAAGTGCTCTTTTTGGGAGTATCTCCGGTAGTGGTGTAGCTAATGTGGTAGTTACCGGTAGTTACACCATTCCGCTAATGAAACGGTTGGGTTATAATCCTGATTTTGCAGCTGGAGTGGAAGCTATTGCTTCAACAGGAGGAGGAATTACTCCACCTATTATGAGTGTGGCAGCTTTTATTATGGCAGAATTTTTGGGTCTTCCCTATTTAAAAATTATAGCTTATGCCCTGATTCCTTGTTTACTCTATTATACCGGAGTCTTTGCTGGAGTACATTTTGAGACAGTACGATCTGGTTTAGCTGCAGTACCTGAGAATGAAATTCCCAAATGGCAAAGTATTTTAAAATTTAATAGAATAGCCTCCTTAGTTATTCCTATGGCAGTACTCCTATATTCTATTGCTAGAGGTAGAGCCTTAATCTTTGCTGGATTTTATGCTTGCGTTTCAGTTATTGTAATTTTCTTGCTTTCTGATCTTTCCCCAAAAGGAGTAAAATATACGTTAACAAAGATAAGGGATGGATTAAGTGAAGGAGGATTAGCTCTTTGTAAAATTGTACCAATTTTAGTGTCTGTAAATATTCTGGTTAATATGATTGGCATTACCGGTATTGCTCCCAAGTTGAGTTCTGTAATCTTAGAGGTTGGAGGAAATAATTTGTTATTGGCATTATTAATAGCCACTATTATCCCTTTTATTTTAGGAACCTCTCTACCAGTAGTACCAACTTATATATTGTCTATTTCTATACTTGCTCCTTCACTAATAAGGCTGGGAGTTGATCAGATAGCCTTGCATCTATTCTTTATTTACTGGGCCATCTTAGGCGGAGTAACTCCTCCTACCTGTACCCAGGCAATTGTTGCTGCTGGTATTGCTAAAGGTAATTGGTTTAAAACTGCCTTAGTATCAGTCAGGCTGGGTATTGTTGCTTTCATTATTCCCTATTTTTTTGTACTTAATCCTTCTCTGGTAGGTCGCAGTGATACTATTTCAGTAGCAACTTATGTAGGGAGCGCATTTTTTGGTGCAATACTACTAGCATATGGGTTTTTTGGGAGAGTAAAAAGTAATTTAAATGTTTTATTTCGATTAGTATTCGTTGGGAGTGGAATTTTACTGATGTGTCCTAAACATATTTTATCCATCATTGGTGTGGCTATCGTAATACCAATGCTGTTCTATCAACATAATGTTATAAAAAGGTTAGGACTGGTAAAGTTGTAAAGATAATAGAAATAGTGTGTTATTACCAAACATTAACCAATGTTTTATGGTAATACCAAAATAATATTTGGGAAAAAACAGAATAGAAAGGAGGTGAGTAAAAATGAAAAACAGAAGACTAAGTGGATTGGTTTTTGTGCTTATCTTGATACTGGCGTTTAGTGTGCTAGTAGGCAATGTATCTGCCCAAACTGTCTATTTAAATATGGGTAGTACCTCTTCAACATCCGGATTATATGCCTGGTGTGTTGGAACTGCTTCGGTTATCAATAAGGCAGATAACAACATAATTACAACAGTTATTGAGAGTGGTGCCGCCTTGGATAATTTAAGAAGAACCAGGGAAGGATCATTTGATTTTGCCTTGTGTGTTGACTCTGCTTCTGCAATGCAATTACATAGAGGAATTAGCAATTTTGAAGGGGAAGCATGGGAGCCAATAAGATGGTTATTCTTGAGAAATGCTATTGTTAACAGACTATACATCAGAGCAGATTCCGGGATAAAAACTTTTAAGGATTTAGGAGGTAAAAAATTTTCTCCCGGTATACCTGGAGCATCTTCTACGACTAACTTTATTAACTTTGATGAAGTTATCGGAAGTGGGATTGATATAGTGCCCGCAACCCTGGGTGATGCTATCAATTTATTTAGTCAAGGTCGTATTGTTGGATTACAAAAATCCAGTGGACTGACTTCCTTAGATTCTTCTTTAATTGAATTAAATTTAAAAACTCCTCTAGCAGCTATTGGTTATGGTGAAGATGATATAGAAAAGATAAGAGCAGAGTACCCCTATATCCTTTTCTTTGAAACCCCGGCAGGCAGTATCTTAGAACTTTCGGATAATCCATCTATAATGGAAGAAGGACAGGTTGTTGGTGCAGTGGCTTCCTCTAATTTACCGGAAGAAGTTGGTTATGAAATTGTAAAGGCTTATGTCGAAGGTTTTGATGAAGTTGCGACGGCATATCCTGGAATAGTGGGATGGGATCCTATTACTGACTATTTTAAGTTAGTAGCACCAGGGGGTGAAATACCAATCCATGCAGGACTTTACAGGTATTGTTTGGAAAACGGGATAGATGTACCGGAACGTTTTATTCCACCAGAGAGTAAAAAGTAATGTTGACCAGTTAGAACCAGTTGAGAATTAGAGAGGATGGCTTTTAAAGATAAATCGGGAGGTGATGACAAATGAGATGTCGTATGAAAATAAGCGTTCTTCTAATTTTTTTGGTTTTGGTTATGACAATAATCTCTGTTGGAATGGTTTGTGCTGTAGAAGAGAAGGTAACCAGTCTTGTGGTAACACCCATAAATGGGGAACCTGGAACTAAGTTAACCTTTTATGGTGCCGGGTTTGTTCCAGGAGAAAAAGTAAAGGTAATTATGACAGTAGATGGAGTTCCTTTTGCCTTTGCTGAAGTAGGTACCGGAGGATTTGTTACCGTTAATGAATATGGTGCTTTTAAACTAAAACCAGCAGGTGGTATCCCAACAGTCATGCTAAAACCAGGAGTGTACACTATTGAAGCGATTGGGGATAAGGGTTCAAGAGCGACAACACCTTTGGAAGTTTTGGAGAAACAATAAATTAAGGTTAGCTATTGATCGTTCAATAGAATACCTACATTCGTATTACCAGGATAGCAAGTATAAATAAGGCTATCCTGGTAATATTATTAAGGGGTGAGATAATGAGGAAATCATCAGTTCTAGTCTCTACCGGAAATCTGGGAGAAAATATAATTGAAAAGAACTCATTTTGCTATGGACTTAGGTGAGATATAGACTATTTAGCCGCTGATGCTGGTCCAACGTTTTTAGGAGGTTATCTTCCCCATACTCCAGTAAAATTGGAAGAACATTATATTGAGTTGTTGCTGGTAGAAGTAAGGATTTGGAATACGCCATTGATAATTTGGTTCTTTTGCTGATCCCTTGGATCTGGGTATTTTAAAATTTAGCTGAAAATAGTTAGTATATAGTATTTCATAGATCAATAATATCTATCAGGACTAGATATTAGAATTTTTATGATCAAGGTATGAGGATTAAAGTACATATAAGACGGAAAAACCGCAGCTGAGGTCCAGGAGAAAGTTATGTATACGATTGCCAGCAGTATGCACCATTATTCAATCTCATGATACCCTGGAGAAAATAATATTCTTTCTATTAGTTAGATAATAACTGTGGTTAACAAGAATAATTTATTTTATTAGTTGCATTGTTGTGGTATATTATTATAGTTATAGTGAATTTATTCACTAGATAGAAAGACTAAATTAATCTATTAGTTTAAAATTTGGTTGGAGTGAAAAATGAAAAGTAAATATTTGTCCCGACTTCTTATTTTTTCTATCATCATATTATTATTCAGTATATCTATGAATGTCTTTAGTCAGGTTCCCAATCCTGATGCCATAATCTATGCCAGTTTGGGAGATATTGAGTCACTTGATCCTCATTGGGCATACGATGAAGCCAGTATGCAGATTACCTTTCATATCTATGAGAATTTAATCAAATTTAAGAAGAACAGTCTAAGCGAATTTGATCCAGTATTAACTAAAAAAGTACCTTCAGAGGAAAATGGCTTAATTCGAGATGGGGGGCTAACCTATATTTTCCCAATCCGTGAAAATGTATTGTTTCATAACGGTAATATTTTAACCCCGGAAGATATCACCTATAGCTTTAAAAGAAGTATGATACTGGATCGGGATGGTGGACCTACCTGGATGCTTTTGGAGCCGCTTTTGGAAGTAAGTAGTATTGAAGATTTAGCTGTTGAATTGGCTGGTGTTGAATCTTATGAAGATTTGTTTGAGGAAGGTATAGTTATTTCAAAGTATCAAGATATAATGGAGAGTATTTTTAAAGATTATATTGATCCTGCTATTACAGTTGAGGGAGAGAATGTGATTTTTCACTTGCAAAATCCATATAGTGCTTTCTTAAGCATTTTAGCTCAGAATAATAGTTGTTCAGCAATTATAGACAAAGCATGGGCTATTGAGCATGATGCCTGGAACGGTGAAGTAGAAGAATGGTGGAAGTACCACGATCCGGCAGCTGAGGACGATGCATTGTATAGCATAACCAATGGTACTGGTCCCTTTCAGATGCAAAGACGGATTCCTGGAGAAATGATTCAATTGGAACGTTTTGATTCTTACTGGCAAGGCCCAGCAAAGATACAAAGGGTGTTAATAAGGATTATACCTGAATGGATTACCCGAAAATTAGTTCTATTTAACGGAGATGCCGATATAATTGAGGTAACACCAGGTTTTATTAACGAAGTTAGGGATATTAATGGTATCCGGATCATTGAAAATTTACCAATGCAGTCCATTAATATTATGCATTTTAACTGGACTATTAACCAGGAAGGAAACGGATTCATTGGTAGTGGAAAACTGGATGGCAGAGGTATTCCCCCTAATTTTTTTAATGATATACATGTAAGAAAGGCTTTCTCTTATTTGTTTCCCTATGATGCTTTTATTGAAAAATCATTACAGGGACAGGGAATAAGGATTTCCGGTCCTATGACTAGAGAAACATTGGGATATCTGGATGATCCTAATTTTTATTATCAGCAAGATATGAAAAAAGCAGAAGTGGAATTTAAGAAAGCCTGGAATGGTGAGTTATGGGAGAAGGGTTTTTATTTTAATATTTTTTATACCTCAGGATCAGATTATGCCCAAACTGCTTGTGAAATGATTGCTGATTTCGCCAGGATGTTAAATCCAAAATTTGAAATTGAACCTATAGGAATAAACTTTCCGACCATGTTAAAGGAATTATATTCCGGTAGGCTTACTATGTATAACATAGGCTGGCAGGTTGATTTCCCCGATCCATATGCCTGGGTGGGAGGGCTTTTATTTAGTAATGGTACTTTGGGTTCTGTTTATGGTGAAAATTATCAAAAACTAGCGCAGGAATTAATTAATCCCTTGATTAATCAAGCTATACAAACAGTTAATCCTTCAGAAAGAGAATTAGTCTATAAACAATTGATGCAAATAGCACATGAACAGGCAATAGCCCTTTATTTATGTCAGCATCAAGGATATCACGTGGAAAGAGATTGGGTCAAAGGATGGTATTATCACCCTCTTATACCAATGGGTGCTTTTGCTGGGGATTTCTATGAGATGTATAAAGAAGAGTAACTAATTTAATGTTTTGTCTCTGCCATAAGTATGGATAATTTTCTTTAATCTGGGAAGTGCATTTTCTTTTAATTCAGACATCTGTCTATTTGTCAGACGCCAATGCCAGTTCCCCCTGGTACAGGCAGGATTATTCATTCTAGCCCCTTCTCCTAATCCAAGCATATCTTGAACCGCTATGATGGCTAAGTTTGCAACAGAGGATTGCGCCAGTCTTATAAATTC
>Ga0334888_1003920_pt1 | contig 14022 bp, 11 predicted proteins | sample GraSluR1_MG_FD_207227 | JGI IMG/M metagenome (GOLD analysis project Ga0334888, IMG submission 207227) | Sludge microbial communities from methane-producing bioreactor in Wageningen University, Netherlands - Granular Sludge_3_08-R1 | ecosystem: Engineered > Bioreactor > Anaerobic > Unclassified ...
TCGCATCGCTGGGAACACGGATCGCCAACGCGGGCTTGGTGGTGAACCGGGTTCGGGGCGAGCTGCCGGCGGCGCTGGCCGAGCGCGTCAGCCGAGTGGGCGTTCCGCTCTTGGGCACCTTGCCCGAAGATCCGGACGTGGGCGAGTGTGACGCGCTCGGACGGCCGCTGGTTAGCCTGCCGGAGGGGGGAGCCATTTACCGGGCTGTGGCCGCGCTGATCGATCGTTACTGGACCGGCGATGGCGAGCGGCAGCAGGTGTGACGGGAATGGGTACGCGGGCCTCGTGCCTCGGGGCCGAACGAGTCTATTTGATCTAGCGCGCCGCCAAGGATGCGCGAAAAAGGAGGTACGACGTGCTGATCATTGGTGAGAACATCCACATTATCGCGCCCCGGGTCAAACAGGCCGTTCAGGATCGCGACACTGCCGCCATGCAAAAGCTAGCGGTGTCTCAGGTGGAAGCAGGCGCTCATCTGCTGGACCTGAATATCGGCCCGCAAAAGCGCCAAGGGATCGAGGTCATGAGCTGGCTGGTGGATGCGGTCCAGCAGGTAACGGATGTGGGTCTTTCTCTGGATACCACAAACCTGGCAGCCATCGAGGCGGGCCTGAAGCTCGTGAAGCGGCAGGCGGTGATCAACTCGACCTCGGCCGAGCCCGAGCGTCTCGAGAAGGTGCCACCGGTGGCGGCCGCCTACGGGGCCAAACTGATCGCGCTGACCATGGGCAAAGGGGGCATCCCGCTGACGGCCGAGGAACGCGTGACCATCGCCATCGAGCAACTGGTGCCGCGGGCCATGGAGGTGGGACTCCCCATGGACGACCTGTTGCTAGACCCCCTGGTTCTGACCGTGGCGGGTTGCCAGGAGTACTGTCCCCATGCTGTCGAGGCGGTGCGGTATATCAAGCAGGGCATGGATCCCGCGCCGCAGACTGTGTGCGGGCTGAGCAACGTCTCCAACCACGTGCCGGCCGAAGGCCGCAGCCTGCTGAACCGCGTGTATCTGGTCAAACTCATGGCGGTGGGGATTGACGCGGCCATTGCGGATCCTCTGGACCAGGAGCTGATGGAGACGATCCGCATTATCGAGGAGCGCGATGATAGCACGCCGGTGGGAGCGCTGCTGCTGACGTTGCATGACCGCACGGCTGCCATGGAGGAGCTGGAGCCATCGGACGTGGACATGGACGATCCCGCCCAGGCGGATATCTGGAAAACGGTGCAGGTGTTGGAGAACAAGATCATCTATAGCGAGGCGTACCTGCGGGCGTAAGCGCAACCTGATGGTGTGATGGAGGTCGGGGCGGCGTGGCGCTGGCGCCGCCCCGGTGTGCCAGGTACGCGGCGAAGCTGCCGAGGGTGTAGTCGTGGTGATCGAGGGTCTTGGGCGTGCAGCGCATGGCCTCGCGAGAGACAGGATAAAGCCATCGCAAGCCAAGTCCAGGCCGGTGCGGACGAGAGCGGGTCGCAGTGCGAGCTCGGCCATGGGGTGCCTCCCTTGCTGGTTGCATTGCCGGGCTCGACTGGCCACGCGCGCAAGGGTCCTATCTGGGCGGTGACCTTTCGCATTAGCTCTCGCTTCCTCTTCCGTATCTGATGCCATCAGCGGATTACGTGCAGACCGTTCTCCCTGTGAAATGCCCAAGGACGCACTATGCGAAAACGGGCTGCGGCATCCTGTTCGGATTGGACTCCGCATCATCACCAGTTGGGAGTCTTTCACCGCTCGACTACCCAAGGAGACAGACCCATGACAACACTGGACACCGTGATTGTGGGTGCTGGTCAAGCCGGTCTTGGGGTCAGTCACTTTCTTCAACGGGAGGGCCGCAAGCACGTTGTCTTTGAGCGGGGGCGGGTTGGCGAATCGTGGTTATCCCAACGCTGGGATTCATTCACACTCAACACACCGAATTTCATGAATGGCTTGCCTGGGCTTCCCTATGACGGTCCAGAGCCTGATGGTTTTTGGCGGCGCGATGAACTGGTCCACTATTTTCGACGCTACGTTGAGAGCTTTCAGATTCCAGTTCGAACTGGCAGCTCGGTTGTCTCGGTAGAGCGAACCGAGGATGAAGATGGCTTCATCGTGAATACGAGCGTCGATGGGCAGGTAGCGGAATCTGTATTGAGCCGTTCCGTTGTCATCGCTTCCGGTTCGCAACAAACGCCGCAAATTCCCTCCATCCGTTCCCAGATACCTGACAACATTCGACAGCTGCATACAGCCGACTACCGTAACGCGTCGGCATTGCTGCCTGGCGCCATCGTGATAGTTGGGAGTGGACAATCAGGATGCCAGATTGCCGAAGATTTGCTGGCTGCTGGTCGGGCTGTGTACCTGTGTACGAGCAAAGTGGGACGTGCTCCTCGCCGTTATCGGGGACGGGACATACTAGAGTGGTTGATCGATATGAAGTTCATGGATGTGACATTCGCCAGTTTAGAGGACAAATCCATCAGCCGTGCAGCTCAGCCGCATGTCTCGGGACTTGGGCGCTATGGGCACACAGTCAGCCTGCAGCAATTAGCGCGTCAAAACGTTGTGATTCTGGGCCGTTTGCTGGACGTAGATGCAGGCACTCTTATCCTGGGTGATGAGGCAGCCGTCCACGTACGTTTTGCTGATGAATTCTCCCAACGGTTGAAGGACGGTGTTGATGCTTATCTCAAGAAGGCAGGGATCACACCGCCGCCACTCGAGGACGATCCAGCGGACGCGCCCGATCCCCAGGCCGATTGTGTTTCGCCGTTGCGCCGTCTGTATCTTGGCGATGGAAAGGTTAGTACCGTTATTTGGGCCACCGGGTTCACGGCAGATTTCAGCTGGATTCACCTGCCAGTCCTCGACGCAGATGGCAGGCCGATTCATCAACGGGGAGTTTCGCCGGTGCGTGGTTTGTACTTTATCGGATTTCCATGGCTCAGCAGTCGCAAATCGGGCATCATCTATGGAATCGAGGAAGACGCCCATTACATCGCCGATGCAATTTCGAAGCAGTTGGCTTAGGCACATAGTGTTAGCCGCCCAGCACCCGCTGCAGCCGACCCGCCTTCGGCGCGGGTACCGCGGGCGCGTAAAGCAGCGTTGACGCAATCCGAATCGGCTGACGGGGCTAACCCGGCGGGCGGCTGAGCTTTGCCGGTAGGCTGCAATTGAATCTCGGATTCCGAAGTATTTCCTAATCTAGTAGCAGCGGGAGTAGACTATGTCTCAAGACAACAAGACCCTCGTCCTGAGGTTCTTTGAGTTGCTGTCGAAGAATCAGTCCCTTCCAGAGGAGCTGTTGGGTTCTGGATTCACTTATCATGTGGCCGGATCTGATTCCTTGGATTTGGAGGGTACTCGGCAGCGATTGATGACCTTCGGTGCTGGTTTTTCGGGATCAAGACACATCATCGGGGATATTGTGGCTGAGGGCGATAAGGTGGCTTTTCGGTCAAATGTGGAGATGAGGCACACGGGAGAGTTCATGGGGGTGGCAGGGAGTGATGAGCAAATCACCATTGTCGAAATGGGTTTCATGCGAATAGCGAACGGCAAGATTGCTGAGATGTGGGGTATTTTGGACTGGATGAGCCTTCTTCGTCAGATAGGGGCAAAGACGTGATTGGCATGGCCGTAGTTGGCCTAAGCCAAGGTGCTCAGGACGCGTAGTTGGGCAGTGTTCGGTACTGCGATCGGATGCAGCCTAACCAGTCGCTGGAGCGGACCCGGCCAGGGCGGCGCGATAATCTGAAGGTGTCTTGGCCGGGCCGCTCTCGATCTTGCCATTGCTTTGCGGGTGAAAGGGCGAGGTCCTGACGTGGGTCATCCCGCACAGCCTGCGTCATCCAGGTCTCGCACAGGCACCCCCTAGCTCTTTTTTTGCTTTGACCTGCTCCTTCATCAACTCGGCGATCACCTCGTGCTTGCTCGTAAGCTCCTGTTACAGCTTGGCAATCCGCCGAGTGAACGGAGCGTGGGGTCCTTGTGCCGCTCAAAGGCAGCAGCTGTGTTCCCGAAAGGCTGCTGCTGCCAACGGCAGAACACAGTGGCCTGGATGCAATACTCATCGCACACGTCGAACACGGGCACCCGTTCGAGGAGGTGGCGCCGTACGACTGCTAGCCTCTCTTCAGGCGCGAACCGTCGTCGTTGTCTCGCACTCTTCGCTCTCTCCCTTCACGAAAAGACTAATCCGTTGGAGGAGAGATCTCTATTCCGTCTGAGGCAAAACACTCTCCCCAACCGCTGGTGCGAGTTCGGGATCATCGCACCAACCACAGGGACGGTTTCTCCACATACCCACACACACTATCCAGGAACCGCGCTGCAGGTCCGCCGTCCACGACACGATGATCGAACGTTAGGCTCAGGACCATATGGTAACGGGGAACGATCTGCCCATTTCTGACGACAGCCTTTTCCGTGATACGCCCTAGGCCCAGTGCGGCACTCTGGGGCCAGTGGATTATCGGCGTGAAGGCGTCCACGCCGTACTCGCCCAGATCTGCGATGGTGAAGGTGCCTCCCTGCAGATCTGCCGGTTCCAGCTGACCTAGCAGCGCTTTGGCGGTTAGCTCGCTGACCTGGTCAGCGAGGCTCAGGATGCTCGTAGAGGGCACATCGCGGATCACGGGCGTCACCACGCCGGCTTTCGTGCCTATCTCGATCGCGATGTTCACATCGTGAGCAGCAAGGATTCGCCCGTCCTGCCAGACCGAGTTGACGGTGCGATGCTCCTGTAGGGCGAGGCCGGAGAGCTTGATCAGGAGATCGCGACAGGCGAGCCTGATCGAGGTGGGCGAGCCCATAGCCTCTCCAAACTGATCGCGGATCCTCATCAGTTCCGTAGCATCAACGCCGGCCGTCAGGGTGACGGCGGGCACTGGCTCATGGGTTGCCTTGCGGGTGAACTGAGGCGTAGGTAGTGACGAGGGTATGAGGCTATCGCGCTCTTCAGGCTCCCGCAAGGGAGGTCTGCTGGTCTCGTCTGCCCGTGCCAACTCGAACGCTCGACGCACGTCGCGCTCCACGATGCGCCCTGTCCGTCCGCTGCCTGTGAGCGACTCCCAGGCTACCCCTAGTTCGCGTGCTACCCGGCGGGCTCGCGGGCTGATGGCCGTGGTGGGGCGTGAAGGCATCGCAGCGGCAGCTGCTGTGTCAGGTTTGGGGGCTTCTGCCGACGCTTCGGGGACCACGGCCACCTTTGGGGGCCTTGAGGCCGCATCCTGCGCTTGGCGGGGGAGGGGTTCTCCAGGCTGAAGCAGATAGGCCAGCACTGTGCCGACCTCTACCTCAGTGCCAGGAGGAGGCGAGTCCGGCGGAACATGGAGGATACCGCGCTCCAGCGCCTCGATCTCCTGCACTGCTTTGTCACTCTCTACCGTGAACAGAACATCCCCAGGCTCAACGCTGTCGCCGTCGCGCTTCTGCCATTCGATCAGCGTTCCGGTCTCCATCGTCCAGCCTAGCCTGGGCATTACGACCTCGAAAGCCATCCTAACCTCCTCAGCCTATTCAGCCAACAGATCTCGTACCGCCTGGGCGATGGTCTGGGCATTGGGGACCATCCCTGCGGTCAGAGAGGGGCTGTAGGGCGTCGGCGCAAACGCGCCATTCAGCCGGCCTATGGGCGCGTCCAGGTCATCGAAGGCTTCGTCCACGATACGAGCCGCGATCTCAGCCCCAATGCCACAGGGGCCCCAATCCTCGTCGACAATGAGCAGTCGTCCAGTCTTGTGGACCGAGTCGCGGATGGTATCCACATCCAGCGGGGCTAGCGTGCGCGGATCAATGACCTCACACGAAACCCCTTCCTGTTCAAGCTGCTTGGCGGCCTCCAGCGTCTTCTGGACCATCAAGGCGACGGCGACCACGGTAACGTCCGTGCCCTCACGTGTGATCGAGGCCTTTCCAAAGGGCACCAAGAGCTCTCCCTCAGGGACAGGCCCCTTGCTGAAGAGCAGACCCTTGTGCTCAAGGAAGATGACCGGATCGGTGCTGCGCAGAGCGGTCTTGATCAGCCCTTTGGCATCGGCGGGGGTGGTCGGCACGACGACCCTGAAGCCAGGAACGTGCATAAACAGCGGGTAATAGTTGCCCGAATGATGCGGGCCAGCCGAACCAAAGATGCCGATGCTTCCGCGCACCAGGATGGGCATTTGAAGACGCCCAGAGCTCATGTATTGGATGCGAGAGGTCTGGTTGAACAACTCACCAATTGCATCTAGCTCGAAATCGATGAACATGAAGTCCACGACCGGACGTGCTCCCACCATGGCCGCTCCGGTGCACAGGCCGGTGAAGCCTCGCTCGCAGATGGGCGTATCGCGGAGCCGCTTGGGGCCATACAGGTCATAGAGTCCCACGGTGGTGTTGAAATTCCCGCCTCGGGTCCCGACACCCTCTCCCATGACAAAGATGCCAGGATTCTGCGCCATCTCCTCGGCCAGGCCCTCGCGGGCGGCGTCGGTAAAGGTCATCTCACGCATGTTTGGTTCACCTCATGCTCTGCTATAGACATGGTCAGTCGCGGTGGCCGGATCGGGCCATGGGCTGTTTTTGGCAAAGGTTGCCGCCTCGGCGACGGCGTCATTGATCAGGTCGCCGATCTCTGCCAGCTCTTGCTCGGTTGCGTATCTCTGGGCGATGAGGAGTCTCTCAAATGTCGCGATGGGGCAGCGTGCCTTCCAAGCCTCGATCTCTTCCGTGGTGCGGTAGCCGCCGTCTCTCATTCCTTCGGAATGGGGCCTTGTGCGATAGGTCTTGCATTCCAGCAAAGTTGGCCCCTCTCCTGACCGTGCTCGCCGCACCGCTTCTCCAGCGGCTTCATGCACGGCCAAAACGTCGTTGCCGTCCACAGCAACTCCGGGAATGCCGAAAGAGCCAGCGCGCGAAGCAATATCGGGGACCCGGCTCACTGACGAAAACGGCACCTCGGTGGCATAGAGGTTGTTCTCACACACGTACACGACGGGCAAGTCCCAGATGGCGGCCAAGTTGATGGCCTCGTGGAACACGCCGTTGCTGGACGCGCCGTCACCAAAAAAGGCCACGCTGACGTGATCGGCGCCCAAGAGGCTGAAGGCATAGGCCGCACCCGTAGCCTGCGCGATGCTTCCCGCCACGATGCCACTGGTGCCCAGCAAGCCGACCTCCGGGGCGAAGAGGTGCATGCTGCCCCCACGTCCTCGGCTGCAACCGGTGTCGCGCCCGTATAGCTCTGCGATCAGAGCTTTCGGCTCGACGCCCTTGGCCAGGGCGTGGCCGTGGCCCCGATGGGTGCTGAACACGACATCGTCCTGCGTCAGGTGAGCGCACACACCGGCGGCCACCGCCTCTTCGCCGATATACGTGTGGCACGCGCCAAGCACGTCGCCGCTGGCGCTCGCCCTGATCAAGTGCTCCTCAGTCCGACGGATGATTTGCATCGTCCGGTATAGGGCCAATAGCGCTTCCTTGCTCAGTGATTTCATCGATAACTCCTTCGCATGGGTAGCTGGATCACGTTCTCAGACCGGTCGGGTTATGCACGCTGCTTGGACCAACTCTTTTACCTGGAGCCTTGCGCCGCTAATCCACTGGCGGAACGTACCGCGCCAGCTCATCGGCTATGTCCTTCAGGCCGAGCTCGATCAGCTTGGCGCGGGTGGGGCGCCCCGTGGCTGGATCCCAGCCGCGAAGCGCATAGTACTCGTCCAGCAGCGTGGCGAACTTTTGCCGATCTAGACCTTTGCTCTCCCCCAGATAGGGATTGACCCAGTTTTCGACTCGCTCGAAATAGGGAACCACTTTCTCGTCCACTTGGCGTGAGCGCTGCCAGTTACGCACCTGCAGCGCGCGCTCGAGGTTGAACACCCGCTCGGCCATCCGCTCAAATTCCTCCTCGCTCAGGTCCATGCCCGTTGCCAGGCGGAACATGTGGTATTCGAACGAGGGGCCCAGCATACCGGCAGCGCGAGCCAGATGGTCCGGCGATTTCTTGCTGTAAATGCGGGGGAAAGCCTGATCATCGAGCGTGAGGCTGTCCTTCATGACGCTGCGGTGGCCGTGGAAGACGGCCGGCAGGGCCTTTTCGTCATAGCCGCTACGGGGATCTACCGCCTGTGGGGTGCCATACACCATGGCGCCCACCTGGGTCAGCTCGTCCCATTCCAGCCCCTCGCCCGGGCTGCGCATGGGCGACCACATCATGATGTTCTGGGCGTATCCGTGTCCGCTAGACATGGGGTCGCGCGTGCTCATGGCCCACTGCAGTGCGGTGACGAGCCAGTAAGGAAAGATGATGACGTTGGCGCGGTCACCTCTGCCATCCCAATGGCCTCCAAAGCCCCAGGCGGTATAGTAATCGGGGATCAGGCCCTCGCCCATATTCAGGATCTTGGCTGCTCGCACCGCTCCTTCAGCTAGGGCGGCGCCGATGCCCTCACGATAGACGATCTTGTGAAAGAGCGCGTCCCAGCAATGGGGCGAGTCCAGGTCGAAAGGCACACCATCGAGATCCTTGAGCAGGCCTTCCTGATGGCAGCGACGCAACCAGGGGATCATGCCGATGCCCAGCTCCCAATGGTTGAGCCCATAGTCGCCACTGATCTGCGCCAACTCGAATCCGGCTTGAAAGCCGACGTTCCAGTCGTAAAAGGTGCCTGGCGCGCCAGCCAAGAGACCGCTTTCGCACACCAAGTGCCCTTCGTAGGTCATCTCGGGATGGATCACGCCGGGGACCTTGTGGTAGCCGCGACAGATATAGCAGCGCGGGTAGGCGCACTGCTGCGAGCAGGCGGAAAACCGCTGACCGAAATCCGTGGCCAGTTCCACGTCCAGCTTGATCTGGCGGGGACATCCTGCCGGCGCCTCCAGCTCCTTGGCGATGGCCAGCGTGCAATCGGAAAAAGCCTGCGGGTGGGCGATGGGCACCCCGCCACTGCCGCGGACGGCTACCGCTTTGAGGCGCTTGGCCCCCATCACCGCGCCAAAGCCACCTTGCCCCGCCGCCGAACCCGTGCCCGTGCCGATGATGGCGATGCGGGATAGGTTCTCGCCGGCCTGGCCAATAGCCAGCACGCGCGCGCCCTTGATCTCTGAGACGATCTGTCGCTGAGTCTCCAGGATGCCGCGTCCCCAGAGGTCGCCGGCATCCTTTAGTTCGACGTGGTCGTCGTCGATCAGGAGATAGACGGGCTTGGGCGATCGGCCTTGGATGATGATGGCATCATAGCCCGCGTACTTGAGCATCGGGCCCCAGAACCCCCCGATGCTGGAATAGCTGAACCACTCGTACGGGTACGCTTGTGGGCTGAGGCTGCAGATGGTTGTGCGGCTGGAGTTGGGGGCCGAGGTGCCGGTCAAGGGGCCGACGCCGATGATCAGACGGTTCTCTGCATCAAAGGGCATGGTGCCGGGGGGGATTTCGTCCCAGGCGATGCGGGCTGCCACGCCTCGCGCCCCGATATAGCGCTGGCCCAGTTCGATGGAGGGCTCGGTGGAAATGCGGCCCGTGGTCAGATCAACGCGAAGGTTTTTGCCGGTCCAGCCTCCCAGTCTAGGCGTCATCGTTGTCCCCCCGTTCATACCCTACCAGACTCAACGCCCCAGCCGGGCAGATCTCGACACATCGGGCAGCTCCCTGGCACAGGTCGCATTTGACCGCTAGGCCGGTAATCGGATCCAGCCAGATGGCGCCGAACACGCACGCCTGAGCGCACTCCCCACAACCGGTGCAGTGGCCCTCGTCCACCAACCAGACGCGGAGCGCAGCATCGAACTGGATCGCTTCCTGTGGGCAAGCCGCCGCACATGGCGCCCGCTTGCACTGGCGGCAGTAGTTGGCCTTCACATCGATGCCTAGCGAGTCCGCGGAGACTCGTATGCGCGAGCGGCTAGGCGCACTCATCCCCAGGTGGCGTTCGGAACAGACCACCATACACGACAGACAGCCGGTGCATTTCACGCCATCCCAGGCGATATGCACGGGCTTGGTTGCAGCTTTGGGCATCTTCCGCCTCCAGGATGGTAGTACGTTCCGGTCAGGCTACGGCCCAGTTGGAGTCATGGTAGCTCACGAATGGCGATCTCGAGGTGCCACTCATAGCTATGCCAGGGCCCGATGGCAGACAGCTCGCCACGAAGCCGGGCTAGGTCAATGCGGTCAAAGGAGCCGGTGGCCGGCTCGACAAAGGCGGCATACATGTCTCGCCAGCCGCCCTCGTTCACGAGGATGCCCAGATAGGGCACCGTGGCGGTCGGGAAGGAGAGCGTCAGTCCGATGCCGCTAGTGGGGTACTCGACCGTACACCAGCCCTCTGGCATCGGACCCTTGATCCAGTACTTGGTCGCCTCCCGGGTATCCTTGGGCCGGATCTGTCGCAGATCTCTGGCGCTTCCGTCGCGCTGCCGGTGGGTGGGCCATGGCAACTCGTCACCGTAGCGCCCATCTGCCTTGCCCAGGTTCAACGCGTTGACTACACGCTCTACGCCTGAGGGCAGCTCCAAGCGGGCTCCCTCCTCGAGATCGAGCATGATGTGCGCTGCCCAGATAAAGTAAAAGTCAAAGCCCGAGAGGTTCGTCAGGCGGTAATCGAGGCGAAGGGCGCTCGGCCCCGAGGCGCTCACCCATTTCTCGATGCGATAGGGGAAGCGGATACCGTGGGTGGCAAAGTGCAGACGATCCCCTTCTACGCTGCACTCCCAGGGAAGGCTCCAGACTTCGCCGTGGTCGGGGATCCGGGTCCCTTTCCACGGGTAGTCTTCATAGTGGCAGGCGTCTATCGATGGGAACATGTCGTCAAACCCCGAGCATTCGCCGGCCACATAGTTACCGTCGTAGGGCTGCAAGAGGTATTCGGTGCCGGGGCGTTGCACCAGCAGCTCCAAGTCGCGCGGGAGATAGACGAGCGAGCACAGCTTGGCGCCGACGGACGGCAGGAACTGGGCGCGTAGCTCCCCTGCGTCCAGAGAGATGGCGTTCTGGTCCTTGTACTGCGATTCGTTGATCCGCGTGCGCACGTTCTCTTTCCTTTGCCACCTTGTGTCAGCAGCCGGCGGCTGAGCTCGGCCTTACTTGCCTTGGGTAGCTTGCATCCGTGTGTACACAAACAACTCGCCTTGCGACATCACACGCGGCACCACGTTGGGCGCATGGTCTCTGCAGGCCCGCAAAAAGCCCGCCGGGTTGCCGTTATGCTCGACGAACATCCAGAAGTGGCAAGGGATCGCGACGCGCGCAGAAGCGTCGCGGGCTAGCTTGGCCGCCTCGACAGCGTCGAGGTTTCCAAAGGCGCCGTTGATGGGCGGGACGATCACGTCGACGCCTTGGGCGAACAGGCTCTGCCATTGAGCGGGGCGGTAGGCGGTGTCGCCCACCACCCAGACCCGGATGCCGGCCACGGTGAGCAGCAGCCCCAGGGCCTCGGGCGCGAGGTCACCGTGGTCAGCATAGACGCCGGTCAGCACGATGTCACCCACCTGGGTGGAGCTGCCCACTTGGAGCAGCGTCACACGATCGGGCGAGATCCCGGCGCTTCGGTACGCTTCGAGGCAATCGGCTGCGCCTATGAAGGACAGGTTGGGTTGCTTGGCGAGAACTGGCAGGGCGTCGATGTCAAGGTGATCAGGATGAGAGTGAGTGCTTACAACCGCATCCGCCTTGACTAGATCGGCGGAGATGGGCGATGCCATGATGCGCTTGAAGCCAGCGAGCCGCTCGACACAGTCGCTGAGGTACGGATCGACATAGATCACAGTCCCCCGTGGCGTCTTGAAGACAAAGCCAGCTTGGCAAAGCCACCAGATGGCCAAGCTATCGGGTGCGACATATGTGCGTTCGATCTCTAGGGCAAGGTCGATCATGGCAATCCCCTTTCCATGGGTGGGCACTGGGCCGATTCCTGAGGCCGATGGGCGCCCAAGCTAACGATGTGCTCCGTCGTGGCCCTATTGTCGCTCATGCCTCTGCTGGCCTGGAAACGGAAGCCCGTGCCTCAACGCTGCCCATAGGTACCCAACCGGAGACCCTGTTCCACAAAGTACCGGTAGGTGTCGTATTCAACCTTGCTGCTCACGCTGTGATCGACCTGCAGGATGTAGCCGGAGCCGGCCATCGCTGTCGGAAGCTTGCTCGCCAGCTCGGCGTCCACGGCACGTTTGTCGTTCGTCTCCAGTGCACGCACGTCCATGCCGCCGATCAGGGCCAAACGGTCGCCATAGAGCTTTTTCAGGCGGAGCAGATCGACGCCGGCCTTGACCTCGATGGGTTGTAGGCAATCGATCCCGGCCTCGACCAGCAAAGGCAAGAGTGGCTCGATGAATCCGTCGCTATGAAGCACGACTGGAAGGTCTAGGCTGTGAGCAAAATCAAACAACTGCTTGTGCGCTGGGAACAGCATCTCGCGATACATACGAGGCGACATAAACGGTCTACCTTTGAACCCGAGATCGTCCCACACCCAGAGGCCGTCGGGCAGGCCTTCCTGCGCGAACACGATCTCCAGCAGGTGGATGGTCACCTCGGCGTACACCTGGCTCATGTCACGGACCCACTCGGGATCCGCGGCCATGCCCGTGAGAAGGGCCTCGTGTCCACACATGGGGCTCACCAAGTCAAAGGCGCCGACGACTCCTGCGAAAAGGCACAAGTTCTCGCGCAGACATTTGGCGCGGAGGTCACGATAACGCGCAAAGTCGATCCGGCGCTGCCAGGTGCGCTCATCCAGAATACGCGGCCGGATGTGCTCCTGCCAACCCGCTCGGTCGGTTACGAGAAAGCCCACATGCTCGAGGCCGCCGGAAAAGCCCTTGAACTGTCTCAGCAGCGCGCCGTTCCCATCGCGAAGCAGCTGCGTCGTTTCGCTCTCCTCAACGACCTGGATCCCAGCATCCACGTCGGCCACGAGGTCGACCAGCTTCCAAGACATCGGCGCGATCTCACCGCCGGCACGCCGTAGGTCAAGGCCAAAGTGATCGCTGATAGTGTCAGGCCGCTCGAAGTAACCCTGCGCAGACCACTGCTCGGCCGTCTCTTTCCAGAATACCTCAAAGAGTCCGACTCGATCGACAGGCTGTCGCTTGAGAATGCGCAAAACGCGCTCCCTGCTGGTCATACGGTTTGATGGCGTCATCTTTTGAACTCCTACTTGATCCGCTTGACAGGTGCCGGTGTGAGCATCAGGATTCCTCGATGGTGGTACAGGCACGCAGGTTCTCTCCACACGCGATCGACGTTCGCCCAGTGTTGATGCGTGTGGCGCGCCTATCGGATCAACTGCACAGGCGCGGCCCGTATCAGCCCAGCTCAAGGAAACGCCGCACCCGGCCAAGAAAGTGGCGGGCTCGATCTAGGTGGGAGGCGTTGTCAGGATACATGCACACCAACTGGAGACACATCTTGAAGCTGTATATGTCAAAGCGAGCGGCAAACGTATCGTCGAGACCGTGACCAAGGCGATAGGAACGCATCAATTGCTCATCGGCGAGACCGAACATCGATGACAACTCGCGCGCATAGTCAGCATAGTAGCCACCGACATCCAAGAACGCGCTTACAAAGGGATGGCCGTCCCGGAAATCCACCATGACATTGCCCGTCCAGATGTCATAGTGCGTTAGGGTCCCACACGGGCCGAGGCCGAGCAGTTGGGGAAGGTGGCGGCGAACTTGGCCGATCTCGGGCAGGAGATCAGCGGGCAAGTGGCCCTTGCCGTCGGTTTCGGCGATCACCTCGTCAAAGCGAGGCAACCAGAACTCGGCCCATGTGGGTGACCGTTGCTCGGGCGGCAACTCAACGGGACCAAAGCCGGTCTCTTGCCGGCGGTGGAGCTCTACCAGATGATGGGCTATCTCCGCGGACACTCTATCGCGCTCCTTGCTGCCCAGATGCGGATACGCTTCCTCGAGCACCGTTCCCGGCACCTTTTCCATGACCAGCACGCTGCCGGGCAATCGCCGGCCGCTCTGATCGAGGAGGAACGGTTCTGGAACAGGAAAAGAGGTGTGCGCCCGAAAGTAGCGCAGCACGGCGAACTCGCGCCCAAGGCCGG
>Ga0334888_1003926_pt1 | contig 13982 bp, 11 predicted proteins | sample GraSluR1_MG_FD_207227 | JGI IMG/M metagenome (GOLD analysis project Ga0334888, IMG submission 207227) | Sludge microbial communities from methane-producing bioreactor in Wageningen University, Netherlands - Granular Sludge_3_08-R1 | ecosystem: Engineered > Bioreactor > Anaerobic > Unclassified ...
GGGGTGATGATCGATCCGCCGATCGTTGACGGCGACGAGTGATTGCGGCGACAGCGCGCAGCCGCTTGCAGCCGCGCGCACCGTCGATCCCGCAGAGTCCTGGCTTCCCGTCCAGCCGTGTCCTATCATGACCGCCAGCCCCGAAAGGACGGCATGACCCAGAGATCCCTGCGGCAGCGCTTCGGCCTGCGCCAGCAGCCACGCACTCCGTTCTATGTCGCCGTGGCCGGCAACATCGGCGTGGGTAAAAGCATGCTTACGCGCCTGTTGGGGCAGAGCCTGGGCTGGCCCATGTACTTCGAGCCGGTCATCAACAATCCGTACCTCGACGACTACTACCGCGACATGGCCCGCTGGAGCTTCCACCTGCAGGTCTATTTCTTGAGCCAGCGTTTCGCCGTGCAGAAAGAGATCCAGACGCACGGCGGCTCGGCGGTGCAAGACCGCACCATCTATGAGGACGTGGAGATCTTCGCGCCCACCCTGCACCGCCGCGGTTGCATGGATCGGCGCGACTACGACAACTATCGCGAGATCTTCCGCAACATGGTGTCGTTCCTGCAGCCGCCCGATCTGATCGTCTACTTGTGGAGCCGCCCGGACGTCACCCTGGAGCGCATCCGCCAGCGCGGGCGCCGCTGCGAGCAGGAGATCCCGCTCGATTTCCTGGTCGACCTGCACGCGGCCTACGAGGACTGGCTCGAGCGCGCGCCGGCGATCTGCCCGGTCGAGATCATCGATACCGAAAAGATCAACCTGCGCGACGACGAAGCCGCGCAGGCGGCGCTGCTGCAGACGATCGCCGACCTGCACCGCGAGAGACACACCCGCCTTGCCGGGGAGGAGCACCCGTGACCTACCGTCCGAGCGACCTCTTGCGCGGGCGCGCCATCCCGAACGCGGTCCTGCGGGCCTTGCCCAAGACCGATCTGCACGTGCACCTGGACGGATCGCTGCGGCCGGCGACGTTCTGCGAGCTGGGGCGCAAGATGCAGCTCGCGGTGCCCGAGGATCCGGCGGCTGTCCGTCCTTCAACGCCGGATCTGCTCGCGTGTCTGCAGACGCCGGTGAACCTGGAGCGCGCCGCGCGCGAGCTGGCCGAGGACGCGGCGGCTCACGGCGTGCGGGTGCTCGAGGTTCGATTCTGTCCTTTGCTGCACACCGAACAGGGACTGGATGCCGACGGCGCCGTCGCCGCGGTGCAGTGGGGTCTCGACCTGGTGGCCAAGCGGACCGGCCTGCGCACAGGCATCATTGTGACCGGCCTGCGCACACTCGACGCCGCGCGCAGCCTCGAGCTGGCCAAACTCGCGGTGCACTGGAAGGGCCGCGGCGTGGTGGCATTCGATCTGTCCGGTGCAGAGACCGAACGACCCGCCGCCAAGCACAGCGAAGCGTTCCACCATGCGATCAACCACAACCTGCCGGTCACGTGCCATGCCGGCGAGAATTGCGGCCCTGAGTCGATCCACGCGGCGATCCATCGCTGCGGCGCCGTGCGCATCGGCCACGGCACCCGGCTGGAGGAGGATCCCGACTTGATGGCCTACGTGGCCGATCATCGCATTCCGCTGGAAATCTGTCTGTCGAGCAACCTGCACTCGGGCGCCGTCGCGGCGTTGGCCGATCATCCGTTGCGCATCTATCACGAGGCGGGTTTGCGGCTCTGTCTGAACACGGACAACACGCTGCTGTTGCGGACGGACATCGTGCGCGAGCTGCGCCTGGCTGTCGACACCTTCGACCTGACCCTGCTGCAGCTCGAGGCCATCCTGCTCGACGGCATCAAGAGCGCATTCCTGCCCGAACAGACGGCCCGGGAGTGCATCGAGTCGGCCCTGCAGGAGTTCGCCCACATCCGCGAGGAGCACCAGCTCGACCAGCTCGTCGTCGGCAGGAAGTCGGCATGAAGCCGTCATCAAGAGGTCGCCCATGCATACACGCCTGACGCTGCTGTCGGATCGCTGGCGCACGCGCGTGGCCGCGGCAGTGGGATTCCTGGCCGGGCGCGGCTTTGGCGGCGAGGTCGGCTTGATCCTGGGCAGCGGCCTCGGCGACTTCGTCGACCGGATCGAAGGCGGCCATGCCATCGCCTACGGCGAGATCCCCGGTTTCCACAAGACCACGGTCGCCGAGCATCGCGGCCGGCTCGTGTGCGGTCTGGCCGCGGGCGTTCCCGTGGTGGTGATGCAGGGGCGTTTGCACCCGTACGAGGGACTGCCAGCGGCGGAGCTGCTGTTGCCGGCCGCGGTCCTGGCGTGCCTCGGCCCGCGCGCGGTGATCGTGACCAACGCCGCCGGCGGTTTGAATCGCCACTACGTGCCCGGCGATCTCATGGTCGTCCGCGACCAGGTCGATTGGCACTGGGACGACCCGTTGCGCGGTCTGCTCGCCGACCCGCTGGGCGAGGCCGGCCGCGCGGTCGGCCGCGTGCCCGGTCCGTTGCATATCTACGACGTCGCGCTCGGGCGCGCGCTCGCCGCCGCGGCCGCCGCGGCGGGCGTTGCCGTGCACCAGGGCGTCTACGCCAGCATGTGGGGACCCGCTTACGAGGCGCGCGCCGAGATCGGCCTGTTGCGCCGCGGCGGCTGCGACGCGGTCGGCATGTCGACGGCGCCCGAAGCCGCCTTGCTGCACGCGCTGGGCGTCGGCGTGGCGGGTCTGAGTTGCATCACCAACCCGGCCCGCGAAACCGGCCAGCCGCAGCTCTCGCACGCAGACGTGGTCGAGGTCGGCGCCCAGGTGCGCCAGCGCGTGGCCGCGGTGCTCCTGCAGGCGCTGCCGGACATGCGCTGAGCGTGATGGACGCGATCCAACTCGAACGCGCGACCAGCCGCCGCTACTACCTGGCCACGGTCTTCCAGGGCATTTGGACGACCGGCCAGTATCTCTTTCCCTTCGTGCTCGCGAAATCGCTTGGCGCCCCCGGCTGGCTGGTGACCCTGTCGGTGGTGTTGGAGACCAGCGGCATGACCCTGGGCCTCTACTGGTCGCAGCTCATGGCGGGCGGCGGGCGCCGGCGCTGGCTGCTGTGGAGCGGGATCGGCGGCCGCCTGGTGCTGATCGCGGCGCTGCTGGTGCACACGGCGAGCGCGTTCGTGGTGCTGCTGGCCGTCGTCTACTTCTTCATCTCGGTGGTCTTTCCGGCGCAGAACAGCATCTTGCAGGACAACATCCGGCCGCATCGGCGCGGGACCGTTTTCGGGCGGGGCGCCCTGGTGCAACATCTGACAGCCGCCGTCGCGAGCGTGGCGGTGGGCGCGGTCCTGCAGCGCGACCCCGACCTGTTCCGCTGGGTGTACCCGGTGATCGGCATCCTGGGCTTCGGCTTTCCGTTGATCCTTTCGCGATTGCCGCGGCCGGAAACCGGGGCGCTGGCGGGATCGGGCGCGGCGGTTGTATCAATCACCCCGGGCGAGCCGGCCGTTGTCGACGCGGCGGCCTGGCGGCGGCTGATCAATGCGCTGACTGCGCCGTTTCGCGAGGCCGGCGAAACGTTTCGGCACGACCGCGCTTTCTTCTGGTACGAGACCAACTTCTCCATCTACGGCGTCGCGTTCATCATGCTGTCGCCGGTCGTCCCGCTCTACTTTACCGAGGTCTGGCGGCTCAGTTACCAGGACATCACCATGGCGCGGGTTTTGATCACGTCGCTGGGCGTGGCGCTCTTGGGTCCGCCGGCCGGACGGCTCATGGACGTGATCCATCCGGCGCGCCTGTGCGCGCTCGCCTTCGGCTGGCTAGCCCTGTTTCCGCTGCTGCTGGCCTTCGGACCGCTGGTCTTGCCGCTGGCGCCGGTCGGCGCGGCCTACCTGGCGTTCGTGGTGTTTTCGGTGGGCATGGCCGGCGTGCACGTGGGCTGGAACGTGGGCTCCATCGCGTTCGCGCCGCCGGGCAAAGGCGGTCACTACCAGGGGATTCACGTGGCCATGGTCGGTATCCGCGGTGTGCTGGCGCCGGTCCTCGGTTACGTCCTCTTGCGCTGGCTCGGCTACCGCGCGGTCTTCCTGACGGCGGCGGTGCTGTTTCTGGCGGCGTCGGCGAGCTCGATGTTGTTGGGCCGGCGGCTGGCGAAAGGGCGCCGGTAAGACCGGCGCCCCTGAACGTGTTGTCGCCTTGCGGCGCTTACTGGGCCAAGACGAGCTTCTGCGTCACCAGACGGCCGCCGGTTGCGAGGCGCGCCAGGTAGACGCCGCTCGGCAGCGCGCGTCCGGTTTGGTCACGCCCGTCCCACACGACATGGCGGACGCCGGCGCCCAGGTCGCCGCTGATCAGCGTGCGCACAAGGCGGCCGGCGAGGTCGTGGATGGCCAGCGTGCCGGTCGCGGATTCCGCCAACCGCAGTTCGACGGTCACCGACGGGTTGAACGGATTGGGGTAGGCCCGCATGGCCAGCGGGACCACCGGCGTCTGGACCGCGGTCGTGCCGCCGTGCATCTGGGCCTGCACCGCGATCACGTTGGAGTTGGTCCCGGGGCCGTCGAAGGTGTCGACCACGGCGGCCGTGGCCAGGTCGATGACGTAGACGGGACCCGCAAAGCCGGTGACCGTGCCGCCGGTGACGTAGGCCAGGCCGGCGGCGTCGAGGATGTCCACGTCGCGCGGATCGGCGGTCGCGGCCAGGAAGACCGCGGTAACAGTGCCGCTGGCGAGGTCGATCAGCCTGACTTCGTGGCTGTCTTCGCAAGCGACCGCGAGCGTGGCGCCGTCGCCGGTGATGTCCAGGCCCCAGGGGTCGTCGCCGACGGCGAACTCGCGCGTGATGGTGAAGGTCGCGGTGTCGATCTCCTTCACCTGGTCGGTCGAACGATCAGTCACATAGACGTGCTCGCCGTCGGGCGCGACGACGACCTGCCAGAGGCTGGTGCCGAAATCGCCCTGGCGCAGGATCGCCGAACCGTCCGCGGCGATCTCGTAGAGGAAATCGTTGTACCAGTCGACGACGTAGAACGTCCCGGTCACGGGGTTCAGGGCGATGTTGCCGGCGCCCTGGTAGTCGCTGGGGATGGCGAGCGAGCCGATCACGGCGTACGTCGCGGTGTCGATGATCTTCACGCAGCGGTCGTCGCGCGAGGTGACCATGGCGCGCGAGCCGTCATTGTTGAAGGCGACGCCGATGGCGTATTCGGCCACGCGGAAGCTCGCGGCCACGGTGTTGGTCGCGCGGTCGATCACGACCACGCCGTCGCCGGAGGCGCCGACGAACCAGACTTGGCTGCCGTCAGGGGTGATGGTGGCGTCGTACGGATAATCGCCGTCGGGCAACAAACTGATGACGTCGCCGGCCACATGCGTTTGCAGGTCGAACGGATAGCAGTTGTCGTAGGTGGAGCAACCGACGAAGCCGTCGGTCAGCAGCCGCGCGGCCGCGGGACCGTTCGCGGTTGCGGTCGCGACAACGGCGAGCGCGACCAACCAGATCCGAGGCCAGCGGACGACAGCTTTGGGCGAGCGTTGCATGAGAAACCTCCTCAGGGGGGTGGAGGCGGAGGCGACGGTGGCGCCGCGGTCCTCCGTCGTGGAAACGTGGAGTGATCGTAGCACATCCTGCCGCCGCGCGGGGGGCCGAATATGGGAGCAAGGTGGACATCTTACGGCGGTAATGTCATATTCACGCACATCGTTGACGCCAACCCTGCCACCCCCGCGAGGAGGCCCGCCATGCGCCGCACCCTGGTCGCCGGAAACTGGAAGTTGAACCTGGGTCCCGGCGCGGGCGCCGATCTGGCCGCCGCGATCCAATCGGCGCTCGCCGGGCGCAAGTTGCGCGGCGAGGTGCTGGTGTGCCCGCCGTACGTCACCATTCCCGCGGTGGCGGCCTTCGCCCAGGGGGCGCCGCTGCTGGTCGGCGCGCAGGATTGCTCGGACCAGGCCAAGGGCGCCTTCACCGGCCAGGTGTCGGCCGTGATGCTGGCCGAAGCCGGCTGCAGCCATGTGATCGTCGCCCACAGCGAACGCCGTCAGTATCAGCGCGAGACCGATCCGCTGTTCATCGCCAAGATCGATCGCGCGCACGAGGCCGGCCTGATCGCCGTCTTCTGCTACGGCGAACTGCTCGCGGAGCGGCGGGCGGGCCGGGCCGAGGCGGTGGTCGCGGCGCAGTTGCAGGGCGTGCTGCCGCAGTTGGCGCAGGCGACGGCGGACAACCTGATCCTGGCCTACGAGCCGGTGTGGGCGATCGGCACCGGCGAAACGGCCACGCCGGCGATCGCCCAGCAAATGCACCAGTACAGCCGCGCGCAGGTGGCCGCGCTGCTTGGCGCCGACGCCGCCGCGCGGATGCGCATCCTCTACGGCGGTAGCTGCAAGCCGTCGAACGCCCGGGAACTTTTCGCGCTGCCGGATGTCGATGGCGGACTGATCGGCGGCGCCAGCCTGGACGCCGAGTCGTTCCTGGGCATCGTCGAGGCGGCCGAGGAGATCGCTTCATGAGGCTGTTGCTCGTTTTTGCGGTGCTGATCGGTGGAATGGCGTGCGCTCAAAGCGATTCGTGGTTGAGCCAGTCGCTCGAGCCGGCCTTCTATCCGGCGCCCGCGGACATCGAGGTCCTGCGGCTGGACAACGGTCTGCAGGTCGTGCTGATGCCCAATCCCGCCCAGCCGATGGTGGGCATCTACTGCGCGGTGAAGGTGGGATCGGCGTGGGAAGATTACGCGACCAGCGGCATGTCGCACATGCTGGAGCACCTGCTCTTTAACGGCACCGAGAAGTACAGCCAGGAAGAGCTGTACGCCGCGGCCGATCGCGCCGGCGCCTACAACAACGCGCACACCACGGACTTCTACACCAACTTCATGTTGGTGGTGCCGAGCGAGGGATTGGCGGTCGGGCTCGAGCTCCAGTCGCAGATGCTCTTTCACTCGCTGTTGCCCGCGGACAAGTTCGCCAAGGAACGCGGCATCGTGTTGGGCGAGATCGCGCAGAGCCTGGACCGCGAAACCTTCGCCGCCGATGCGTTGCACGAACTCGTCTACGGGGGATCCAGCCTGGCGCTGCCGACCTTGGGGACCGCGGCCACCATCGCCGCGATGCAGCGCGACGACGTCGACGCCTTCTATCGGCGCTGGTATGTGCCGAACAACATGGTCCTGACCTTGGCCGGCGGGTTCGCGCGCGACGCCGCGCTGGAACTGGTGCGCCAGTACTACGGGACGCCGCCGCCGCGGTCCTTGCCGCCGATCGCCTTGCGCGGCCTGCCGGCGCTCGAGAGCACGACCACGGTCGTGCGCGCCGGGGGCACCCAGCGCAAACTCGCCCTGGTCTTCGCGGCGCCCGAGTACGGCGACCCCGATCACGCGGCCTTCCAGATGGCCGTCGAGCTGCTGACCGCGCCCGGCAGCGGCATCCTGACCCGCGTGCTGGACGACCTGCCGCCGGCCGAGCGGCCGGAGTTGCGCTGGTGGTGGCAGGCCGCGCCGGGATTCGGCAGGCTGGTCCTGGATTTCGCGCTGCCGGCCGGCCAGGCCGCCGACGGTCTCTACCGGCTCGTCCAGCACTCGATGGTCGGCGCGTTGGAGCTCGGCCTCGGCGCGGACGACCTCGCCGAGGCGGAAGCGATGGCTCGCACCCGCGCGCTGAAAGAGCGCGAGCAGTTACGCATGACCGGCATCTACCTCGCGGAGCCCTTGGTGCTGGGCGGACCCGAGGCCGTCGTTTCTTACCTGCCGCGATTGTCGGCGGTCACCGCCGACGATGTCGCCCGCATGCTGCGGGTGTGGCTGGTGGACCGGCCGTGCCAGGCGCTGTTGGTCGAGCCTGCGCCCGAGGCGGCCGCACCGCGCGCGGAAGCCGAACCGGCGGGCCGGCTCGAGCGCACCGTGCTCGCGAGCGGCCTGAGCCTGGTCAGCCAACAGAACCCGGGCAGCGAGTTGTCGGCGATCCACCTGACGGTGCGCGGCCGCGCCATGCTGGACCAACGCTATGGGCGCCCGGGCGCGTTGAACCTCGTGCACCGCATGCTGCTCAGCGGGGTCAGCGGCTGCGACGAAACGTGCGTGGCGCGGCGCTTGCGGCGTCTCGGCGCTGAAGTCAAGCTCGTCGACGATCCGCGCATCCCGATGGACGATTATTACACCAACGGCCGGTTCAGCTTCGTGCGGGTTGAATGCCCGTCCGCCAATCTGCGCGATGTCTTGGCCCTGTTGTTCCAGCTCTCGCGATTCAGCACGTTCGGCGCCGCCGACCTGCAGCGCGAGCGGGACATCCAGCGCGGCCTGCTGCAGCGCCGCGAGAACACGGCCGGCTGGCAGGCGGCGCGGCTTCTGGCCGAGGGGCTGTACCGGGACCATCCCCTGGCGCTGCCGGTCGAGGGCACCGCGGAGACGCTCGCGGCGGTCACCTACGACGAGCTGCGGAGCCTGTACCGCCTCGCGTTTGCCCCGGAGAACCTGATCCTCGCGATCGTCTCGCCTTACTCGCTGGCTGAATTGCAGCCGATGCTGCCGGACTTGCCAGCGGGCGGGGGCCAGACCGCCGCCGGTTTGCCGCCGCTGCCGGTGACGACCGTGCCGGCGCGATTGACCGCGCAGGTCGGCGGGCCGATGGCGGCGGTGCGCCTGGGTGCGATCCGCGCTGTGCGGCCGCAGGATGCCGCGGCGCTCGAGCTGCTGGTCGCGGTGCTGGCGGACCGCCTGGCCATGGACTTGCGCGAGACCAGAGGCCTGAGTTACAGCGCGGGCGCGTCGGTGCAGGTGCATGACGACCGCGCCGTGTTCTCGGCCTGGTTGAATCCACCGGCCGCGCGGCTCGCCGAAGGCGAGCAGGCGCTGCAGCAGTTTCTGCGCGACTTCGACGCCGGTACCGTCACGCAGCAGGAGCTGGATGCGGCGCGCGGCGCGCGACAGGGTCGGTTGTTGATGCGGCGCCTCGACTCGATCGGTCGCGCCTACCAACTCGCGATGGCCGAACTGGACGGCGATCTGACGGGCTATCTCCGCGCCGTGACGGATCCGGACACGGTGACCCTGGCCGATCTGCGGCGCGCCGCGGCGTTCTTCAGCGAGTTGCCGCTGATCACGGTCGTGGTCGATTGATCCGGATCGCTCGGCAAGGTCCGTCGCGTTGCTCGTTTGATGCGTGATCGGGGGCGGAAGTGCGACCGTTGGCAGGCATCGCCATCGGCATCCTCGCGGGTGCGGCCACGCTGCTCGTCTTGGACCTCTGGTTGCAGGGCGCGGAGATCGCGCAGCCGCTGGAGAACCACAGCGATCCCGACCTCGGTCCTCTCTACCGTCCCAACGTGCGGATCAGCCGGTTCAGCGAGGGTTTTTTTCTGGGCGGCGCCAACGCGTGGGGATTTCTGGGCCGCGGCGTCCCGCCCGAGCGCGACAACGACCAAGTGCGGGTGCTCTTGCTCGGCGATTCCTTCGTGCTCGGGCACACGGTTTTCGAGCGCCACCACTTCAAGGAGCGGCTGGCGCGCGAGCTGAGCGCGGCGCTCGACCGCGAGGTCGCCGTGCTCAATTTCGCCCGTGCCGACTACTCGCTCTGGAACATGCATCAGCACTACGTGGAGCATGCGGCGGCCTGGGACCACGACCTCGCGCTGTTCTTCTTGGCGGACGGCGACCTTGCGCCGGTCTATCCCGCCGATCCGGACATGTACCCGTGGACCGAGCTGGCCGGCGATTCCCTCCGCACGAACCGCGATTTCCGCGACAGCGCCAAGCGGCGCCTCTATTTGCGGCTCGAGCCCGCGCTCACCCGGCTGGCCTTGCCGCGGCTGGGTTTCAACCTGTTGAAGGTGATCGACACGCCGCGGTGGCCGGTGGTGCTGCTGGGCAAGCTGGCGCCAGCGCCGGCCGCCGCTGTGGGCCCGCAGCCGGGCGACGTCCCCGGTCCGCTGCCCGACGAGATCCTGGCGGGACCGGCGCGCCCGCTGCCCGAGACCTCGCGCCGTATCTTGGCGGACCTCGCCGCGCGCGGGCGGTGCGCGGCGGTCATCCAGTGGCGCATCCGGCCTGTCTACGCCGACGGTGTGCTCGCTTCGGGCATCCCGACCGTGAGTCTTGCGCCCCTGTGGGACCAGATGCAGGCCGCCGGTAGTGATCCCTGGCTCTGGCCGATCACCGGCCAGCGCGGTCACTGGAACCACGCCGCACACCAGGAACTGGGCCGGTATCTGGCGGCCGCGTTGTTGGCGCAGGCTCTGATCTAACTTTCCGATACCGCAAATGAGCAAGCATCTCGTGTAATTGTTACCCGCCAGTGGTGGGATCAATGGCGCCAGGTGAAGAGACTGTTTCTGGAGTGGCCGCCTGCCGCCGATCTGCCGCAGCCTGCCCATTGGACGCCGCTCGGCCGCACTGCCCCGCCCGCCGCCGCGGCGGGGCCGACGTACCATATGCGTTAGGGATAAGCGGATACGCAACCGTGCCTCCTGCACGTCCTCGTTGTAAGCTACACTCCCTCGACGCTCGCGGTGTTGACGAATTCTGCTCGGTCCGCATCCTGAGCCAGCCACGCGGCGTCAACTCAGTAACACGCAACTGGGGATACGTACCCGCGCGGCCCAGTACGTTGATGGGATACTCCTGAAAGTTGATGCCCAGCCGGCGCAGGTTTCGATCAGCGAGTAGGTGACCGCCGCGTAATCGCTGGAAGGCGTCAATCCAGTGGTGTATACTTTGCATTACTGACAGCGGGGGACCTGCGGCTGACCAAGCGCATGATCTTGGTTAAATAGGACAGAAGCGAGGGGCTATGGGGCTCATCGGGACAGTAGCGATCCGGGGACGATCGCCGGCGGCGGCGTGGCTGCTGGCGACGTCTCTGGCGGTCGGGGGCTTGGTCGCGCCGGTCACGCTACAGGCTCGGACCTGGTACGTCGAGCGCGATGGCAGCGGCGATTTCGCGGTGATCCAGGACGCGGTCGATGCGGCGGCCTCGGGCGATACGATCCGCATCGGTCGGGGCCGGTTCAATGAGGGGCAGATGGTGGATCTGGCGGGAGGGGCCCAGTACATCAGGGTTCTGGTTCGGCCGCAGGAATTGACGATCATCGGCTCGAAAGAAGACACGATCATCGGTCAAGAGGAGCCTTGGGATCTGAGTCAGGGAAGGCATATGGGGATTCTCGCTGTTCCTAGTTTTGGCAGCGAGAGGATCGTCGTCGAGGATATCAAGTTTGAGAACATGGGGTATGGTATAAACGTTCAGGACAATACCGTCAAGATAATTCGTTGCATGTTTGAGAATAACCATTATAGTTTAGTATCATTTGATGGCCTGAGTCTAACAGTAGACGACTGTCGATTTTCTCATCTCGCACGTGATGGCAACCATATCACCGGCATCAACCAATCGCAAGCGATCGTCAGGGATTGTGAGTTCGTGCTGGCCTATGAGCATCAGTGGTTTCAGAATGCGCTCAACTTTACGACTGTAATGAATGGCAGTGTTGAGAATTGTTCGTTCGTTGGAGGGCGGGAAGCATTACTAGTAGGAGCTGGAGGAAGTACGGCTGCTAGGGGGTGTACCTTTGACGGTCAGCGAGGTTTGTCGACTTCAGTAGGGTTAAATGCATCGCTGACACTCGAACATTGCACATATCGAAACACCAACTCAGCTATGGCGGTCATAGATCATGCTGCGTTGGAAGTCCGGGAATGTATGGTCGAGTCCGTCGAAGAAGTCTCGGTCATTGTCAACCTAGCAACCGCCGTCAGTGTCCGCGACTGCGATCTCGCTAGTGGATCGCAAGGCGCGGTGTTGATCCGGAACTGTTTTACTACACCTCCGCCGACCCTAGACTTCACTAACAACTACTGGGGAACAGACGATGCGGACGAGATCGCGGCGTTGATCCACGATCGCAATGACGATGAAGCCGTTTGCGCATACGTGAACTTCATTCCGTTCAGATCGCATTCGGTGCCGGTCCAGAACCAGACCTGGAGCGAGGTGAAGGGGCTGTTCAGGGAGTAGGGGCCGGCTGGCCGAAGGGGATGCTGCGCCAGGCTCAGAGCCACGGAGTTGCCCGCGTCTTCCCCGGTATTAGACCGTTGTTTCCGAATTTGCCTTCACCGGCGGAATGTACCCACCCGCCGAGGCGTCTGCCGTGGTACAATTTACCACGGCGAACAGCCGATCGGCGCTTCGCTGGGGGCGCTGTACGTGGTGTTCCGTTTTCCGGCGGATCCTTTCGCCGCCGAGGGCGAGGGCGGCGGGCCGGCGGTCGGCTATTGTGCGGGCAGCGCGAGCACGCGGGGTTGGATCAGCGGCGACGGGGAGTTCTGGATGCGGTTGCTGCCTGAGTACAGCTTTGCGGTGGTGCCGCAGTTCGTGCCGCTGACCGAGGGGATGCAGGTCAAGCGGCTTGGCGCCGCAGAGAGCGACGGCGTTGTGCCGGTTCTGCGCCCGTACCTGACGGCCGGCCCGAACCCGTTCAATCCGATCACCGAGTTTCGCTTCGGTCTGACGCATGCGAGCGACGTGGTGATCGATGTCTACAACCTGCGCGGGGCGAAGGTGGCGCGGCTTCTGCAGGCGCCGCTGGCGGCAGGGCATCACACGGTGAGCTGGTCGGGGGTGGATCACGCGGGGCGGCGGGTCGCAAGCGGCCCGTATTTCGCGCGGCTACGGGCGGGCAGCTTGACGCTGACGCAGCGCGTGATGTTGGTGAAGTGAAGTTCAGCGAAGGGGGTACGGCCATGAGGCGGCAACAGATCATCGCGGTGCTTGGGATCTTGGCGGCCGGCGTTGGTGCTGGCGCGGCTCATGGCCGTACTTGGACGGTGGAGCAGGACTTCAGCGGCGATTTCTGGAACATCCAGAACGCGGTGGACGCGGCGTCCGACGGCGACGTGATCGAGATCGGGCCCGGGCGGTACCAGGAGTATAGTACGGTCTATAATAGTAGCGGGTGGCCGATTCTACACGTTTACGCCAACATCGGCGAGAAATCGCTGACGCTGATCGGGTCGGGAACCGGGGTGACCATCGTCGGTCCAGAGGACCCAAATTTCCATCCCTGGCCGGGTGTCGATGTGGTTATCGTTAACGCGTACGAGAGCCGCGGCCTGACGATGTCGGGTATTACGTTCGACCACTCGCCCTTCCAGTTGGTTCATATAGACCGCGCGACATCGCTACACGCTTCGGATTGCGAGTTTCGTGACGCCAGTTTCGGAGTTGTTGGTTCGTATACTGCCGGCGGCTCGATTGTCCAATGCCGTTTTGTGAATCTGTCTCAAACTGGGGTTTCGGTCTTTAATCCGACGACGAACTTCCGTGTCGAGGAGTGCACGTTTACCAATGTGTATGGCCCGGTTAGGGCAAACTGGAGCCCCGTTCACGTTGATGTTTTCAATTGCGAGATGAATGGAGGACGTTCCGGCGTCGGATTTGCCGGCGGCAGTTCTGGCAGCGTTATGGGATGTACGATCCGGAGTTTCGAGAACTATGGTGTCTGGCTTAACGACTCAGGTAGCGTTGTCATCCATGACAACAGTATCGTACAAACCACGGGCTGGGGAATGTCGCTAGGCGGGGCAACCACTGCGCTGATCCATGACAATGTCATCAGCACTCAGTCAGGAGGGTGTGTCTACCTACCGGATCCCTGCGATGGGATGAGATTCATGAACAATTCCCTCATTCGCGGCGGCGGCTACCTCGCCAAAACTAACGACTACTTCCCCTTCACCCCCCCGGTCTACTTCCACCTGGAGAACAACTACTGGGGCACGACAGACGCAGACGAGATCGCGACGTACATCATCGACGGCCACGACCTGCCAAACGTGAACATGTTCGTGATCTTCGACAGGAGTTTAGCAATTCGAATCTTACCGACCACGTAACCGGCTGTTATTCTGCGACTTAGTCCTCATTCCGCTGTAAGCCCCCTTTTTGTGCCCCATCTCCGCGCCCACAATCACCAAGAAAATTTCGAGTTACCCTCATTTTCCTCTTGACATGTAAGACCTATGTGATATCTTCCCAACATGGCTCACTTCCACATCAAGCGCAAGAATGGAAGA
>Ga0334888_1003927_pt1 | contig 13981 bp, 8 predicted proteins | sample GraSluR1_MG_FD_207227 | JGI IMG/M metagenome (GOLD analysis project Ga0334888, IMG submission 207227) | Sludge microbial communities from methane-producing bioreactor in Wageningen University, Netherlands - Granular Sludge_3_08-R1 | ecosystem: Engineered > Bioreactor > Anaerobic > Unclassified ...
TATAGATGCCGCCGACATGGCGTGTCGCCACAAGGGCCATGGTCGAATAGGCTCTCCATCCATTCTGGAATACCGAGCGCAGCTTGGTATAGTTGTTCCCCGGCTTCTCGAATGTCTCGACCACGTTGTTCCAGATGTGATCGCTGATCTCCAGTTGCCGCTGCGCATACCGCAGAGGATCGGCTCCAAGGTCGTGTGTATTGGACAGGGGGTCGATGCCTTTCGTGCTCCAGCCGAACGTATCCTCATCGGTCAGGAAGATCAACTCCGGCTCACCTGAGCGAGAGGCAATCTGCTTGAGCCTGGCAGCTTCATCCTCGGCTTCGATATCACCCCAGTCGGAGTAGCCGTACTCGATTACCCAGAAATCCCACGGTCCCGGGCACGACGAGTAAAACTCACCCTGCGGTCCGCCGGGAGCAGCAATATTGGCCGGCATGTAATCCATGATCGTCCCACTGGTGGAATGGCGACGCGTAAACTCCGGATCAGCCAACTGCTCAAGCGTGTAGATTGACGAGGCCTTGAAATTATGGCGCAGTCCAAGGCAATGTCCCACCTCGTGCGCGACAATCTCGACCAAGTACGAATGGACATAGGCTTTGGTCAGCGAATCCTTGTTCACAAAATCGCCGGCCGACGACAGCAGGTAGGTCAACGCCTGAGCACCGTCGATGGCCGCTTCACGCTGATACGAGCAGGCGTGGAAAGGCTGATCTGCCTCGTGCTCATGCAGCAGATGTGCCGGGTCAAAGGTCTCGACAACGGCACCGTCAAAGCCGACCGTGGGCGAGATCCACTCCTCCACTGAGGAGAACATATACCTGATCCAGTCCACCGACAGCCGGATATCGGCATCGTAGATCTGTCCCGTGAAGGGGTTCGCTCGGCTCGGGCCGACCGCATAGGCAGCGCCGGGGTTGATCATCCACTGAACGACATTGTAGCGGACATCGGCCGGGTCCCACGAGGCCGTGTCCGGCATCTGCTTGGCAACAATCGCGTTGCGGAAACCGATCGCTTCAAAGCACGGATTCCAGAACTCAATCGCCTCCGCGACCGCATCGCGGTACTCCTCCGGAGTGGCCTTATCGACCCAGAACACAATCGGCTCCACCGGCTCGGATATGCGGGCGTCCGGGTTCTTCTTCTTCAAATGCCAGCGATTAATATAGCGGATGTAGGCCGACTCACGATCCATCTGTGTATAGTCCTGCCATTGGGTCAGGAAGTACCCAATGCGATCATCGGCCACCCGTGGCTGATAGTCTGTCTCCGGCAGAGTCGACAGCGAATAGTGATACGTGTGATACATGCTGTAGCCGTCCTGCAGCGTAATACCGGACTGGGGCTGGCTCGTCTGGTAATGCAGCTTTACACTGATCTCGCTGTTCTGCGGGAAGGACTTGATCTTGTCGAAGTAGCTGTTCTTGCTGTCGAACCGGTGCCCGGTCTTGCCGGCCTGCCCCAGCAGATAGCTGAGATTGGAGGCATCACGAACAAACAATTCGGCGGCATCGATCAACACTGCGCCGGAATCATTGGGAAGCGACTTGATGGTTGCTGAGGCAATCAGATGGTCGCTTATAGCCTTGTCCAGCGCATGCCGTACCGGTGCGGTCGAATCTGCCCGCAGGCGCAGGTTCTTCTCCATCAGCATGATGGTCTTGCCGACACGCTTGAAATAAAACGGGTAGGTCCCAAGCATGGCGCCATTGTCGGTGTAACGACCGTCCGACTGCACACGCGACTCGCCGCACAGATAGATCGGGCCGATGTGCTCCGGTTTGATCTCCATGAGCATATCATGGTCGGTGGTGTCGCGATAGAACGTAAACAGCCCCTTGATGGCCACCCGGTCCTTTGTCAACTTTGAAAACGGTTGTTCCTTGCCGGGTTTCGGGGCCGGATCCTTCTGCTTGGTCACCTCGCCTTGTTCGCTGAAGGTGCGGACACGCCGACCGGCAGAAGCATCGGCGGCCAGCAGACAGAACGCCGCAACCAGAAGGGCAATGATGATGGCACGTGATTGCATGGTCTATTCCTTACTCATCTATGGTTTGTGTCGTTTCGCGTTCGATTCTCAGTAATGTAGGTAGATACGTAGATATTAGCAGTAATGTTCATTTCGGATTTCAGTTGGTTCATCAACTGCTGCGCTCCAAATACTCCAGATGGAGCCTTCCTCTGTCGGTCAGATCGTAGTATGTATGGTTGCGATGCTTGATCCACTTTCCCTTCACATGCCCCTTACGGTACTGCACAATGCGAGGTTCCACGCGCTCAAGGAGTCCCAGATCGCGCAGTTTCTGGTGGATGTCGAACACTCGCTGCTTGTCCAGCCCGAGAAGGCGCGCGATTTTCAGCGAATAGTCTATGCCATACATGCGATGGTGCCTGAGAACCGCAATATCCTCGCTGTCGAGGATCTCAATGATCCCCTGCTCAGGTGACGGCTCCGCTTCCGCCAGAATATCCTCCCACTCAAGCGTCACCAGCCGCTCAGGTTCCACACGAGCAAGATTTGCGCAGTCAGAACGATGGACCCGAAGCACATTGTCCCAACTGTAATACCCGACAATCGGGTCCGGCGGAGAAGGTGAGCAACAACGGGCGAGGGAATAGTCTTCCTTGAATCTGAGGGCTGACATGATGGGCAATATATGTGAGACAGAATGACCGGTCACTATTAAATTGCGGCTCCTCAAACGTTTGACATTGTGCCGAGGGCGGCCACCTGCTACATTAGTGTAAATTCGCCCAGCCCGATCACCCACAAGGCAGCAAAGGACGCCACAGACCCATGCATGACGCGCTGATCTCCTCACCGGCTGGAATACTGGCCACCCTGGCTGCCGTCACCTCCTTCTTCTTCTTCCTTGAGAAGAAGACCGAATGGACGCTCTTCAGCTACCTGCCGCCGTTGATATTCATTTACGTCATACCGGTGTTCCTCTCCAACCTTGGCGTTATTCCCACCAAGTCCGGCGTCTATGATTTCATGGGGGATAACATGCTGCCGGTCTTCTTAACCATCATGCTGCTGGAAGTGGATGTGATAGCAACGATTCGCATTATGGGCAAGGGCGTGTTCGTGATGCTGCTGGGAACGCTTGGTGTTGTGGTTGGTGCTCCGATAGCGTTCCTGCTGGTCAAGCACGGTGTCGGGCCTGAAGCCTGGCAGGGATTCGGGACACTGGCCGGCAGTTGGATCGGTGGCACCGGTAATATGCTGGCCGTAGCACAGATGATTGAACTGGATGAGCGATCGGTCAATTACGGCTATGCGGTCATTGCCGACAACGCCGTCTACCTGATCTGGTTGCCGATCATGCTGGGATCGAGGAACCTGGCCAAACGCTTTCATCGGTTCACACGCGTATCCTCGGACCGACTGGAAAAGATGGGGTCTGCCGCAAGGGAAATGGTCAAGAAGAAAGGCTCGCTGCAGATGCGTCACATTCTGTACCTGGCCTTTTTCGGCTTTGGCGTCACGGCGCTCGCAACCTGGCTCTCCGGTCTGATTCCGCCACTGCCGCTGGACAGCCCAACTCCCTGGTTGACAGCCAACACCTACAAGATTCTCATAGTGACCATTCTGGGCCTGGCCCTGTCGTTCACCAGGGCCAGCCGGATACCCGGCTCCCACGCCATCGCTATGGCCCTGATCTACCTGTTCGTGGCCCGAATGGGGGCAAAGGCAGACTTGTCCGATGTATCCCTGGCTGTCTTCTGGTTCCTGCTGGGTGCTTATATCTGGATATTCATTCACGGTGCGTTTCTGCTGGGAGCCGCGAGGCTGTTTCGGGTCGACGTGCACACGGCCGCTATCGCCTCCGCAGCCAATATTGGCGGGGCAGCCTCAGCACCGATTGTCGCCGCCTATCACAAGCCGACGCTGGTACCGGTGTCCATTCTCATGGCTATGCTGGGGTACGCCATCGGCAACCCCGCCGGATTCCTGGCGGCCTTGTTATGTCGATGGGTCGCATAACGCCCCCTGCGCTCGCGCGAAAACCGCTATTGTTGTCGGCGGTCGATCTCTCCCCGCATGGGCACGAAACGAACATCGTACAGCTTCTGCACCGTGTACCCCTTGGCGGTCCGAGTCACTCGCTGCAGTTGCTGTGTCCAACCCGCCATGGTAACAACCGGCAGCACCATGTGGCGACCGACTCGCAGCTGCTCAATAAGTTGCTCCGGGATTCGCGGTGCCGCCGCCGTTATGATGATTCCATCAAAGGGTGCCTTCTCGGGCCAGCCGTGAAAGCCGTCACCGAGGGTCACGTGCACATTGCTATAACCCAGCTCACGAAGCAGCCGGGTGGTAGCCCCATACAACTCCGGGATCACTTCCACCGAATACACTTCCGCAGCAATCTCGGCGAGTACTGCTGCCTGATACCCTGACCCGGTGCCGATCTCGAGCACCTTCGATGATGGCGCCAGTTCCAGCAACTGGGTCATCGAAGCGACCACATACGGTTGTGAAATCGTCTGCCCCTCGCCGATCGGCAAAGGACCGTCGCAGTAGGCGCGGTCGCGCAACCGCTCGGGCACAAACAGGTGGCGGGGCACACTGCGCATGGCGTCGAGAACGGCCTCGTCATCAATGTCTCGCCCCGCCAGGTCCTCCTCGACCATGTGAAAGCGTCGCCGCTCCTGCTCTTCCTCACTCGGCACAGGTAGATGTGGTTTCTCGGCCACTTCACCTCCCTCTGGTCATTGCTGTCGGTGTTCAATATCAGGAACAGGGACAGCAAAGGCAAGGTTCTATCGGAAAGCAAAAACCGAACGAGGCAGCGAAGCGCTGAAGAGGTGCCGATGGCGAGGAAGTTCTGGCTGTTCAAGAGCGAACCGGACTGCTACTCGATTGATGATCTGAAGCGGCATGGCACGACACATTGGGACGGCGTGCGCAACTACCAGGCTCGAAATATGCTGCGCGATGAAATCAAGCCCGGTGACGGTGTTCTGTTCTACCACAGCAGTGTCCAGCCACCGGGGATTGTGGGCCTGGCCGAAGTCTCCCGATCCGGGTATCCCGATCATACAGCCTTGAACCCGGAGTCAGAGCACTTCGACCCTAAAGCCACAGACGAGAACCCGATCTGGTACATGGTCGACGTGCGCTTCGTCAGCAAACTGCCAAAAATGCTGACCTTGCCGGATCTGAAGCGGGAGCCAGGGCTTGAAAACATGATGGTGACTCAGCGCGGCAGTCGGCTCTCCATCCAACCGGTCTCCTCGCACGAGTGGAAGACGATCCAGCGGATGATCAGCAAGCTCGAATAGCTCAGATCCGCTTCGCCCGCCAAGGCGGCCACCAAACCACTTGACAATCGCTTGTGAGGCTGTACATTACAGAAAGGTACAACAGGACAGTTCCTTATACTCCCTTTTGCCAAGGCCCCGCTGACTGGGACCCTATGCAGCAATAGCTAACTGATCGACCACACATGTCGCAAAACGTCTGCCTGTCCGCTAAGGAGGATAGAATGTCTGTACGACGCTCAGTCAGTTTGTTAGTCCTTGCCCTGGCGATTCTGGTTGCCGCCTTCGCGCCGAGGCACGGATACGCCGATGGACCAGTCGAGTTGGTGTTCACAGTCGGTGACACCACGGCCCCCCACGGTCTCGATAACGGGTTCATCTCCATCTACATCGACAACTTCTATGATACCATCGCAGGTTTTCAGTGCGTCCTTGTATCGGAACGCCCGGACCTGGTCCGCTTCAATTTCGATAACGGCGGATTCGATACGACCGGTACTCTGATTTCCCGCTTCCAGTATGTCGACGCCATAGACCGGGCCGGTGACCAGACCGAACTCTGGTTTCTGTGCATCGCCAATCTTCCAAGCCCGCCGCTCTACCGTGGTTTCCCGCCGCAGCAGGGCGGCGTTGCCGTGCGCATCCCGTTCAGGACTTTCAGTATCCCGGACTCCGGGGGCAGCCTGCTATGCCCCATTTCGGTAACGAGACCCTTCGATTTCTCCAACCCGAACGGTTACTCAATCGGGACCGCCATCGACACTGCCTATGATACAACTTGGTTTGTCTGTCAGGAGTATGTTGGGGACTCCTGCCTGGCCTGGGAAGGTCACAGCGAGTACGTCCCGGGGTGGGACTCGATCGCCGTGGACACAATCAAGACTGGGTATCTTGATACCACGCGGGTGATTACTGTTGAAGGCTCAATCCTGATCCACGCCATCCAGTGCGATATGGACGGCAACGGTTCGGTCAACGTATCTGATCTGACGTGTCTGGTGTCAGTGTTGTTTGGCACGCCTTCCGAAAGCTGCACTATCGGATTCTGCGATTTAAACAACTCCGGCAGGATGGAGATAAGTGACCTGACTGCGCTGGTCTCAATGCTGTTTGGTGGCTGAGGATATCATGCGAGCTGAATTCAGGTTCGGCAAATCGTCAGCAGGGCACGAACAAACGACACCTGCGCCATGTTAAAGAAACATCGCATAGAAGACCCCTACGGTCCCTGTTTCTGTTATTGCTAAAACCAAATAATGTGCTATCTTACGGTCGGTCCCGTTAACGAAACCCGCAACACATTCCGACAATGAGAGATACACCGAGGAAGTAACATGAAGCCGCGTCCCACCCGAATCATCCCACCATCAATTCCACTGCTGGTGTTGCTGGCGGTTCTGATTTCAGCCGCAAGCCCTGATCTGTCGGCTCGCCCGCTCCATCGCGAGGCAGCCACCAAAACAACCCTTGACTATCTACCGTCCTGGGGCAACACTGACCGTGTCGTAGTCAAGCTGGCCGAATCGCTGGGGCATGTCGACCCTGTCGGCAGGGCGCTTGCCGGCCAGGACCCCCGTGTGGAACGGGTTAATGACGTCCTCAACAGCCACGACAGATTTGTTGGTCTTCAGCGCCGGCTTGACATCGAGGTTTCACGCCTGCACGAGATTCGCCACGAGGCCGCCAAGCGAGCCGGCAACACTTCGCTGCCGGACCTGACGCTGTACTTCAACATCGATATTGCTCCGGATGCCACCGCCGATGAGAGGCTCCGTCTGCTCAATGAGCTTAACGCACTGGATGCGGTTGAGATCGCCTATTTTGAGCCGGTCGCTCACCTGCCGTTGGCGCCCACGCCGGCATGGGAGAGCAACCAGAACTATCTCGATCCGGCACCTATGGGAATAGATGCCCGCTATGCCTGGTCAGCCCCCGGCGGGAAGGGAGAGACGGTCAAGGTGATCGACATCGAGGGTAACTGGGTGGAGTCTCACGAGGACCTCCGCGGCGGCACCTCGAGTTTTCATATTGCCGGAGCCAAAGTCAACAGTCCGACATGGTGGAATCACGGTACCGCCGTGCTGGGGCAGATTGCTGCCGACTCCAACGGTTTCGGCATGACCGGCATTGCCTTCAATGTTGATCTCGGGACGGTTTCCATCGGCTCCATGGATCTTGCCACGGCGCTGGTCACGGCTGCCAACAATTCCGACACCGGCGACATCATCCTCATCGAACTCCAATACGAAGGCCCCAACGGCGGCGCCTATGTCCCGGCTGAGTATTTCCAGGACATCTTTGACGCCATTGTAACCGTTACCGCTATGGGTCGAATTGTGGTCGAAGCCGGAGCCAATGGCGCCCAGAACCTGGACGACACTACACTCTATGGGCGCTTGTTTGACCCTGATTTCCGCTTCTCCGGGGCCATCATGGTCGGGGCTTCCAATAGTGTGCATATCCCCGAATGGTTCACCAGCTATGGCAAACGTATAGACGTGCATGCGTTCGGATCAGGCGTTTACACCCTGGGCTATGGTGACCTCTATGGTACTGACACAACCAACTACTACACGGCCCAATTCGGCGGCACCTCTAGTGCTTCCCCGATAATAGTCGGAGCCTGCGCCGCCTTGCAGGGGATCAACAAGGCCATTCACGGCCGGGTCCTCGATCACGCGGAGATGCGCGATCTGCTGCAGACACATTCAACTCCGCAGGCACCCAATCCCAAGAAGATCGGCCCCATGCCCAATCTCGCCGGGTCGGTCGACGAGCTTCAGGGCGTTTCCTTCGTCGCAGATTCTACGTTCGGCTGGGCACCGTTCGACGTGCAGTTCACGGCAAGCTCCGGGCTGGCTGTCGACACATGGTCATGGGATTTCGGGGATGGCGGCGCGGCGTCAATCCAATCTCCGACGCATCAGTATGCTATCCCCGGGATATATGACGTATCCATCGAAATCAACGCCGGGGGGGACATCCGAACAGCCCAGAAGGAAGACTATATCGTCGTCGTCGCCGATACCCTGCGCCTGAACGATGTACTGACCAAGGCTGGCGAAACAGTTGAAGTTGCAGTTTATGGAAACAACACTATCAAATTGGACGACATACGCATTCCGATTGTGCAAACTGGCGACTTCAAGGTACCCCCGGACTCGATTTCGGTAGCAGGCTGCCGCACGTGGTATTTCGATGTAGTCGACTATCTGCACTATGATGCGTTTTTCGGACGCTATACCGTCAGACTGCAACCAAATGGTGCCGGCACCGGAGTACCGCTGGCCGTCGGCAACGGTCCCCTCGTCAAGCTCTATTTCACCACCCCGCTGTCTGCCCAGTCGGGAGACTCCATGTTCATCTCGATCGAGCCATATCTGAGCTACCTGCCGTTGTTCGAAGGCCTGTTTGGCACATACAGCCCCGTAGGTGAGATGATGTCCGTTGCCATCGAGTGTGTCAACCATGGCGATGTAGACGGCATACCACCTATCAATGTACAGGACGTCACCTATCTGGTCGCCTACCTGTTTGTCTCCGGCCCGGAACCTGTGCCCTATTTGGCTGGCGATGCTAACTGCGATGATGTGGTCAACGTTACCGATCTCACGTATCTGGTGTCCTATCTGTTCGCCGCAGGACCACCTCCCTGCGAGTGCTAACATACTCTGCAATAATGGCTTAAGAAGGCGCCGACAGTGATCGCTGTCGGCGTTTCTTCTTCTGAGGCCCCGGCTATCAACACGGTTCGCTATCGACCGGCCAGACCCGGAGAGCCACATTGCACTAAGGCCATCATTTTCCACTCGCAAGTGCTTGCCCAGGTTGAACAAATGTAGTAGAATGTCTGTCGGTTTGTAAGGGCTGTTGTCCCGGCCATGCCACATGGCTGTCAGGCCGAGACTCCAGTTTCACCGATTGGAATGAGCATTAGGCATAATGAGTGGTTAGTTCGTCAGTAAGGGAAAACCCCAATGTTAATTGTAGAGTGTAGGCTATGAGTAGTAGGTCTCTTAACGTTCTGTGTGTGTTGGCTCTGGTTCTCGTTCTTGCAGCTCCAGTCGTTCTGGGCAGGAACAACATCGATATGAAGCGCGACACCGACCAGGATCGCACCAAAGCAAGCTTCACCCCCGCTGAGCAGACAACTCAGCACAAGATTGGTCGGATAGTGCTGGGAATCAGTAATCAGGGATGGTTTGGGTCCTGGGCCGGAGGTGCCAGGCCGGATGCCTTCAGAAACGAGTCTGTCAAGGCCTGTGAGTTTCCCAAAGGCAGTGATACCCGTTACTTGTACGCGGGAGCCTTCTGGATCGGCGGTGTCATCGGGCGAGACACGCTGGTGTCCGAGGGAGTTGACGGCTGGAGCCGCGACGGGCACGAATTCTCCCCCGACGAGAAACCCTTCGGCAATCTGATCAGGCGCTCCATCATTGACCCCGAATCCCCTGAATACGACGGAGCCATCTCCGAGGAAGACTATATCGCTGTCTACACCGACACCAATACGGTCGGTGTAGACCCCGACCACTTCGGCCGTGCCCATCGACCTCTCAACATTGAAGTGACACAGGCATCCTATGCCTGGTCGTATGAGTATGCCGAAGACATCGTCCTGTTTGACTACAAGGTGAAGAACATTGGCCGACAGATTCTCAACGACATGTACATGGGCTTCTATGTCGACGCCGACATCCATTACGGGCAGGACGACAATGCAGGCGCCCAGGACGACCTGTCAGGGTTCCTTGAGACCTATCCGGCTGAGTGCGGCTCGTGCCAGTACGAAGATACCGTGTTCATGGCCTGGACCTTCGACAACGACGGCGACTTCGAAACCGACAACCCGGTTCCCCACGTGACCGCAACCCGCATCGTTCGTACGCCTCGCAAGGGACAGCTCGAGGTCTCCTACAACTGGTGGGTCTCCAATGGCAACGCCGCCTACGACTTCGGCCCCCGTGAACAGCCGTTCAAAGGTAAGTGGAAAGAGCCGTTGCGTGACTTCCGCACCGGTGGCACCGGTACGCCGGAAGGTGATGTCAACAAGTATTACCTGTTGCGCAACCAGGAGTTCGACTATGACCAGGCCTACACGGCCTCCATCACCAGCAGCGACGAGCTATGGTTACCACCGCCGGCTGATAAGAAGTATGAGTGGTCATCCGGCCTGGACACACGCTATCTGCTGTCATTCGGACCGTTTGACATCCGACCGGGAGAAGAGCTGCCAATCTCCTTTGCCTATCTGGCCGGGGAGAATGTCCACACCGTACCCGGCAACCTAAATAACCTGGCCGAAGCAACCTACAACCCCGACGCTTACTATGCCAATCTTGACTTTTCTGATCTGGCGCTGAACTCCCGCTGGGCCTCGTGGATCTATGATAACCCGGGGATTGACACCGATGGAGACGGGGATTCCGGAGTGGTGTTCATCTGCGTCAATGACTCGACCGTGTCAGACTCGGCGCTGGTCTTCGATCCTGACCTTGGTGAAGAGGTCTGGGTGTACAGTTTTGAGGTCACCAGCGCTGACACCTGCTGGATTCAGGGTGACGGTGTACCGGACTTCAAGGGAGCCTCTCCCCCGCCGGCTCCGTATTTGTGGGTAACGCCGAGTGTCGGCAAGCTGCATGTTCGATTCAACGGGACACGCTCGGAGACCACACCTGATGTGTTCTCTCGTGAGATCGACTTTGAAGGCTACCGGGTCTACCTCGCTCGGGACGACCGTGCGGCAAGTTTCTCGGTGGTGGCATCGTATGACATCGAGGACTACAACAAGTGGGTCTACAATCCTGATCCGCGAATTGAGGACTTCGAGCTGCTGGAGGCGCCGTTTACGCTGGAGCAGTTGCGCTGTACGTACGGTGATTCCTGCAATGACATTTCCTTCAACCCGCTGCAGTTCACGCGGAGCAATCCGCTGCGTGTTGGTGATTCGACATTCTATTTTGAGAAGCAGGACTACAATGCATCGGAGTTCGGTGTCTCCACACCGATTCGCAAGCGTTATCCGGACCAGCCCTACCCGAGTTCGCTGGTGGCGGACTCGGCCCGGCCGGAGGAGCTGACCGAGGATGGGTATCTGAAGTATTTCGAGTACGAGTACACGATCGACGGGCTGTTGCCGACCGTGCCGTACTGGGTGAATGTGACGGCCTTCGACTACGGTTCACCGCAGTCCGGGTTGCCATCTTTGGAGACCTCGGTGACGGTTGACGCTGCCATGGCGTATCCGCTGGCTTCAGCGGCTGAGGTGGCCCTGGGTGACAAGGAGGTCTATGTCTATCCCAACCCGTACCGGATTGACGGCAACTACCGCCAGCTCGGTTTTGAGGGGCGGATAGGGATTGATCGAGAGCGTCCCGATGACCGGGTACGGGCGATCCATTTTGCCAATGTGCCGCCCAAGTGTACCATTCGGATATACACGCTTGACGGTGACCTTGTGCGTGAACTGACGCACGACAGGGACCCGGCTGATCCTACCGCTACTCACGCGGAGTGGAACCTGATCACACGCAACACGCAGTTGGTGGTGTCCGGGCTGTACTACTGGACAGTTGAGGACGAGACCGGCGAGGTCCAGATCGGCAAGCTGATGATTATCATGTAGAATGGCACCATGACTCGACCTTTTGCATTCGGTTTTCACACGGGCCGACAATCCCTCGGGGGCTTGTCGGCCTTGTGCCTTGCATTTGTCGCACTTACATTCTGCCCGCTCACGTACGATTGGCGTGAGCCGCAGGCGCATCAACGGCCCTAACCAGAGCGCACATGGGGCCGGCAGGCAAGCTGGTAACCGACGCCGCGCTTTTGCGGCGAAAGTGCTTGCCCGCATCTGACAATTTTCGTAGTATTCCTGTTCGTTTTTCGGCCTGATCGCCTGGGCTGTTGTTTGATCGCTTAGCGACAAAGGCCGCAGTTTGTGCCGATTTGGTTAGGCAAATTGAGCCGTGGATTCTTCAGAAGAACAAAACCTTAAGTATCACAGAGTACAGGCTATGATAAGCAGGTTTGCAACTACTCTCGTAACGTTGGTCTTGATGTGCTCACTTGTGGCCCCAACCATCGAGGGCCGCCAGAGTATCCAGAAAAAGCGCGACACCGACCAGGATCGCACCAAAGCAAGCTTCACCCCCGCGTGGATGATGACACAACACAAGGTGGGCCGTATAGTACTGGGAATCAGCAATACCGGTGTCTTTGGTGGCCCTGATTTGACTCGAGCTCAGGGAACTGATGTCTTCAGCTCGAACCAACAGGTACTGGCCTGTGAGTACCCCAAAGGCAGCGGAACGCGGTATCTCTTCGGCGCCGCTTTCTGGATCGGCGGCGTCATCGGACGCGACACCCTCGTGTCCACTGGAGCTGACGGCTGGGCCCGCTCCGGGTATGAGTTCGCACCTGACGAGAAACCGTTTGGCGATCTGATAAGACGCTCCATCATTGACCCCGAATCCCCTGAGTTCGATGGGGCCGTGTCTGAGGAAGACTACATTGCTGTCTACACCGATACCAGCACTGAGGGAGTAGACCCCGACCACTTCGGCCGTGCCCATCGACCTCTCAACATTGAAGTGACACAGGCATCCTACGCCTGGTCGTATGAGTATGCCGAAGACATCGTCCTGTTTGACTACAAGGTGAAGAACATTGGCCGACAGATTCTCAACGACATGTACATGGGCTTCTATGTCGATGCCGACATCCATTATGGTCAGGATGACGGCGGCCAGGGTGCCCAGGACGACCTGTCAGGGTTCCTTGAGACCTATCCGGCTGAGTGCGGCTCGTGCCAGTACGAAGACACCGTGTTCATGGCCTGGACCTTTGACAACGACGGTGATTTCGACACTGACAATCCGGTCCCCCATGTGACCGCAACCCGCATCGTTCGCACGCCCCGCAAGGGACAGCTTGAGGTCTCCTACAACTGGTGGGTCTCCAATATGAATGCCGCCTACGATTTCGGCCCCCGTGAACAGCCGTTCAAAGGCAAGTGGAAAGAGCCGTTGCGCGACTTCCGCACCGGCGGCACCGGTACGCCGGAAGGTGATGTCAACAAGTACTACCTGTTGCGCAACCAGGAGTTCGACTATGACCAGGCCTACACGGCCTCCATCACCAGCAGCGACGAGTTATGGTTACCACCGCCGGCCGACCGCAAGCATCTTTGGTCATCCGGGCTGGACACACGCTATCTGCTGTCATTTGGACCGTTTGACATCCGACCGGGAGAAGAGCTGCCAATCTCCTTTGCCTATCTGGCCGGGGAGAATGTCCACACCGTACCCGGCAACCTAAATAACCTGGCCGAAGCAACCTACAACCCCGACGCTTACTATGCCAATCTTGACTTTTCTGATCTGGCGCTGAACTCCCGCTGGGCCTCGTGGATCTATGATAACCCGGGGATTGACACCGATGGAGACGGGGATTCCGGAGTGGTGTTCATCTGCGTCAATGACTCGACCGTGTCAGACTCGGCGCTGGTCTTCGATCCTGACCTTGGTGAAGAGGTCTGGGTGTACAGTTTTGAGGTCACCAGCGCTGACACCTGCTGGATTCAGGGTGACGGTGTACCGGACTTCAAGGGAGCCTCTCCCCCGCCGGCTCCGTATTTGTGGGTAACGCCCAGTGTCGGCAAGCTGCATGTACGGTTCAACGGGACACGCTCGGAGACCACACCTGA
>Ga0334888_1003929_pt1 | contig 13975 bp, 10 predicted proteins | sample GraSluR1_MG_FD_207227 | JGI IMG/M metagenome (GOLD analysis project Ga0334888, IMG submission 207227) | Sludge microbial communities from methane-producing bioreactor in Wageningen University, Netherlands - Granular Sludge_3_08-R1 | ecosystem: Engineered > Bioreactor > Anaerobic > Unclassified ...
AGCTCGTCAATACTGTAAAAGCGGCCTGTAAGATCGACCATGGGTCTGCGGATGCCTTCTTTATCCAAAAGGATAAGCGGTACGATACCGGATTGTTTGGCAACGCGATCGTCATCAGCACCAAAGGTTGGAGCAATATGCACAATTCCGGTTCCGTCTTCGGTGGTAACAAAATCGCCCGCTATTACCCTGAAAGCCTCTCCCATCGGTTTTATCCAAGGGATAAGCTGTTCATACTGAATTTCTTTGAGCTGTTCGCCTTTGAACTCGTCCAGGATGATAAATGGAAGCTTTTTGTCGCCGGTTTTGTAAGCTGACAGTTCAGTGTCTTTCATCGAGGGGTCAAAATAGGCACTTACAAGTTCTTTGGCCATGATCAGCTGAACTGGTTCGCCAGTGTAGGGATTAAATGACTTGATGAGCTGATAGTCAATTTTTGGGCCAACAGCAAGTGCTGTATTCGAAGGCAAAGTCCAGGGTGTGGTGGTCCAGGCCAGGAAGTAGATTGGAATATCAGCATCGGCTTTTAAGAAGTTTGTTTTTTCGCTGCGTACAACTTTAAACTGTACTGTAGCAGAAGTGTCTTTTACATCGCGATAGCAGCCGGGCTGATTTAGCTCGTGTGTGCTGAGGCCGGTGCCGGCAGCAGGCGAGTAGGGCTGAATCGTGTATCCTTTGTACAGCAGACCTTTCTCATAAAGTTTAGAGAGCAGATACCAAACCGTTTCGATGTATTTGTTGTCGAAGGTGATATAAGGATGATCCAGATCAACCCAATAGCCCATTGCTTTGGTGAGTTCGTCCCATTGATCTTTATATTTCATCACCTCGGTGCGACAGGCTTTGTTGTAGTCTTCTACTGAGATTTTATTGCCGATGTCTTCTTTAGTAATTCCCAGACTTTTTTCCACGCCTATTTCAACCGGCAAGCCATGTGTATCCCAGCCTGCCTTGCGATCAACAAATTTTCCTTTAAGGGTTTGATAGCGACAAAAAATATCTTTTATGGCACGTGCCATAACGTGATGGATGCCCGGAATACCGTTGGCAGAAGGGGGACCTTCATAAAATACAAAGGCTTCATTTCCCCGGCGGGAATCGAGGCTTTTTTTAAAGATGTTTTCTTTCTCCCAAAATTCGCGGATTTCGTCACCTATTTGTTTTAAATCCAGCTGCTTGTATTCCTTATAAGTGGGCTTCATAATGGCGTTTGAGATAGTCTTAAAAAATTGGGTGCAAAGCTAGTTTATTTTTTTCATTTTGCCTTAGCTTCAAGCAGATGAATTAGCGGCGAAAGCACTGTAAACCACTAATTGCCATAATTTACAATAGAACATCACTAAGCATTAAAGTTTAGGAACGAACTAGATCCATTGAAAAAATGCTAAAATCCAATGTTAAATAACAGAGATTGATTTGTTTTCAACCACCTAAAACAACGCATACTATTACGATCACCACTGAATTTATGTTGAAATTTATTCATACTTAATAGCCTCAACCGGATTGTTGATTATCACCCTGATCAAGTGGAAACTCATTGTCAGCAATCCGGCACCAAAAGCTATTAATCCGGCAAGGATAAATGATTCAGCCTGAATTGTTATGTGATAGGCGAAACTGTTTTCGAGCCAGATTTGAATACGCCAAAAGGCCAATGGCACTGCCAGCAAAAATGCGATGCCAATCAAAATGCCCAGCTCCTGAAACAGTTTGCGAAATAAGAAAAGATATCGAAAACTGTTGAGTCGGCAAAGAAAATATGCCGCTCGTAATAATCTCTATTTGCCGGACGCAGCAAAAAATCTTCTGAAGGTGTTAAACGAGTCATTTCGGCTACTTCCGGAAACTCAAGCTTGAATGATGGCCCGATTGGCACTGCGGCAATTGCAAAGCGATCATCCATATCACCAATCTTAAAATGTGAGTTGACACGGTAGATTCGCTCGTGTTTGATATGATGCGTGTCGTATTGTAACTCATCGTGCAGGTAAAGCATGATAAAAATTGCGGCAGTCAAACCCAACCCTAATCCAAGCAGATTGAGCAAGGCATAGAATTTCTGTTTTTGAATATTGCGCCAGGCACTTATCAGGTAGTTTTTTAGCATTGTGTTTGGTTTTCAGTTAAAATAAATGTCTGGATAGTTCATTCGTAGATTAACCCATTTTGCAGTATTGTAAAGGGTATTTTACGTTTATCAAAATAGATTTAATTGGGATAATCTATTTTTGTGCCACACTTATTTAAGTTGTTCTCTAATAACACAATAACGCATTTTTAATTACCTGATAAGGATAGGTTTTGTTCGATTTTAACCCAAGTTGCAGCGAAATCATCAAAATCCAAGAAAAAACAGCCTAAAATGAAATATTTTTGGGTAAAAATGGGGTTGTTTGGCTCGGGTTGTTTTGTAACAGGTTGATAATCAATTTCTGGTTTTTTAAATTCTCCTTTGTAGTACACAAGGGGGTATTGATTTTCAAAGAATTACGTCTTTACTTTGCATTCATGTATTTCAAAGTATCCATGCGTACCAATCCCAAGACCAACCTTTATTCTGGCTATTACCGATTAGTGGAAAGCTATCGCAACAATCAGGATAGGGTATGTCACCGGACGATTTTGAATGCCGGTTATCTTGACGAATTATCCACCGACCAATTAAACCTTATCCAGAAAATACTTACACAAAAAGTTTCCCGTTCTGACACACCATTATTCGATCTTCCCTTCACAGAGGATGCAACGGTGATTCGGTATGTGGATGAATTTTACAACCGCATGGTTGCCGAAAAACGTATTGATGTTTTGTTGGAAAGACAGCAAAAAAAAGTACCCAAAGACGGCAAAGACCTACAAACCATAGACATCAACAGTATCAAAAACAAAGACGTCCGGGAAATTGGTGCCGAATGGTTGTCCTATCAGGCCATGAGTCAACTGCAAATTGCCCCCTTTTTGGAGGCTCAGGGTTGGGAACAGGAAGATATAAAACTGGCTCAAAGCCATATCATCAGTCGCGCCGTATATCCGGCTTCAGAGCTGGAAACTTCCCGTTGGATAAAGCAGAACTCCTCGGTATGTGAGGTTACAGGTTATGATATCGAAAAGATTACAAAAGACCGACTGTACACCATTTCAAAGAAACTGTATTCAGAGAAACAAGCATTGGAGCAACACTTGTCTGTTCGTACCAACGAGTTGTTCGATATTCAGGATAAGATCATGCTTTACGACCTTACCAACACCTATTTTGAAGGACGCAAACAAGGCAGTAAATTGGCCAAATATGGTCGGAGCAAAGAAAAACGCAACGATGCAAAAATAGTTGTATTGGCCATGGTAGTCAATCCGGAGGGTTTTATCAAGTACTCTTCCATTTTAGAGGGAAACATTGCTGATTCTAAAACGCTGGAAGGGATGATTAACGAGCTTCGGATTAAAACATCGTCTTCTACAAAAAAAGCCCTTGTAGTAATTGATGCCGGTATTGCCACCGATGCCAATCTGAAAATGATCAAAGACAAGGGCTATGATTATTTGTGTGTCAGTCGTTCGAGTTTAAAAAACTACAACATTGAGGCTGGTGCAACAACGCTTACCATCACCGACAATAAAAAGCAAAAAATAGACCTGTGCCGTGTCAAATCAGATCGAAACACAGATTACTACCTCAAAGTAGAGAGCCACTCCAAGGAGTTGAAAGAGCGTTCAATGAACGAGCAGTTTCGCTCACGATTTGAATCCGGGTTGCAGAAAATAGCCGACAGCCTGACCAAGAAGGGAGGTGTTAAACAGCAAGACAAAGTGTATGAACGTATTGGCAGGTTAAAACAGAAATACCCTTCCATTCAACGATATTTTGACATCGATATTCAAATAAAAGAAGATGATCTCCCCAAGAGAAAAAAGAAAGCAAACACGACAGCAGAAGAAAAGAAGAAAATCGTAACATCCATAAAATGGGCTGTTAAAGAAGGTGTTGATATAAATGCCCGAAGTGGCGTGTATTTTCTGCGTACATCATTAGAAGCCAGTTCGGAGGATGCGCTATGGCAATTTTACAACACCATCAGAGAAATAGAAGCCACCTTCAGAGTTCTAAAAACAGACCTCGATTTACGCCCCATCTACCATCAAAAAGACGAAAGCACCATGGCTCACCTGCACCTGGGATTATTAGCCTATTGGATCGTAAATACGGTACGTCACCAATTAAAACAAGAAGGTATTCATAGTGGATGGAAAGAGATTGTTCGAACGATGAATACACAAAAGGCCGTCACAACCCTCGCTCAAAACATCCAAGATGAAGTCATTATAATCCGCCGTTGCTCAGAGCCAAACCAGCATGTGAGAAAACTTTATGATGCCCTCAAATTCAAATATGCCCCCTTTGCAAAGAAAAAATCCGTAGTACACAAAGCTGAACTCGAAAATTGCCAATCTACTGATATGCAATTATCTTTGTCGGGTTAGCTGCAAAATGGGTTAAAGTGGTGTTGTTCATATTCGGACAGTTGAATGCTGCGGCTTTTCCATGTGATGTATTTTGGTTGAATCGAAATGGAAAGTTGAAAGCCGTATCTTTGCCGCAACAAGAAAGAAGTATATGACAGGTGCCAGCGAAATACTTGCCACAAATAGTAAAGCTTTACAGATCAACCTTGATTCGACCATTTATGGCAGTTTTGCCGAGATTGGCGGAGGGCAGGAAGTTGGGCGTAATTTTTTTCATGCAGGAGGAGCCTCAGGCACTATTGCCAAAACCATTTCGGCTTACGACAAGAGTTATAGTGATGCGATTTATTGCAAGGATAGGAGTGCAAAGCGGTATGTCTCGCGCGAGCGGTTGTTGTTGATGCTTGATGCCGAATATGAGGAGCTTACGCGATTGTTACAGCACAAAGTAAAGACGGAAACGCGCTTTTTTGCTTTTGCTGATACGGTTTCAACCCTAAATTTTTTCAAGGATAATGTGAGTCATGGCTGGATGGGTGTTCGGTTTCAACTTAGGCAGGGTGGTAATTACAATCAGGTTATTTTGCATGTACGGCTGTTGGAGAATGATAATGTGTTGCAGCAAAACACCCTTGGAATATTAGGTGTGAATTTGATTTATGCCTGTTTTTATTTATCCGACAGACCTAATGCCTTTTTGCAGTCGCTGATGGATAACCTGAGCAGCGACAGGCTGGCCATCACCATGATACATATGAGTGGTCCGGAGCTGAGTTATGTAGATAACCGCCTGCTTGGCGTTCAGCTGGTAAAAAATGGGATGACAAAAGCCATCATGTTCGATCGCTATGGCGATGTGCAGGAGCCTGATGATATGTTATACAGGAAAAACGTTTTGTTGTTCAGAGGTAGTTTTCGTCCGGTAACTTATGTTACTACCGATATGCTTAAAACCAGTTACAGCTTGTTTAAAAAGGATGAAGATTATGATAAAACCAATACCCTTTCCTTGTGTGAGATCACATTGAATAACCTGTTTGAAAAAGATGATTTTGACGAGCGTGATTTTCTGGAAAGAGTTGATCTGCTCAACGAAATGGGCCAGCATGTGATGGTGAGCAACTTCAGAGAGTTCTACAAACTGGTGAGTTATCTTTCGCAGTTCAGAACGATTAAGCTCCGCTTGGTGATTGGGCTCGACACCTTCGAAAAGGTGATGGATGAAAGCTATTACGCTGATTTAAAAGGAGGCATACTCGAAGCCCTCGGAAAGCTGTTTCCCGATAATGTTAAGGTATATCTTTATCCTGTTTTAAATCCGGTAACCAACAAACAGCTTCAAAGTCAGGATCTTAAATGGGAAGTACAAGTCAAACATCTGTATCAGCACTTGCTCGAGAATAGGAAAATTATTGACATTCAGGAAGCTCATCCCCAATTTTTATCTATCCGTTCGCACGAAGTGCTTGAGATGCTCAGGCTGGGCGATTCGAATTGGGAAACACATGTGCCTGTATTTATTGCTAAAAGAATCAAAGCCAGGAAGTTATTTGGCTATTCAGAATAAGTATTGTATTACCAAAACCATTTATATCATGTTTAAAACTAATGAATATTTTGACGGAAAAGTAAAATCTATTGCATTTGAAACGGCTTCGGCTCCTGCCACTATTGGCGTGATGGCTGCCGGAGCTTACGAGTTTGGAACCTCAACCATCGAACATATGACGGTTGTTACTGGTGAGATGAAAGTGCTTTTACCCGGAAAAACAAAGCCGGAAACCTTCATGGCCGGGCAAACCTTTATCGTTGACAAAAACACAAAATTCAAAGTTGAAGTAAGCAAAGATACGGCATATCTGTGTGTTTATAAGTAATATACGTATTAAAAATAGATTGCGTGTTGAATGAATTTATACAGCAAGGCATGTCTTTTGCTGAATTTTTATGTCTCTTTTAAAGCAATCCGTTAAAGCAATCCGTCCGAAAAAATGATTGCAAAATTTTGAATTTCAGGAATCAGGCAATACAGATTTTTCGTACGGAATATTGAGTGACAAGCAATTAAACACCTGCTTCACTAAAACTTACTAATTGTTGACGTTTTTCGTCCCACAGCCTGAGATTGAGCGTGTAGAAGCTGTCCAGCAGCTTCACAGGCACGACTTGTTGAAAGGGTTTGTTCTCGTTATGACAGCGTTCCAGTTTATAGTTTGGTATTTTAGAGCTCAGGTGATGGATATGGTGAAAGCCGATATTGCCCGAGAACCACTGAAGCACCCTTGGCAATTTCAGGTACGAAGCCCCCGTAATAGCTACTTTGCTGTAATCCCATTCCTCGTCGCGATACCAATGTACATCAGGAAACTGATGCTGAACATAAAACAGAAAAACTCCGCCGGCAGAAGCCAGATAAGTTATAGGCAGCTGAATCAGTAAAAAAGTTTTAAACCCAACAAGCAGGCTAAGACCGAGCAACAAAACCAGTAATCCTAAATTGGTGAAGTAAACACTTAATCGTTCTTTCCTGCTAAAGTCCTTACGCGTAAAACGATTGCTAACCAAAAACATTAAGGGGGCACCGATCAGAAACATCACAATCGGATTGCGATAAAGCCGGTACCAGTGCTGGCGTTTTTTCGAAAGGGCATTGAACTCATCTACTGTTAATGTCCACACATCGCCTATGCCTCGTTTGTCAAGGTTTCCGGCCGTTCGGTGGTGTATGAGGTGTGCATGATGCCAGCGGTAATAAGGTGTAAAAGTGAGTATGCCTAAAAAGATTCCGACAACATCGTTGGCAAGCTTCGATTTAAAAAAGGCACCATGTCCGCAATCGTGAAAAATAATAAATAGCCTGGCGGTTAATCCGGCAGCGATAATCACTAAAGGAATCACTAACCAATAAGAGATTTGGATGGCATAAATCATGAGTATCCACAGGCCAACATATGGAAGGAAGGTGTTGGCAATTTGCCATAAACTGCTGCGTATAGATGGGGTTTTATAATTTTTGATCAGTTTTAGCAAGTTTTTATGATCGCCTGCTGTTACTGTTTGTTGTATCATCTGTTCTTTTTCACAAAGGTACTACAGTAGCAGTCTTAAACTTCCGGGTTTTGTTTATTTAAGAGTTTTCTAACACTTAATGGGCTATTCTGGGTAGGATTGTGCAACAACATCACAACAACGAATCACACAGCTTTTGCTCAACCCAGGCTAAAGTGTTCAACAACAAAATATTCCGGGCCGCTTTTATGCAGGATGCTTTCGTAAAGCCTCACCTCTTTGATAGTAGTTTTGAGATACGATTGCTGTGGAATACGTTGCACCACTTGTTGGAAATATGGTTTTTGTTTCAACTGTTTGATCCTTCCCAGGGTGAGGTGAGGCACAAAGTTTTGTCTGTCGCGTTTAAATCCAATGTTATCCAGTTGATTGAGCAGGTTTTCGGTTAATGAGAGGAGTTCATCGGGTGGGGTTTTTGTCCCCAGCCAAAGCACTTTGGGGTCGTATCTGCTGCCAAAGATTCCGGTCTTGTCAAAATCGAGGGTGAAGCTTTTGTGTTGTGAAATACAATCCTGTGTTGTTGAAATGATTTGAGGAATCAGAGTTGTGCGAACCGGACCAAAGAATTTTAGTGTAAGATGAAGGTTTTGCATTTTCACCCAGTTGATCTTTTCGGGTGCCAGTTGATGCCTGAGCTGATCAAGAAGCTTGTGCAGAGGATTTGTATCCGGAAGCGGAATGGCTATGAAGAGTCGTTTTAAAGGGTTATCAGTCATGAGAGATCGCTTTTTAAGCTGGAATTCAACTTGCAAATATCGTTGATTTGCACTATTTTTGCATAACGAAATGGAAACATAAGTATTATGGAAAAGTCCGCTCAAAATCAGCCTATCCCTTCGCCGAATGCAACCAGATGGCTATACATTATTCTGGCAATTTTTGCTTTGATAATCATTGGCTTATCTATCTGGCTGATTTCAACTAAATCGAATTTGCGTGTGTTGCAGGAAGAAAAAGATCAGCAGCGCATTGCATTGGTGCGCGAGGTTGACAGCTTAATAGTGGCACATAACCAAACTAAAGAAGCCTATGGGGCACTGGCCGACTCGCTTACGGCCAAGGATAGTGTGATACAGGCCAATGCTGTTGAGATTAAGAAATTGCTCAATACCCAATGGGAATATTATAAGATCAAAAAGAAACTCGAACAGCTTCAGGTGATTTCCCAAGGCTATGTTAGGCAGATGGATTCATTATACACCGTAAACCGTGAATTAACAGAGGAGAATGAGCGTATCCGCGAAGAATTTAACCTGGAACGCAAACGTAATATCCAGCTAAGTAAAGTCAAAGAAGAGCTTACCGATGTGGTTGAGATGGCTGCCGAAATGCGTACCTTCAACGTATCTGCTGCAGGTATTCGTCAGCGGGGCAGCAACAGAGAGGTGGAGACTGATAAAGTAAAAAGAGTTGAGCGTATTAAGGTATGTTTCACCCTGGCTGAAAACAAAGTTGTAGCGGCTGGTACCAAACAAATCTATATCCGAATCGCAGCACCTGATCGTAAAGTTTTGGCCAAAGGCAGGGGTGATGAATATTCCTTCGTGGTTCAGGGCGAGAGATTACAATATTCAGTCATGAAAACCATTGACTATCAGAATCAGAATCAGGAAGTTTGTGTTTATTGGGATAAACGCGATACCCAGGAACTTCAGGAGGGTGTTTATGCCGTAGATATCTATGAAGGTGAAAGTTTGATCGGTCAGGTTAATTTCACTTTACGATAAGGCTCAACCACTTACTCAGCCCAGTACTACCTTAAGAATTTCGTGCGACTTTAGCCCATTGAAGCCGGGCAAATGTAATTTGTAATAGTTGATCAATTCACCAAGCAGCTGTCGCCTGTAATTGGGATTCCATTTGAGTGTTGCCAATTGCTCCGGGACTATAGAGGCAAGCTGATGTAAGTATTCACTTAGTGATTCATCTAAAAAATAAGGATGTTCGGGCTGTTGTTTTTTATATTGACCTTCCATCATATCAAAAGTTGCTCCATCACTAAAGCTGCTATTTTTGGGATAAAAACCTAAAAAACGACTTAACTCCAGCATAAGATAATGCGGAAAGGCAGCATACGAATCAGTTGTCAGATCGAGCCATTGGATGGTTTGAATTAAAAAATCAAAGAGATCGGGATCAGATTCCTGGCTATGAATGGCATGACTAAGCAGCTCACTCATAAACATCAGCACGGCATTTTTCCCCATGTCCTGATGAAGTTGGTGAAAGCTTATTTCCAGGCTGATTTCCTGCATATAATGAAGCTCTTTGCCTTGCTTGTGCTGGCTCACAAATTGAATCACACTCATGGGCTGAAAGAGTGCCGGCCTGAACTGCGATCGTTTTTGAAAGACACCTTTAATAAGGTACGACTGCAAACCGTAAGTATCAGTATAAACCTTAACGATCAGGCTTGTATCGCTATATCTGATTTGATTTAATACAATCCCGCGGATTTTGTCAGCACCCATTTAGCGCATCATCATAATTTTTGTTACTATGGTTTCACGGCCTGCATCGTCGCTTACAAAAACAAGATAAATCCCTGGTTCAACCGCTTTTCCATTAAGCGTACGGCCATCCCAGACAGCTTGTCCGCCTTCGGCCCGGGTTTGATAGACCAGATTCCCGTTTATGGTCGTAATTTTGAGGATGGCATTACGTACAAGGCCCTTGATGGCTATAGGTCCGTTATATTCGCGGCGCACCGGATTTGGATAAGCATAAACCTCACTGTTAGTTGGTTCTCCGGGAGTTGCGATTCCTTTGTAAGAGATAATCCCGTTGTTTGTACCAAAGAACACTTCACCATCATCTGTAATGGCAATGCTGTTTACGGTATTCGACAGCAAAGGGCTGTTAGCCCTATTGAAATAATTCAATTGTTCCAGGCCATCGGGCGACATCTGGAATACACCGTTTTCAGTGCCAAACCATTTGTTGTTGCCTCCATCAATGGCAATCGAAAGGATCTTTTCGCTTCCGAGCAGGTAATCAGCTTGTCCGGTGCCATCGTTGCGGGGAACTAAAATTCTTGTTGCATCAAAATTCTGGCCTTGCATAAAAATCCGTTCTGTGTTGTAAAAAACAGCTGGTCCGGCATCTGTGCCAACCCATACCGCACCTTCCAGATCATCAGCCATCGAAAGAAGTTGATTGCCGGGGATTGCTCCGTTTCCGGCGGTGCCATTCAGTATTTTTAACTTATCATCCGTTGCAATGTCGAAGGTATTATTATCGTTAAACACCATCACCATGCCTTCGTTTCTACGTATGATCCACTTGTAGTTATTCCTGTCGATGATCATATTGCCGATGTCGATTCCGCTGGCCGAAGCTCCCAGGTTAAATGACTGCCATTCACCTGACGGGGTTCGCATCGAGAGCAGATTGGGTGCGCCGGTGTTGGCAGCCCAAAGATTGTTGTAGCTGTCAAAATCAAGCCCGCTGATGTTCACCAGATTTGGATCGGCTACCCAGCTTTGCAGACTGCTGTTGTGTTCAGAATAAACTTCGGCTAGCTGATTATTTTCAAATGCCATGATGCCCTCCTGCCAGCTTCCGATGTAGGCTTTGTTGGTGTTTTGCGGATCAATAGCAACACTTACAAAATCAGAAATAGTGTCGAAAGCAGCCGTATTAGCGCGATTGTGCGTTGTCCAGCTAGTGCCATCATAAGCAAATACGCCATCAGCCATATATAATTTAGCCCAGTTGTTGGCACGTCCGCCACTGGCCACCCACACCTTGTTGCCACGGGCTTTAAGTTCGTAAACATTTATAGTTCCGGGGCCATTGGGTTTGAAGTCTTCTCCATCAAATCCATTGGTTGTTTTGATCAAACCACGCCACCGATCACCAATCCAATAAGTGTTACGGCTGTCGCGCACCACTGCCTTGGGTTCAATGGATGCACTGCCGGGATTGTAGAAGTTTTTTTCGAGTTGGAGTTGCGTATCGTAAACATAAAGGTTGTAGTTGTTGCAAATAAGTAGCTGGTCTTCATAGGCACGTAACATTGCTCTTCGGGAGGTGTTTTCGCGCTCAAAATAGTCCCATTGATCACCATTATAGATGAACAGGGTGTCAGTATTGTAAACATTTCTTGAGTAGTTAAGCAATATCCAATTGTTAAAAGTTTCGATTTGGTTGTACGAAAGGTCGGGATGAAGGAGTGTTTCGTCTTTGGTCCAGGCATTGTAATCTGCCAGATTTGGACTTTCCAGACTGGCATAATACACTCCGGATTCGGTGGCTGCATACAGTTTTTCATCGTAGATATCCAAATCAAACACATTGATATAGCTTCCCTGCGAGCCAATTAAATAGGTGTCGTTCACTTCCTGTCGTTCGATGTCGAGTACCACAATACCAAACCCACAGGAAAGATAGGCCAGTTTGTTGTGAAACATCACATTGTTAATGGTTTTATTACCGATTAACTCTTTGTCTTTGATGTCACTAAGGTTGATGATTCCTTCATCAGTAATGAGATCAACATTACTATTCTTGTAAGCAATCAACAAAACCTGCAAGCTTCCGCTAAATTCGATGGAGCTGATTCCGATATCGCTGAGGCCATTAACTTTGTTCAAGAGGCTCAGGCTATTATCTTCGTTATCATAAATAAACAATTCATAGGGCGTTGCAGCATAGATTTTTGAATCCCATGCTTCTACATCAATCACATTTTGATAAGGCAGATGTGTGCGCCATTGTCCGATGCCTGTGTTTTGAGCCGAAAGTATGATCGGCACGAAAGCCATTAAAATCCCAAAACCGAAATTTCTGAAAGTATGCATACCTTAATTTTTAATTGGATTGGCCATTAAGCCAACTTATAAACTAAAAAAGAGCTGATTTATTGTTATTTGTTAATTAAAAGCGAAATCTCCAAACCAAACCTAAATTTAACATTTGCACGGGTCGTTTGTCAACCCTCACTCCTCCTGAAGTATGAAAGCCAAATTCGGGTGAGGCGTTCATCCATTGAAAATTTAATCCGGCTTCGTAGCAATCGTTTATCGGGTAATACACAGCTATTTCGGCCGAAAAAACCGCACTGTAATCCTTAGCCGAAGTGATTTCATAATAAGCCGGACCCGTCATAAAATATCGTGGTTTATAAAGTTGATAAGGCGTTTGTGAATGCAAGAATCCTGCTTTGATTCCTGCTTCAGCCGTAAAAAGTCCAACAAGTTTAAAGGCGTAAGAAGTTCCGGCCAATAAAAATACCTGCCGAATAGCTTCACTTCGGATATAAACATCTTCCATAAATGGGTCGTTTTGAACAGTAACCAAACCCAGGGCTGATACATTTACGGCATGTAAGGCAATACCGCTTTCGGCTGCCAGCGACCAGTTTTTATATACCGGATGTTTTAATTCAAGGATTCCGCTAAAACCCGTTTCTGCAAAACTTCCTGTATGCAATTGGTGCGCAGCAAAATCACCTAAAGGAATGCTAACAGCTGGTTTGATCGCAACTTTCCAATCCCTGGCAAAAATTGAGTTGAAGCATAAAGTTGTTATAATGAGTGTAATAATTACAGATAACCTGACCATAACGTGCTGCATACCGGATGCAATTTGTTTGCGAAGATGCACAAAAAGGGCGAAATAAGTTCATTTTGCATAGCAAACTTTTTGGAGTGGTTTATCAATTTATGCGCCTAAATACCTCAAAAAGTTAAAAATACAAGTATAAAAAAAATTTGGAATTGCGTTAGATCATTAATTCTTGTATTTTTGATCACCTGTTCGCTGTCTAAAAACAAACAAAGAGCCTTTTAACTTTATGTAGCTTTTGCAGAATAAAACTCAGATTATGATAAAAAAAAGATCAGATACCTGTATAAATTGTCAAACTTGTAACGCGCATTCACCCTTGTTTAATTTATTGAGTCAGGAAGAGCTGAAGATTGCCAATGCCAATCGGTTTGAGGTTGTTTTTAATGCTGGCGAAAATATTGTAAAACAAGGCACTTCGGCCTCTCATATGATCATTATAACAAGCGGAATGGCTAAGATGTATCTCGAAGGCTATGACAGAAAAAACCTGCTGTTGGAGCTCATTATTCCCTGGAAGCTATTTGGTGGTCCGGGATTGTTTACCGATTACCGTTATCACTACAGTGTTGCGGCCTTAACAGAAACCTCTGCCTGCTTTATCAGCATCGAAAATCTGCGAAAAGTGATGCGTACTAATCCTGATTTTGCAGAGTCGCTTTTGAAACATTGCAGCATGAATAGTGTGCTCAATTTTCAACGTCTCGTCAGTCTCACTCAAAAGCAAATGCATGGTCGTTTGGCTGATGTGTTGATTTACCTCTCGGAGAAAATCTATAACTCCAGGATTTTTGACCTGACCATCACCCGACAAGAGATAGGCGAGATGTCGAATATGACAAAGGAAAGTGCCACACGTATCCTCAAAGAGTTT
>Ga0334888_1003934_pt1 | contig 13957 bp, 14 predicted proteins | sample GraSluR1_MG_FD_207227 | JGI IMG/M metagenome (GOLD analysis project Ga0334888, IMG submission 207227) | Sludge microbial communities from methane-producing bioreactor in Wageningen University, Netherlands - Granular Sludge_3_08-R1 | ecosystem: Engineered > Bioreactor > Anaerobic > Unclassified ...
GTATATGCCTTTTTTCCGACAAATGATATTATATAAGAGTTGAAGGGTGTCACCGGGGGCTCGACGTTACTTTCAATCTCCTGGAAATTGTACGAGGAGGGGTCTGTTCATGAAGATTGCCGTGGGTTCCGATCATGCTGCGTTCTCTTTGAAAAAGTATTTGCTTGAACATCTTCGGCAAAAAAGTGGCATTGAAGTTGTGGATATGGGCGTGGATACCGACGCGGTTTCCTGCGATTATCCGGATGTAGCGTTCCGTGTCGGAGAGGCCGTTGTTTCCCGCCAAGCGGACAAGGGGCTGCTCTTGTGCGGAACTGGAGTAGGAATGAGCATCGCGGCGAACAAGATTCCGGGGGTATACGCGGCTCATTGCCATGACGTTGAGACTGCCCGCTTCAGCCGTCGGCACAATAATGCGAATCTCCTCACCATGGGAGCGCGGATAATTTCTCGGGAACTTGCCCTCGAAATTATGGATGTCTGGCTCGAAACGGATTTTGAAGGAGATAGGCATATACGAAGATTGAGTAAAATTCTTGACTATGAGCACAAAATTTGCCCAAGCTGCACCTTTTCCGAGAAGGGCAAGACAGTCATCTTCGAACACCCGCTTGTGCAGCACAAAGTGAGCATGATCCGCGACAAGAATACTTCGGTCAAGGAGTTCCGTGAGCTGGTACAGGAAATTGCAGGGCTGATGGTCTATGAAATGACGCGAAATCTTCCGCTCGTTAAAATAGAGGTGGAAACGCCTCTCGCAAAAACGGAAGCCTACGCCCTCGAGGGAAAAAAGCTCGCGATTGTGCCGGTTCTCCGAGCGGGGCTCGGCATGGTCGACGGCATTCTCCAACTTGTTCCGAACGCAAAAGTCGGGCATATCGGCCTCTATCGCGATCCCGAGACGCTTCTCCCTGTCGAGTACTACTGCAAATTGCCCGGCGATATCAGCGAAAGAGATATTCTTGTGCTCGATCCAATGCTCGCCACCGGAGGTTCCGCTGCCGCGGCCATCAGTCTCGTAAAGGCGCGAGGCGGCAAGAAAGTTTCGCTCGTATGCATCATAGCGGCTCCTGAAGGCGTCTCCAAGGTGCATGCCGAGCATCCGGACGTCGATATTTACGCGGCGGCTCTCGACAGTCATCTTAATGACCACGGATATATCGTCCCCGGGCTTGGAGACGCCGGAGACCGCCTCTTCGGGACGAAGTAAGGGAATTTCGTGGACTCTCTCGTTGCGCCTCTCTCGATTTCGATACCGCTTCTGTTTCTCTGGGGAGTGTGCGTCACGCCGCTATCGATCCTCCTCTCCAATCGGTACCGTATAGTCGATCAACCGGGGGAGCGGAAAATTCATACGTCGGTGACTCCCCGAGGAGCGGGGATTGTTCTCTGGCTAGGTTTTCTTCTATGGAGCCTCTATGCGGTGGAGGAGGCTCCTTTGCTTCGTTTCATGGCTGTTGGTTCTACTCTGGTTTTTTTAAGCGGTTACTGGGATGATATGAAGTCTTTGAACCCGGCGATACGTCTCACGTTTCATATTGTTGCCGCGGGTCTTTTCCTGCTTTTTCTTCCTGTTTCTCCGGTGCATATTCCTGTCTGCCTTCTCTGGATTACAGGAATGACGAATGCGTTCAACCTCATCGACGGAGCGAACGGACTGTGCCTTATGATGTTTATTGCGGCATCTTCAGTTTTCTCTTTTTTTGGATTCCTCTTTTTTTTCCTCCCTGTCGCGAGCTTGGCCGCAGGTGTTCTCCTCTGGAACTTCCCGAGGGCAAAAACTTTTTTAGGCGATGGCGGCACAACCCTTTTGGGATATCTCTATTCGAGTCTTTGTATTTATTCCTTGACTCCGTATCTTGAAGTAGTCCATGTGCTTCAGCTGCCCTTTTTTTTGTTGATGGCAGGCGGCATTCCCGCAGCAGATACGCTCTTTGCTATAATAAGACGGTTAGCGATGAGAAAATCCCCGTTTTCACCTGATCGCGGACATATTCATCATCGTTTGCTCGACAGAGGGTGGACCCCTGTTCTTACTGTCATCATTCTCAGTGTTGTGCAGGTGTTGGTAGTCGCCGGAGGCGTCGTGCTCTTCGGCCGTTTTCTCGTGTAACAGCGTCCGGTGTGTATGTTTTTTCAGGAATTTTGCGTAGGGATGGCTGAAGATGGAGAAAAAAATCGTTTGTGTGGTCGGGACCCGTCCCGAAGGGATAAAAATGGCGCCTCTGATCCGTGTGCTTCGAGAGAAAGAGTTTTCGGTGTCGGTTCTCTCGACAGGTCAGCATCTTCAAATGTTGCATCAGTCCTTGGAGTTTTTCGGTATCGAGGCGGATGTCAACCTTTCTGTTATGGAGGAACGCCAGACTCTCGACAGGGTGACCGCCAAGGTGCTTGGCGGCGTAGGCGCTTTTCTTGATCGCCGACCTCAGGATCTGGTCCTTGTTCACGGCGATACCACGACAACCATGGCGTCCGCACTCGCAGCCTTTTACCGGGGCGTTCCGGTCGGCCATGTAGAGGCAGGCTTGCGAAGCGGTGATATGGCTCGTCCTTTCCCGGAGGAAGCGAACAGAATTATCACCGACAGGCTGTCCTCTTTGTGGTTCGCACCGACGGAGCAAGCGGCTTCGAACCTTCGCAGCGAAGGGCTTCCTATATCTGAAGGAACTCTTGCTATCACCGGAAATACGGTTATCGATGCTCTGAAGCTGGTACTGAAACGAAAGCATGATCTTTGCGAACCCCTGCGTCCGCTTGAGCATTTTCAGGGTCCTCTTCTTCTTATGACCGCGCATCGCAGAGAATCATGGGGGGAACCTCTTGAATCAATATGTGGGGCTATTGTGGATATACTCAAGCGGAATAGTGAAGTGCGGATACTTATTCCTCTTCATAAAAATCCATCAGTACGGGATATTATCAAGCGGTATCTCGCCGAAGAAAAACGAGCTATCCTTTGCGAACCCCTCGACTACCCTGATTTTGTCTGGGCGATGCAAAGAAGCTCTCTTATTCTGAGCGACAGCGGAGGCGTCCAGGAAGAATCGGCAGAATTGAAAAAACCCCTCCTTGTAATGAGAGATGTTTCGGAAAGACCGGAAGCTCTCGAAACAGGAACCGCTCTTCTCGTTGGAACCAATCGTGTCGGAATAGCGGAGACCGCATTGCGCATTCTCTCCGACGATGTCTTCAGGAAGAGTCTTTTAAGCCGGGGGACGAACCCTTTTGGAAGCGGCGATGCTTCAGAGAAAATAGCTGAAGTAATAGCGAAATTCTTTGAAAACAGACGGGGCGTTGCCTGAGTCTTTTTGCGTTCTTCACAATACATTCGGGAGGAATTGGAAAGTGGAATCCAAAATGAAAATCATCGGCGGTACCCAGCTGAAGGGGAAAATTTCAGCGCAGGGCGCAAAAAATGCCGCGCTTCCTGTGATGGCGGCCGCCATATTGCTAAAAGGAAAAACCTTGAAGATCGAGAGAGTTCCGAATCTTCTTGATGTGGTGACCATGGCCGATCTTCTTCGAAGTTTAGGAGCGGAGGTTCAGTTTCGCGATCATGAGATGGAAATCTCCACTCCTGAAGAAATCTCTTGGGAGACTCCTCCTGATCTCGTTCGCAAGATGAGGGCTTCGTCCCTTGTCCTTGGCCCTTTGCTTGCGCGATGCGGCAAGGCTGTGATGCCGCTGCCCGGTGGTTGTTCGATCGGCAGCCGTCCCATTGATCTCCATCTTAAGGGGTTGACCAGGATGGGAGCGTCGATTGAACTTGTTCATGGCGCGGTGCATGCTCGGGCGGATGGATTGAGGGGGTGCAGGATCTACCTCGATTTTCCATCGGTGGGGGCTACCGAAAACCTGATGATGGCAGCTGTTTTTGCTCAAGGAGAAACTGTTCTCGAAAATACGGCGCGCGAGCCTGAGATCTTTAATCTTGTCGAGGCGCTTCGTTCCATGGGGGCCTTTATTGATGCCGACGGAACCGGCGTTATTCGGATCAAGGGAGTGGACGATCTGGAAAGCGCTTCTGCGACCGTCATTCCCGACAGGGTCGAGGCTGCGACGTACATACTCGCCGGAGCGGCGACAAATGGAGAAGTGACGGTTGCCGAGGTCATACCGAACCATATCGATTCTCTTCTCGCGAAGCTTGAAGAGGCCGGGGCCTCGATGACGGTCAAAGAAACAGAAGTGACAATACACCCTTCGGGAAGACTGAAAGCCGTCTCTCTGAAAACCCTTCCGTATCCAGGTTTTCCTACGGACCTCCAACCCCAGGTGATGGTTGCCTTGTGTCTTGCGGAAGGAACGAGCGTTGTGCAGGAAAGCGTTTTCCAGTCCAGGTTCCTTCATGTGAGCGAACTCAACAAGATGGGGGCCAAAATCGATATTCAGAGCAATTCCGCCATCATCAACGGCGTAGAATCCCTCGCGGGAGCGGATGTTATTGCCACGGATTTGCGTGCCGGGGCCGCTCTTGTTCTGGCAGGACTTGCGGCAAGGGATACTACCTATATTCATCATCTGGGTCATATCTTTCGGGGATATGAGAATATGGAAGAAAAATTATGCGCGATAGGAGCGGATATCGCGATTCTTCCGTCCGAAGAGGATTCCAAAGGGGATTCTCAGACGCTTCGTTCGTAAGACGAAACGGAATGCTTTTTTCCCTGTTTTACGGTGTATCGTTATGGCGGTAAACGATTTCTGTGCGACGAGAGTCATTGCGTTCGTAGGTCCTGCGGGTACCGGAAAGAGTCAACGAGCGCAGATGGTCGCCATGGAAAACGAGGTTGATTATATAATCGACGACGGGCTTGTTATCGCCAAGGGACGTATAATGGTGGGGAAGAGCGCGAAAGCTGAGAAGAACCTGGTGCGGGCAATACGAAGAGCCCTTTTCCAGTTCCCGGAGCACAAAAAGGCTGTATTGGCTTTTTTCCAGAAGAAACAACCAAAGAAGCTGATGATTATTGCGACGTCGATTTCGATGGCTGAGAAGATCACAAGGGCGCTTCGTCTTCCGTATCCAGAAATGATCATTGATATTACGGAGGTAGCTTCAGCGGAGGAAATCATCAACGCCAGAAGAGAACGCCATGAAAAGGGGCAGCACGTTATTCCCGCATCCAGAACGCAGATACGGAAAAATTTCGCGGGAAAGCTTGTCGGGCATTTGCGAGGACTCTTTAAAAGCGTTGACAAAGAGGACGGAGAACGGACGATCGTCCGGCCGCCATTCAGTTTTTACGGAGAACTTACCATCGAGTCCTCGGCGATCCTTGATCTTGTCCGCCATGTTCTCTCATCGAATCCACAGATCACGGAGGTAAAGGATATCCGCGTTCGGTATAAAGAAGATGCGATTTCTATGGAGATTGCCCTTCAGGTTATCCCGGGGAAAATGGATTTCCACCGACTTGGTTTAGTCAATCAAAAGAGAGTAGCATCCGCAGTCAGCTACTTTACGGGAATGGATGTGGACGGTGTCGACGTCCGCATAGTGGAGGTAATGCTGCCATGAGCGTCTTTGCGAGCGGGGCCGACAGCGGGTTGGCATGGGAGGAACTGAAAAGGCGTGTAGAAAACTGTTCATCGTGCGGCCTGTGTTCGACGCGAAAAAAGACGGTTTTTGGTCAGGGAAGCGCGACCTCCCCGATTGTTTTCGTCGGCGAAGGTCCCGGAGCGGACGAGGATGAACAAGGTATCCCATTTGTAGGGCGAGCGGGAAAGCTGCTCACGCGTATTCTTCAATCGGTCGGCATTGAAAGGGAAAACGTTTTTATTACGAATGTCGTAAAGTGCCGGCCTCCGCAGAACAGGACTCCGATGGCGGACGAAATGATGGCATGCACGCCGTTTCTTGAGGCGCAGCTGGCTCTTCTTCGGCCGAAGATCGTGGTGTGCTTGGGAAACACTCCCGCAAAATGGCTGCTCAAGTCCTCGGAAGGCATTTCCGCGCTTCGTGGACGATGGTTTTCATGGAGGGGGATCGATCTTTTTCCGATGTTTCATCCAAGCTATCTTCTCCGCAACGAATCCAAGAAAAAGGGGAGTCCGAAGGATTTGACTTGGCAGGATATCAACGCTCTCCGCAGCAAACTCGATGATTTGACGAAAGGAGGGCCGTCCGCATGATTCCCGAAGAAACAGTACCGCGCCACGTCGCAATAATAATGGACGGCAACGGGCGTTGGGCAAAAAAACGCTTTCTTCCGCGTCTTTTGGGGCATAAAGCCGGAGTGAAGGCGATCGAACGGACAGTACGGGCAGCCGATGCTCTTGGTATTCGGTTTGTTTCGCTCTATGCTTTTTCGACGGAAAATTGGAGGAGACCCGAAAAAGAGGTCTCCGGTCTTATGAGCATCTTCCGTTTCGTTCTGCGCCGAAAGGTTGAGGAAATGAAGCGAGAAAATGTACGTCTTCGCTTCTCGGGTTTTCGTGAAGGAATGCCGCAGGATATAGTTGAACTGATGGAGTGGGCCGAAGAAGAAACAAAGGAGAATACCGGTCTCACGCTCGTGCCGTGTCTCAATTACGGCGGCCGTCAGGAGATTCTGCACGCTGTGGAGCAGATGCTCAAAGACGGAGCGCAGCCCCCCGTAACAGAGGAGCGCTTTCGGGAGTTCCTGTATCTTCCGGATCTTCCGGATCCCGATCTCATCGTACGGACAAGCGGAGAAAAGCGATTGAGTAACTTCTGGCTTTGGCAGAGTACGTACAGCGAACTGTATTTTACGGATACTCTGTGGCCCGATTTCGACGGAAAGGAACTGGAAAATGCCGTGAAATATTTCGCGAATAGGGAGAGACGATATGGCGCTCTCAAGTGAAAAGACTCGGGAGCTTACCCTGCGGGGCGGAAGTTCGCTCGTCATCGTGGCAGGTACGCTGAGCGCCCTCTATGTAGGCGGTATGGTGTGGACTTTTTTCGCGTCCGCCGTGGCTCTGATCTCTCTAGCCGAGTTCTACGGGATGCTTTCCCGGAAGTTCAAGGTTTCCAAGGGGATTGGTTTTCTTACATCGGGACTTATTATCTTCTCGGTATCGGAAGGAATCCACCCTGTCTCCCTTGTCCTCACGCTGAGCGTATCCGCTTTCGTGGTGCTTTTTGTAGAGATTATCCGAAGGCAGCTTCGAGGAGAGAGTTTTGCCATATGGAATATGGGGGGGACGATTTCGGGAATAGTGTACATCACGATTCCCTGGACCTTCATGATTCTGCTGCGCCGTCTTCCCGGAGGAGGGCTCTTGCTGCTGGCGATGTTCATCGCTACATGGAGCTGCGATGTCGCGGCCTACCTTATCGGGTCGCGTTGGGGACGTACGCTTCTCTGTGTCAACGTGAGCCCGAACAAAACGTGGGAAGGATTTTTCGGCGGCTTTTCAGCGGCATTGCTCGCAAGCGTGCTCTTGGCGTTCATACTTGAGATACCTCCGATTCCGTTCGTCTATGTGGGGATAATCTGCGGCTTCGCAGGACAGCTGGGCGATCTCGCGGAGTCGGTCATTAAAAGAGAAAGCTGGGTAAAGGACAGCGGAAATCTTATTCCGGGCCACGGGGGCGTGCTCGACAGATTCGACAGCACGCTGATCAACGGTCTGCTGGTCTATGTCCTTTTCGGGGTTATCCTGCGATGAAGAAGCGTCTTTTCGTCATCGGGTGTACTGGCAGCGTCGGCAGCTCCGTTCTCTCAGTGTGCCGGATGTTTCCCGAGCACTTCGAAATCGCGGCTCTGGCGGCTCGTTCTTCAATTGATCGCATGCTTTCCTTGGCGGAGGAGTTCTCCTGTCCCACGCTTGTTTTTTCCGACGCATCCGCCGCACTGCGAGCCCGACACGAACTCCGTTCCTTAGGAGGACGCGCTGCTCGAAGGAGTGTCCTTTCAGGCGAACAGGGGCTTCTGGAGATGGCGTCGCACCCCGATATCGATCACGTGGTTTTTGCGTCTTCCGGAACAGGGGCAATCGGCGCTCTTATGGCCTCGCTCAGAAGCGGCAAGGATGTCTCGCTGGCAAACAAGGAGAGTATCGTCGTCGCCGGACCGTGGGTACTCCCTCTGGCGCTTCGCCCCGATCAGATCCGTCCGTTGGATAGCGAGCACAATGCGATATGGCAGTGTCTTTCCGGTGAAGATCACCGTTTCGTGCGAAAGATATTCCTGACTGCTTCAGGCGGCCCTTTTCGCTCTTTTTCTCAAGAGGAGATGGAGCGCGTGACGCCTTCGATGGCTGTTGCGCATCCCGTATGGAACATGGGCGCTAAAATTAGTGTCGACAGCGCAACCCTGATGAATAAAGGGATTGAGATACTTGAAGCCATGTACCTCTTTTCTTTTTCCGCCGATCAAGTGGATGCGGTTATCTCTCCCAATCCCTTCATTCACGGGCTTGTGAGTTTTTCCGACGGGACCTTTCATATGTGCGCGTCCGCCCCTGACATGGGCATCCCCGCACTGTCCGCTCTTTTTCACCCTCTTCGGAGCCCTTGCGATAGAAAGAACACGCCGGTTTTGGATGGAATGAAGATATCTTTCGAGACGCCCGACGAGGTCCGTTTCCCGTCTATTCGCCTGGCGCGCGAAGCGGCCCGCAGGGAGGGCGCGTATCCTGCGCTTCTGGTGGGAGCGGACGAGGTTGCCGTCGACCGATTTCTTTCTGGGAAGATCAGTTTCCCGAGCATCCCGCGCATCGTCGAGTCGGTGCTCGAGGAGTATACAGGACCTCCTCCCTCGACATTCGAGCATGCTCTGGATGTTCTTGAAGAGGGAAGACGGATGGCAGCGAAGGCGAGCGCACTTTTGGAAGAAAAATGACCGCCAAGGAGATAAGATAAATGGTAAGTTTGATTTCGTTTCTGCTGGTTATCGGTATTTGTGTTATTATCCACGAACTCGGGCACTATTTCACAGCGCGCGTATTCGATGTTCAGGTGCATGAGTTTGCTTTCGGCATGGGGCCTGTGCTTTTGCAGCGGCAAGGCCGCCATACAATGTGGTCTTTCCGTGCGTTTCCCGTCGGCGGGTTTGTCCGCCTTGCAGGAATGGGAGAGGACCACGAGGAGGAAGTCGTTGAGGAGGGGAGAGGATTTTTCGACAAGGCTGCATGGAAGCGTTTCCTGATTCTGTCGAATGGCTCCGTCTCCAACATTCTTCTTGCGATGCTCCTGACGGTTTTCTTTCTCTCCGGTCACGGTGTGATCAACCTTGAAAGCACCGAAATCGGCGAGATTATGGAGGGATATCCCGCGCAGACGGCGGGTATTCTTCCCGGCGACGCCATTGTTGCCGTCAACGGCGAGCCTGTCGTTTCATGGCGGGAAATGTCCGAGAGGATTCGCTCTACGGCGTCCGAAGGTCCCGTTCATCTTTCGGTGCTTCGGAAGGAAGCGTCGCTTTCTCTGACGGTGGCAATTCTCCCGGATGCTCAAGGAATTCCGCTTCTGGGCGTACGGCCCGCGATGCGCCGGTATCCCGTTCTCGAGGCTTTTTCATCCGCATTCGCTTATACGGTCGATATGACTGTTGAAATGGTGCGGGGGATTATCCGTTGGATTACGGGTGTTGAGAAAGTCGATGTCACCGGCCCCGTAGGTATTGCATCCATGGCCGGAGATGCCGCACGCAGAGGACTTTGGCCTTTTGTCACATTTCTCGCCTTGATCAATCTGAACCTGGGGCTGCTCAATCTTTTCCCCTTCCCCGCGCTTGACGGAGGGCGCCTCATCTTCACAGCCGGCGAAATGCTGCTTGGAAGACGCCTTCCGGCGCGGATCGAGAACTTTATTCATGTCTCCGGTTTTGTTTTGTTGATCCTGCTCATCGTCTATGTGACTTGGCAGGATATCCTTCGTTTTTTCTAGAGGAAGTGAAAACATGAGCTCTCGTCAGCTTGTTCTGCGTGGTCTCACAATAGGCGGCGACGCGCCTGTCCGCGTTGAGAGCATGCTCAAGATTCCCCTCTCTCTTCCCGAGGAGTGTCTGGCCCAGTGCATTTCTCTGCATAAGGCCGGATGCGAACTTGTACGGGTTGCGTTCCCCTCCGTGGACCTTCGAGCAAATTTGGAGTGGTTGAACGACAGGGCTCCCGTCCCCCTTATGGCCGATATTCATTTCGACGGTGCGATTGCTCTTGCGGCTCTCGAATCGGGCATTCCTTCGATACGAATCAATCCCGGAAACATGGGGTCCTCGCACCTCCGAAGTATTGTAGCTTCCGCCAGAGAGAAAAAGGCTGTGCTCCGCATCGGCGCGAATGGCGGCTCGCTCTCTTCTTCCCAACTCGACGCCGCGGGCGGCGTTCGGTCCGACGCGCTTGCTTCGGCCGTGGAAGAGCAGCTCCGGATTTTGCTCGCCGAAGGCTTCGAGGACATTATTCTCTCGGCAAAATCGACCTCGGTCATGGAGACTGTGCGGGCGAATACACTACTCGCTTCGAAGTATCCTGATTTCCCGATGCATATAGGCATCACGGAGTCGGGATACGGAAGGGACGGGCTTGTAAAAAGCGCTGCGGGGCTCTCGCTGCTTCTCGCACAGGGCATCGGCAACACGCTCCGGATCAGTCTTACCGAAAAGCCGGAGGAAGAGGTACTGGCTGGATATGCTCTTTTGAGAGCGCTTGAAATGCGTTCTCACGGAGTCACTATCGTTTCGTGTCCTACATGCGGACGAAGAAGGATCGACGTGCGCTCCATCCTGGAAAAATTAGAGCCTTCTTTTGCCGATCTGCCGGATGCGCTTACCGTCGCGGTAATGGGGTGCGAGGTAAACGGTCCGAGAGAAGCGATGGACGCCGACTTCGGCGTTGCCGGTTCGCCCGGGGGAGCCGTCATCTTTAAAAAGGGGAAGATCCTGCGGGAAGTGTCGCTGGATGAGCTTCCCGGTGTTTTTGCCGACTTTGCTTGCAGTTCGGGTGCCGAACACCCGAGAAACTCATGCGAACATCTGAAAGGAGAATGATGTATCATGGCTCTCAATCTCAAAGGACGTAGTTTTCTCACGCTGATGGATTTTACTCCCGAAGAAATTTATTATCTTTTGGACCTTTCCGCCGATCTGAAGGCGAAGAAACGTGCCGGAATCCGAGGGACGGCGCTCCAGGGAAAGAATGTGGCGCTTATTTTTGAAAAATCTTCCACCAGAACGCGCTGTGCCTTTACCGTAGCGTGTATCGACGAAGGAGCCCACCCCGAATTTTTGAGCAAGAACGATATTCACCTGGGAGCGAAAGAAGATGTGAAGGACACCGCCCGGGTGCTTGGAAGAATGTTCGACGGCATCCAGTACCGCGGATTCAAGCAGTCGCTGGTAGAAGAGCTCGCCCAGTATGCCGGGGTTCCCGTATGGAACGGACTGACCGATGTGGACCACCCGACCCAGATACTTGCGGACTTTTTGACGATACAGGAGAATTTCGGAAAACAGCTCAAAGGGATCAGGCTTGTCTACTGCGGCGACGGACGGAACAACATGTCGAACGCCTTGATGATCGGGTGTGCGAAGCTGGGAATGCACTATGTCGTAGCCTCTCCAAAGGCGCTCTTCCCGGAAAAAGAGTTGCTTGCACGGTGTTCTGCGATGGCTTCGGGGACAGGCGGCTCCATCGCTGTATTCGAAGATCCCTTCGAAGCGGTGAAAGGCGCGGATGCAGTTTACACCGACGTCTGGGTTTCCATGGGAGAAGAAGAGAAGAAGAAGGAGCGGCAAGAGTTGCTGACTCCATACCAGGTGAATATGAAACTCCTGAAGGCTTCCGGAAAGGATTCAACGGTCTTCTTGCATTGCCTTCCCGCAGTGAAGGGACAGGAAGTGACCGAGGATGTTTTCGAAGCGCCGAATTCCAAGGTCTTCGACGAAGCCGAGAACAGAATGCACACGATCAAGGCTGTGATGGTGGCGACGATAGGGAATCAGTAACCGCGTCTCTCCGAGTACGAAGGGAAGGTGAAGCCAATGACTGAATCCACAAACTACAGGATCTTCCGGTGCGCCTCGTGCGGGACGGAGTTCCGTGTCGAGGGCGGCGGAAGTGTACGGTGCGCTTCGTGCGGGAGCAAGGTGCTTATCCTGGTCGAAGGCGAGAGTCTCTCCCGGAAAAAGTGTAGCGGATGCTCCGCGTCCTCGTGTTCAACCTGAGGCGTGTGAAATCGGGGCAGCGGTGCGCTGCCCCTTTCTCTTTTTTTAAAGGATGGCCGAGATGGACGGTTCGATACTCTTGACGCCTTTCAGCGTGCCGAGCGCCTCCACAAAACGGCGTATCGCTCCGGCGTCTCCCTTCAGCACAATGCACTCCAGGCAGTGATGATGATCGACATGAACATGCGTCGTACAGATGATACTCTCGCCGTACTCATGTTGCAGCGCGGTGAGCGCCGCGACGATATCCTTTCCGTGATGATCGTACATCATGGTTACCGTCCCGTAGACAACCCCGGAACCGCTGATCCACATTTCTCGCGAGAGGCGTTCGCGAATGAGTTGACGCAGGGCCTCGGAACGGTTGGGCAGATTCTTTCTTTCGATGAAGGAGTCGAACTCCTCCAGGAGTGTGGATGGTACCGCGACGCCGAAACGGATCAATGAGTTCAAAAAAAACTCCTCCTTTGTCTTTTTCCCCATGGAGTATAATAAACCAAAATTCCCTTCAAGGGGGCGCTTCCTTTGAGTCCATCTTCCGCCGCATTCGCGCTGAATGTGCCCGACGGGCAGTTTGTGAACTCCGCACGTTTCTTCCTTTTTTCTTCTGGCGCATCGGAAGAAGCGCTGTCGAACATCTCTTTGTCGAGGAGAGCCTTTTGTGCGGCGAGGAGCGAAAGGCTCTCGGATGAACTGCTTGTGTGCGACGATGGTGGAAACGTAGCGGCACGCTACCGCGGAATCAGCTCTCCGGAAGATGTTACGGTACAGCATGTTCTCTTTTCGACAGTTACTGTTCAAGATTTTCTCTGCGGTCTCTCCGGCGGAATGGATCTGCTCTTACCCGAACACAGCCGGGCGCTTGCGTTGTCGGGCGTCGAGGTATTATGCTGTTTTCCTTCCTCCGATGTCTTTGATGCGTTCCCTTTCGAGCAGATCGCACGCGTCAGGGCAGTCGAGAATCAGTTTTTTACCGCTCTTGTGCCGCCATTGGGAGGACCAATTTCATGCTGGGGGCCGACAGGGACGCCCCTCGCTCCCTCCCTGACCGACTCCGGAGATCTTCTCTTCGTTTTGCGCCGCGAATGCATTGTACACACGCGAAAGAAATATCCTCTTCGCTCCCTTCGAAAAAAACAACTTCGCAACGTACTTGCAGCCCTCTGACAAGAACGACTATGCTAAAATAAACAGGTTATGGATTTTCTTGCAGAAGAAGGTGGATGTGTCGATGTCGTACAAAAGCCGAGACGCCGCTCGCCTCGCGAGCTCCATTGAAGACTGGCTCACGCAAAAGGTTCGTACCGCGGGGGCCGTCGGAGGAATTGTCGGGCTGAGCGGAGGTATAGACTCCGCCGTCGTGGCCGCACTTTTAAAAAGAGCATTCGGTTCCGATATGCTTACAGTGCTGCTTCCGTGCGGAAGTAACCCAAAAGACAAAGAGGACGCTCTCCTCGTTGTCAAGGCGTTCGATCTTCCGTACAGGGAGGTTGACCTGTCGCCCGTGTACGATGCCTTCGTACAGGCCTTCGGAGAGCCTCTTTTACCGATGGCTTCGGCAAACATCAAACCAAGGCTTCGCATGAACGCTCTTTACGCCCTGGCGCAGACACGGCGATTCCTTGTATGCGGCACGGGCAACAAGGCCGAGATTCTCATGGGGTATTTTACCAAGTACGGAGACGGAGGCTGCGACCTGCTTCCTCTCGGAGATCTGCTGAAGTGCGAAGTCCGAGCGCTCGCCCGGTTTTTGAAAGTCCCGGATGAAATCATTGAAAAGTCTCCTTCGGCGGGGCTCTGGGACGGACAGACGGACGAAGGAG
>Ga0334888_1003945_pt1 | contig 13935 bp, 17 predicted proteins | sample GraSluR1_MG_FD_207227 | JGI IMG/M metagenome (GOLD analysis project Ga0334888, IMG submission 207227) | Sludge microbial communities from methane-producing bioreactor in Wageningen University, Netherlands - Granular Sludge_3_08-R1 | ecosystem: Engineered > Bioreactor > Anaerobic > Unclassified ...
TAGGATACGTGCCTCAGCAAAATGAAGTGGTTTTTCCCTTTACGGTTCTGGATTTTGTGGTAATGGGCCGTACACCCCACATTTCCATATTCGCATCTCCGGGCGCAAAGGACATGAAAATTGCCAGAGAATCGCTTGAAATGGTTGGCATTGGAGACCTTGCAGAAAGAACGCTTGGCAGTCTCAGCGGCGGGCAGCGCCAGATGGTTCTGATAGCCCGTGCCCTTGCCCAGGAACCAACTTTGCTTTTGCTGGATGAGCCAACGGCACACCTTGATTTTGGAAATCAGGTGCTTGTGCTGGAAGCAGTGCAGAAACTGGCATCTTCGGGAATATCAATTGTCATGAACACCCACATGCCTGATCATGCTTTCTTAGTTGGCAGCAGGGCCGCTGCATTATGCAATAGAAGACTTCTTGCGGTAGACGAAGTTGCAGCAGTTGTGAACAGTGAGATAATGTCCTCCGTATATGGGGTAAATGTGGCGGTAAGGGAAATAGAGGATATAAAAAGGAAAGTATGTGTTGCAATGCTGAAATGATCCTGGGCGCTCTTGCAGTCTTTGCCGCTGGATTCACCATCTTTCAAAGACCGATCAATACTGAGATCATTCGATGTTGCGTTCCTGGTGGCGGTGCTGGGTGAGGTGCCGGATAGAAGCGCTTGCCTGGGGTAGCTTCGCCGGGTGCTGTGCCCGGAGGGGCTCTTGTCCATCACCGAGTTCAAGCTGGGCGATCCCGATTTCATTCCCAGGCAGGAGATGATAAGGTCTGCAGAAGATGCCGGTTTTCGCTGCTGTGCGACACACGGCAATTTCCTGAGTATCAGCCAGATGATCCAATTCCCCGGGGGCGGATGTCTACGGGATCATATACAAAGGAGGACCTGCCCTACAACCGTCTCGAAATCCAGGCCGGCACAATCAATTGTGATGTCGGCATACTGTTCGTACAGGGAGACACGCTGGTCATACATCATGCGGAGGCTCTGGCCGGCAAAAAGAACAATCCCACGGCCCGAAATATTGCCAAGCCTCTTTTCTATCTCTTCGAAAGGCACCTTGAGGTAAACTACAGTACCAGCCGATATTAAATGCTCCATTGCCCGGGGGCTCATAACCACACTGCCGCCCGTGGCAATAACCGAATTCCTGCAACTGAGGGAGAGAACTGCCTCTTCTTCGGCTTTCAGGAATCCGGCTGGCCCATCCCTGTCGATTATCGCCTGCAGGCGCAGCCCGGTCCGCTCCTGGATCACGAGGTCTGCGTCGACAAAGTTCATCCCAAGGGCTTTTACAAGAATAACCCCGACCGTGCTCTTGCCTGCACCTGGCATTCCGATAAGGACAATATTTCTCATGTTTCCATCACCATGACCAGATTAATTCTAAGAGGTCGATTGGATTGGGATCGAATGAGTCTCGCACTGGGAGTACATCTCACTGCCAGGACGATAGCAATCCGCCCTGTAGATCGCAAAATTCTCTCCACTTCTATCAATGAGCGAATCGTACTCGGCCGGCAGAAGGGGAATAACGGTGCTGCTTCTTATAATCACCCTCTCCTGGGCTATGCGAAGCATGTCCTCCAAAAACCTCTTGATCCCTGATCGAGCATCCCCACGCTGGCGAAATGGCCTTAAAGGTGGATTAAAGGTGACCACATAGCGAAAGCTCTTGGAGGGATAATCAAGCCGACTGATATCGGCGAGACTGGCAGGTATTCCCATCTCCTCCAGACAGCGGACGAATCCGGGACAATTGTCATGTCCATGGACATCATTGCAAATGCAGCCCAGGGAAAACGGCCCACTTGCTATGTCCAGGATGCTGCCTTCAAGATCTATGCCCATCTGCTCCAGGTAATTTTTAAATCTCAGTTCAGCTGCCCATCTGCAGCCGGAACAAACCATCATGATATGATACACCCCTATTTAGTTAGACTGTCGTATTCAGTGCCTTGAGGCTTCGACGATTGTGAAACTTCCATGGCAAAGTCCAAAGGACAGAAGGAGCATCTATGAGGAGGAAACCGATGGCCGACGTTCCATCCGTCCTTATGGCCTCTGATGTACCGATATACTCTGTTAGGCGGCAATAACTTGATCCCTAATAATGATAGGATTTTCTGAAAATACAAAAAAACGCAATTATTGACTCTTAAATGCTTGTGGTCCTATGATTTTAAATGCCAAATGGACAATTCGCGGCTATTATGTCGCCATCTGATCCAATCGCAAGTCGCATGTCAGGAGTTCGCCCCGGCCTCTCGGCGATGGTCGAGGCGATTACCTGCAGGAGTTTTGGCTAATCCGTTCAGTTGAGGTGCAAGAGGCCTCAAGCCTCCTTTGAGGTTTTTAAGCCCTCACCTCCTCTGCGACCTTGTACTCGATCCATCGGGCGATGTTTGGATGAGGATCGAGGTTCTCAGAATAGCCATAGAACCCTTTTCCATTGTGGGTATAGTTGAGTCCTTCCAGGCGTTCGGCGATCAGATCATCGACGTATTTCGTTCCCATGCTGTTGACGGTGACGACGATCACAGCTTCGCCCTGGGCCTTCTCCACAGCCTCTCTTATGTTCGGGCTGCCCTGATACTCCATAAAGCCGAACCCAACATCCTTGAACTCTGAGCTTGCCTTTATCCTCTCAACCAGGGACTTGGCCAAAAGCTCGCTCTCCTCGAAGTAGGTTGAGCTGCCCCAAGGAGCCAAAATCAGCGTTTCGTTGGTTGCATCAATGCTGACTTCTCTCGCCCGGTCCAGGATCAGATCGGCAATTAAAAGATGATCGTCGATCGGCCCCTTCACCTCAGCACAAATTCCTTCATACAGCGGTGCAGTGATGAGAATCTTCGTCTGGTTGATGCTTTGCATAGCGGAATAGACCTCATCTCGAGCTTCCTCGTGGTCGACGGTGTTTCCGGTGAACAGCGTAACGGCAATTATTCTCCTGGCCCCCTGATCGAGCAGCCTGGCAATTCCTCCGGGAATGGTCTCTTCTTCAGCGGCGTTCTCTGCAAAGGCCACTGCAACTGGCATGCTTGATAACATCTGATTCACCTGACCAGCCAGCTCTCTTACTGCCTCAGCCCTCTTCGGATCGCTGGATCCGTGATCGATGATCAAGACGCCTCCCATGCCCTCGCCTATCTCACACCTGACCCGGTTCTCAATCCACCTGGCGAGATTGGGATGAGATGCCAGAGTCGCTCTATCGTAACGACAGCTATAACCTTCGAGAAGCTTTGGAATCTGGCTATCGGTTATAGATCCTCCAGCGACCATCAAGGGAAGAACTATCACGCCCCCATTCCCGTCCTCTGAGGAGCCTCCAGCCTTGGAAGCGTTTCGCATCACCGATTCCACCGTCAAATCAGGGTATAAGGTTTGGTTGCCGTGAATGAACGCATACTTCACATCTCTGAGCTTGATAGAGGGGCTCGCCCAGTAGCGCAGGTAAGACTTGACCTCCTCTGCAAGCCAGTTCTGGCAGCAGACCTGAGATCGGATGTCTCCTTCCTCGTCAGTTCCATGTGAAAGAATCACCACCGTCTCATTGGACGGATCACTGCTCATCTGGGAAACCCAGTCCGCCAGAATGTAGGCCACCAGAGAATGATCATCTAGCGCGCGGGTCATGGTGATATTGGCAGTGGTGTTCACCCGAGCCAGATCTTCGCCTGAGGGGAGAGTCTCTCTAAGCCTCAGCACATACTCGATCTCCTGAATATGGCTGCTGTATGAAGACACGAATAGAGGAATTGCAATAATATCCCTGATCCCTTGCGATTCAAGCCTTTCAACTGCATCGTCGATGCTCTCATTAGGAACAAATTCCAGAAATCCCAGCTCCACCGGATAGGGTAAAGATACGTTTGCTACGACCTGACGAACCTGCTGACACCATAAATCCTCATCGCTCCCGTGCGCCACCACCAGCACCCCCAGCTCACCTCCTGACTTTTCAAATGCAGAAACCGCCTTGTCCATAGCCTCATTTGCACCTTCGCCTTCTGCCAAGGCTGGCCAGGTTATTGACAGGACGATGACGAGAACTATGGCAATCAGTCTGATGCTCATTGTCTTCATATACCAATACTCCATTAAAAATAATAAAATTAGTTCGAAACGCTCTTCTCGCCCAGAGAATTCGCAGTATTGGCTGCCGCCTCGTAGACCGGATCCATGAGAGGATCATCCAGCAGCTGCTCCGTGTTAACCCACCTTCCGCTCCATTTTTCAAGAGAGAGAGTGTTGTTGGAGGCTTGTTTGGCTGCGACGGCAAATGCCCCGATCATCTGAGCCTCGGCACTGTAGGCGTTTGAGACCATTTCGGAATTGGTCCCGTTGGCAGCCATGGTTGGATACCACATCCCGTAAGCAGGATTTTCCATCAAGATATCAAAGCACAGCTTGCCGTATCTCATATGCCAGTGAGTAAGCCCGGCCTCATCGTGAACCGCGGTCGCTATCACGTGTTTGTATTCCAAGCAGCCTTCTTTGTCCGATCGCAAATTGAACATATGCCACTCTACCGGATATCCCTGAAAGTCTATGGTCTTGGATCCCACGTAATCGTATTCGCCCTTGCATTTGACAGAGCCTTCCGGGCTATAGAATGTGATGTTGTTTCCTGATATCTCAATATCCCCGAAGTCTGTCTTTTGCATGGCGTGGAAGAAATTGCTGATATCGTCGACGGTGAAATTGCTGCTTTCATCAGCTGCCGCGGCAGGAGCTATGATCATCACCAAAGCTGCCATGGCGATGACAATTGAGCCATTCAATGCATTCATTTTCAATACCTCTATTTTAAACCAGATGCAACTGCATCCGCAAGATGTAACTCTAATATTAGGCATATTTCCAATTAACCCAAATTAAATTAGAAAATACAGCATGATCCTAACATATCAGGAATTCTAGCTTATGAATTGAAGTTTGAAAAATCTAAATCCACCGAAACGATTAAATGAATCTATGCATTCTGCAGCAACTATGAGACTAATAGCTCTTTGGGCAATGCTTTTCGTTTTCACAGCCATTGTACTCAGCGCATCAGCTGCAGAAGACAAAACCAGCAAGTCTATGAATAATAGTTCATCAATTTCAGAACTTGTCGATTTCGTAAAGGAAGCTCGTGATTATGCACGTGAAGAGGATAGAGAGAGTGCATGTCAGCAATTCAGCAATAAGACTGGCGAGTTCGTGCGAGGGGATCTGTACATTTATGCGTACGATTTTCAGGGGATAAATGTCGCTCATCCCTTCCGCCCTGATTTTATAGGCGAAGACAAGATCAATTTGACTGATCCGAATGGAGTGGCCTTGATAAAAGACCTGGCTGACTGCTCCCGCAGAGGCGAGGACTCTACTTATTTCATATTTCCTAATCCGGATCATGGCTCCGAAGATGAGCTGAAGATCGGCTATGCGGCCAAGGTTGATGAAAACTGGTGGGTGGGCTCTGGCGTCTATTTATCAGATCTTCCGGACTTCTTTCCACTAGAGTCAAGAGAGAATCTGGTATCCTTCGTGGATGAAGCGGCAAAATACGCAGAGGAGAACGGAAGAGATGCGGCTCTGCAGGCATTCAATGACAGGAACAGCTCATTCGTTCGAGGGAACCTCTACATCTTTGCCTACGACTTCAATGGCACAGTGCTGTCGCTGCCCTATCAGCCTGAGCTTTTAGGATCAGACCGCTTGGATGCAAAAGACGAAAATGGCGTGCGATTCGTACAAAATAGCATTGATCAGGCAAAGAGAGGGAGAGGCTATCTGTATTACCTCTATGCCAATCCCAGCAAGAATATGGAGGAAGAACTCAAGCTGGGCTATGTCAGGAGCGTTGACAATAACTGGTGGCTTGGTGCAGGAATCTACGCATCGGAATCAAATGCCACAAATGCCACAAGCAAAACATATCTGGGTGAGATCGGCCGCAATTAGATCGATGAATCAACAAGAAAATAGCGTGCTGCCTCCTTTCTGCATAATTGGGGTCGCACGCTCCATAAGCTTTTGTGACCATTTATTTCTAACCCAAAAAGCGCTTTTTCATTCAGCTATAATCAATCATTGCTCCCGCAGTGATCTGCTTTCCTTCGCATTTCTGCTCCCATTTGAGCTGCCATGGTCTGACTAAGCCTCGCATCCTTGATGCAGGGATGCTTTCCCAATTCGCAGAAAATGGCGAAGTGATCCAGCCATTGGGGATGATCGGGAGCGGTCTCGATGAAGCTCACAAGGCTCTTTATCTGCTCCACGGTCTTGGTGTGGAGCTCATGCTCGATCACGCAGGCATCCTCGTCCGCAACCTGTTCAGGGACGCCGATGAACTTCAGGAATGCAAATATCGTGTCATGACGGTCCTTGATGATGCGTCCGATCTCTTCGCCTTCTGCGGTAAGATATAGTCCTTCGTTCTTCTTGTAGATGAGATATCCCCGATCGTTCAGCTTTTTGACCATCTCCACAACCGAAGGTGGCTTGGTTCCCAGCTCCTTGCAGATATCCCTGATCCTGACATGCCCCTTCTCCTGGGATATGACGTAGACAGCCTCAAGGTAGTCCTCTGCCTTTCTGGATAAATCGCTTTTCATATCTACTCTAGGTAAATTTGATCGACGTTAATATCAATATTCCTGCAATTTCAATCTTTGCGGCCTCGCACCGTTCACTAGCCGTATCGCTTATCAGGCCGCATTTATTTACCAGGCCATTCCTCTGGTCATCTTCCTCATCATCGGCACCAAAGGCAGCGCTACGATCAGGAGGACAGTGGCTGGAGAGATCTCGGACAGCAGCGCGAAATCCTCCACCTCTCCCAGGAGGTACATTAGCCAGTCTGCTCCCGTCATAAGCAGATAGAGCCCACCCACGGCTCCTGAGAGGAAAAGTCCTCCCATGAGAAAGGACAGCCCTTCTCTTCGGCCTGCAACGAGGCTCTTTGCTCCCATCAGATATGTCGCCGATATCACCAGAAGAACCGCAATGCTCAAAATTCCTCCTGGGAACGATTCCCGGCCTCCAATCGTTTCTGCAAGGGCTTGTGCTCCGTATCCGACTCCCAACACAAGGGCGTATATGCCCAGCAATCTTCCTGTTCTAACGCTAAATTCTTTCATATTTTGTTTCCATAATCGCCATTTATCGGCCTTAAGCGGCTCTAGCTCAATCCCAATAGCCTTCCCGCACCGATGATCATACCTGCGATGATGAAGGCAAGCGCTGTTTGGTATACAAGTGCAAAGGCAGGCCATCGAATCGAGTTCGTCTCCTTCGCAATCGTCCCGATAACTGCAACGCATGGCACGTATATCAGTACAAAGGCCATGAATGCGAAGCCTGTTAGCGGCGTGAAGACCCCCTGGCTCACCAGCGCATCTCCCAGGCTGGCCTCCTCGGCTCCAAGCAAAATGCCGTAGGTACCGACTACCACCTCTTTAGCGACAAGGCCGAACAGGAGCGCTACGGCGGCCATCCAGTCCCACCCGAAGGGCTGAAACAGCGGCTCAATTGCATGTCCTATCCAGGCGATGTAGGATTCAGCTATCACCTGGCCGCCGGATGTCGCCTCCCAGGGGTGAACAGATAGGAACCAAACAAGGATGGCAGCTCCAAATATGATCGTTCCCGCCTTTTTCAGGAACATTTTGCCCCGTGACCACATATGGAGGATGGCAGTACGCGCTTTCGGCACGGCATATGTGGGCAGCTCCAAGACGAAGGGCGAAGGCTCTCCCTTGAAGAGGGTCCTTCTAAATATCAGGGCCATTGCAACCGCTAGCATGATTCCCAGAGCATATACGGCAAAAACGGCTGTTCCAGCATAAGCCGCACCGTAAAGCGCTCCGGCTATCAGCACGTACACAGGAAGCCTGGCGCTGCAGCTGATGAGTGGGGAGATCAGCATTGTGATCATCCTATCCTTTTCGTTATCCATGCTGCGGGCGGCCATGATTGCCGGGACGTTGCAGCCAAAGCCGATCATCAGCGGTATGAACGAACGACCGTGCAGGCCCAGGTGATACATGAACCGGTCCATCACGAAAGCGGCTCGCGCCATATATCCGCTGTCCTCCAGAATCGAGAGCGCCAGAAAGAGGCCGAAGATCGGCGGAATGAAGACCAGCACCGATCCCAGGCCGCCGATTATGCCCAAGGAGACAAAGGATGCCAGATGGGGATTGGATATGATCTGATCCGACCAGGCCCCGAGCATTTCAAAGATCTTCTCGATAATGACCACAAACGGCTCTGAAACGGCAAATGCGAACTGGAACATCGTCCAGAGCATTGTCAGGAATATCGGTACGCCCAGATACTTATTCAAGAATACCTGGTCCAGCATATCCGATAAAGTAAATATTTCTTCGCTGCCCTTCTTAACAGTAGAGTCCATTATCGATGCTATCCTCTCGTATCTCCTTTGCGCAAGGGCAGAGCTCAGGTTTTCAGCGTATTCGCTCATTTTATTGCCGCCTCTCCGGCTTTGATTATGCATAGAATCTTCGCCAGCTGGGACGATGATAGATCGGCTCTCGTCTGTTCCATGACCCTCTCATCTCCCTCTAGCATCTTTATGGCCAGCCATCTCTTTGGATATTTCCCATTGAGCGCTGTGCACTCTTTGATTACCTCCTCAACTTTGTTTATTAGCTGCTCGATATCGTCTCCGTAATTTATTGCAGATTTGGGACCTTCCGCCCTTTTCTGCCCTGCGACATCGACTATCGAATCCTTCAGCTCTTTCAGGCCCTCGCCGGTGATTGCAGCCGTCGGAACTACCGGGCAGCCCAACAGCCGGGAGAGCTTCTCCACATCTATCCTCGTATCTCTGGCTGCTACCATATCCCATCTGTTCAAAGCAATGACCAGGTTGGCATCCATTTCAAGCAAGAGCATTGTGAGGTAAAGGTTCCTCTCCAGGTTGCTTCCGTCCACTATATCAACGATGACATCCGGTCTCTCTATAACGATGTAGTCCCTGGCCACAAGCTCGTCAACGGCATGAGCGGTGAGGCTGTAGGTGCCTGGCAGGTCCACCAACTCGATCTGCTGTCCCTTATGAACCAGCCGTCCTGCCTTCTTCTCAACCGTTACGCCGGGAAAGTTGCCCACATTCTGGGATAGCCCAGTCAGGCGATTGAAAATCTCAGTCTTTCCGACATTGGGATTGCCGATAAGTGCTGCTCGAATCATGGATCATCAACCCCTTTAACAAGTATCTTCATGGCTATGCCCCGCCCAAGGGCAATTCTTGAATCCTTCACCATCACAAGCATGGCACCCGGCGGGCAGGACTTTAGGACTAAAACTCTGGCAGGAGGGGCGAAGCCCATATCCTCGAGATGTCTCACAGCTCCGTGCCCGCCCCGAATTTCAAGCACAGTTCCTGCTCTGCCCTCCGGGAGGAAGGCCAGAGGCAGACTGCCTCCAGATATCGATCCCGTGCTGATCAAGTCAGTCCACCACCAAAGTTATGTTCACGGCTTCCCTCTTTCGAAGAGCGAGGCTGTAGCCCTTGAGGAGAATCTCCACGGGATCGCCTGAAGGAGCGAGCCTTACCACCTCCAGCTCTGCGCCCTTTACAAGCCCCATCTCCATCATCCTGCAGCGGAGAGCACCGCTTGAAGACACGACTGCAACCCTTCCTCTCTCGCCTGGCATCATCTCATTTAGCCTTTTTAATTTTGACATTATGCAGCTTTCACCTCTCAGACCTTAGTATCAATATGAGATCTGTTGATATCATTAGGGCCATAAATCAGTGATCCGAAAAGACTTAGGAAATGGCCGAAAAACCTAATGGATGAAGGAAAATAGGTTTCAGTATATGGGCTGCCCCATCCTCAATGTCAAATGGCTGATGTAGAGCTGATGCAATTGATAAAGGAGAAAGCTTTAAGAATGGCGGAAAATTTTGTTCCGCGGCAATTGGATAACTTTGAGCCGCTATTAATATATAGAACGGTGGTTTATGATAAAAAAAGTGGTGCAATGAGATCAATGCAAAGGATTTGGCTAATCTTTCTGATCATCCTAATTACGGGAATATGCACAGCTCAAGTTCCAGACCTCGTGGGCAACTGGACTGGATCGGCGACGGCATATTTTGTTGGTGATGGTGCATATGATCTGGTGGAAGATGATAGGGTCACTCTTATCGTCGTTGAGCAGACAGACCGCCTCATCACAGGAAACATAACCTATATGCACGAAGGAGAAGAGATTGTGGAGGCCTTCGCAGGAGCAATTGGTGCAGATAATAAAACGTTTTATATCGCCGAGAGCAAGGGATATGGCTTTGGAACTATCATCTCCGACGATGAAATCGAGATGTCGTATCTCGAGCAGGGAAAACCAGCGATAGCTTCCATTGATAAATTCCATAGAATAAAAGCATCGTCTGCCCACTAAAAATCCTTTTTCCGCAGTAGCAAGAAGTGAAGGGCTGGTTTGGATATTATTATGCACCAGCCCGATATCTGAGCCACACTGATTCAGTCCAGCAAGGTCTATTGGAGATCAAGCGTTAGAATAATTCTCATCTGCATACCATTGTTAGGAATGGTCGTCCAGTAGCAGCCTTTCCTTATCGTTTCTCCATGAGATTGGTCTAAGAATTCGTATGTTCCATAACCCGTTCTCTCCACGCTTATCCTATTCGAGAGCTCTAAAAGCTGTGGAAAATTCTGATATATTTGAGAGCTTTTATTGAGCAATATCTGAGACGGATCTGTGTCGTACAATTTCGTTGCATCATCTGCTCTGGCTATCCATATCTTGGAGTTTCCGCCAGGCTGGAAGGGAGAAAGAACGTTATCAAAAAACTGGCTGTTGTTAAACAGAAAGCTGACGGTCCCAATGAGAGTTCCATTCCGGTCAAAAACAGGCATCTCCGAGTCGATTGCATATACGCCCTCAACTGCCTTTATGAGATGGAATCCTGAATAGAGCCCAGTATCAATAGTATTATTTATATGCTCCTGGTTCTTCAAATTCTCTCCCTTCACGCTTTCAAATGATGATGGCTCCACCTCCCGTACTGTGCCGGTAGGATCGATTGTAACACAATCAATTGCAGAAGAGTCGGCCAGCATGAGTCTTGATAGGATTTCTCTAGCATCAGGCCCATCGATTCCTGTATCTGAAAGGGCTATGCTGGCATCCATAAGTGCTGTCTCAATTTTGGTGAAATTCGCGTTGACAGCATCCGATGCACAGACTAGCCTCCATAAAGCCTCTCCGCTTGTATTCTGGGGCGAAAAAGCAATATCGTCCAAAGCTCCTTGTTCAAGAGCTGCAACTTCCTGTTTGAGAGGATCAGCATCCTGGCCAGCGATAATGCCTGTTGAGAGGAGCAATCCCAAGACCAGTATGACGGCGCCAAGCTCTTTATAGATCATAAAAACTCACCCAATCATTAATAATATCTATGCTATTTGTAAGTGTCCGTGAACTACTATGTTCTAGTGGATAAGAACTTCCTGCTTCGTCCTTCGCAGAGTGACCTTCAGTCAAGTGTATCCAGCGCTCATCAGGCAACCGAATGGGTATGAAATTCCTATCCGCAGATCAATAATGATATCTATAGAGAACCCCAATCAGGGATTATGGTAAAAAAAACTAAGGGCTCTTCAGGTCTTTCAGAGCCTATGGCAATTTATCAACTCAAGGTGACCCTTGATAGAATAAGGCCGCCGATCTGGAGAAGGATTCAGGTTCGGGGGGATATATCGTTGTTCAAGCTACACAAGATCCTGCAGGAGGTCATGGGCTGGTATGACTGCCATCTGCACCAGTTCTTGATAGATGGTGAGAGCTACAGCATCATCTCCAGGGAAGCTGATATGCTTGGCGATGATTTCAAGGACGAGAAAAAGTTCAGGCTGGATAGAATCATACCCGGGGAGAAGTTCAAGTTCGTTTATGAATATGACTTTGGAGATAGCTGGAGTCACACGATCTTGGTGGAGAAGATCTTCAAGCCTGAAGAGGAACTGGAGCATCCTGTCTGCTTGAAGGGAAAGCGTTCTGCACCTCCCGAGGATTGTGGTGGAGAAAGTGGATACTACCATCTCCTGAAGACCCTCAGAGATAGAAGCCATCCAGAGCATAAGGATATGTTGATGTGGGTGGGAGGGAAATTTGATCCCGAGTATTTTGATGCTGATATGGTTAACGAGCGGCTGAAGAAGATCAGGTGAATATGGCAGCTATCAGAACATAGGTAAATATATGGTGAAGGGGAGATAAAGAACCATGCGACAAGTGATCATCTATCCAGGCGAAGATGGCTGCTGGGTAGCGGAAGTTCCTAGCCTTCCCGGATGCATCAGCCAGGGAAGAACCAAAGAGGAGGCCCTTAATAATACCAAAGAGGCAATTCAAGCATACATAGATGCATTAAAAGAGGATGGGATTGCCGTCCCAGAGGAACGCTTCGATGCACTTTTGGCAGTTGCATGAGCAAATTGCCCGTGGTTTCCGGTCAGGACTGTGTCAAAGCCCTTTAGAAGATCGGATTCTACTTCAAACGTCAGGAAGGAAGCCACATTGTCCTGAGACGAGATGATCCTTTCTCACAGGTCATTGTTCCTAATCACAGAGAGCTTGATCGAGGAACGCTGCGGGCGATCATCAGGCAGGCTGGTATGAGCGTTGATGAATTTTCGAAGTTATTATAATTATCTGGCATCTGATCTGAATAGTTTTCCAGGATTTCGCTGCGTATAGATTGACCAATGCTCTAAATCCTCTTAGCAACACCAAAACCAATTCGTTCCCAAGCGATATCCTTCAAGGGATACGGCAGGCTACCTGGATATAGGACAGCGATGATACGGGAGCCATGGTTCCGGTTTGGGATAATGTCTGTCCTATCCCGAGGGCTCGCGCCCCTGTGGGGTGGGATGCGATATGGTTGCATGGATTTATGATGGCAGTGATTGGGGAGCTCTAATTCAGCATGGAATAGGGACTATTGTATCCTCGGAGCTTGCACCCCTGCTATATCGAGATACTGATGATGGTCTTGCTGAAAACACTGGCCTGAGTGATCCCCAATAGCCGCAAGTTATATTTCATTTGTCAGTGATCTATATTAGATATGAGAACTCTCAGCTATCGGATCACTCTGCGCAAGGAACCTGAAGGCGGCTATACTGTTTTAGTCCCGGCACTTCCCGGGTGCATCACCTATGGAAAGACAGTGGAAGAGGCGATCGAGATGGCCAGGGATGCAATCAATGGCTATATTGAAAGCCTGATAGAAGACGGCGAGGCAATTCCTGTAGAAGAGGATCTCATCGAGTGCAGGCTGACAGTGGAGGCCCATGCCTAAGCTGCCATCTCTAACTCCTCAGAAAGTCATAGCGATTATTGAAAAGAAAGGTTTCGTACTGAAGAGAGTTACGGGGAGCCATTATATCTTTGCTCATCCGGAAACGAAGAGAAGGGTCACAGTTCCTTCCCATAGCGACCAGGATATAGCAAGAGGCACACTCATACAGATTTTGGAAGATGCAGGAATAAAAAGAGAAGAGCTTGAAGATCTGCTTTGACTATGAAATTCCTCCTTTGATCTTGTACGACTATAATGGACCACGTTTTGTATTCGTGATAGTAAGTAATCCGCAATCCCTAGTTGCAGATTGGGCAAATGTCTGTCACCTCTCGAGGGCTCGCGCCCCTTGGGGCGAAATGCTGCATGGTTGCCTGGGATTTGTGAAACCGAAATTGCTGGTCCTTCGATTCAATATAATAGCAATTCGGAGAGCCCTAAGCTCCAGTTGTGGTTAAAAAAGAAAGTTAGGTGAGCACGGCAGCTCTCCGTCCGGCCGCCTTTCCGGGCGCACAGCAGCCCGATCGACCGTGCAGTATCGATAAGATGGAAACCGTCATCCGTGCAGCGAGGATAAGTTGGG